>PDWJ01001964.1_pt1 | contig 23270 bp, 20 predicted proteins | sample 1430881 | NCBI WGS metagenome assembly PDWJ01 (sample SAMN01162460, study PRJNA174530) | Oral metagenome, whole genome shotgun sequencing project. | biome: Marine environment; feature: Marine mammal; material: Swab sample of the gingival sulcus; isolation source: swab sample of gingival sulcus... | reverse complement strand
CCGGTTCGAAATGGAAGGACGTATCCCAGGGTTTTTAACAACCGAACTGGTCGATTTCATACTTGTTACAAACCGGTTCGTTAAGTTAATGACATTGAGGGAAAGCGGTCAGTGTTCACTGGCGATCCTGGCTGTTTCAAGTGTTTCCATGGCCGGGGTCGCACCGTGAACAAAAATGGCTGCAACCAGCTTGATCAAATTGTGGATCTTTCTGCGCACATCTTCCTTCTCTCTGCCCAGATCGTTTCTAAAGTTCATCAACACCCCGGTGAGAGAGGCAAAAAACGCATGAGAAAGCAGGCGGCTGTTGGTCTTGTATCCGGACATCCCAAACACCTCATCCACTTGATCGATAAAGCTGCGCCGCACTTCGATGAATCGTCCGATGATCGGAAGCGGCATCTGATGGCCTTTGGTCATCAGATAGCTCATCATCTGGAACGTCGATTCGTTGTCCATCAGATAATCGACAACTTCAAGGGCAAATCGTTCGAGCGACACCCCACCATTTTGCTCCAGATCCCTGAGACGATGGTCCAACGCCTTCTGGATGGCATACAGCTCTTGGATAAAGGCTTCCACAAACAGATTTTCCTGGCTGGGAAAGTATCGGTATAGGGACGCTGCTGAAATGCCCGCTTCTTCGGCTATATCCCGCATGCCAATCTCATCGAATGATTTTTTGGAAAAAAGCTTAATCGTGGCATCCAGAATAAGGGCCTTTCGGACACGCCGTTCATCTTCGCGCAATTGAACAAATTTTGACTTCTCCACGTGACGTATCCTTCCATTCAACCGGCAATATCTGTCAGTCTCACAAGGTTCAGGTGAAGCGCATCAATCCGGGCTGACGGCATGTTGGTGTAAACAGCGCGTTTACCACTTCAGTCTGTTCAGGGTGGGTGTCCGGATGTTGATCCTGTGTACTATCTGTTTTACAGGTGTCCGGAAAGTGTGAACCCATCAACACCGGTATCATATGACAGAAAAAAAAGGATACGCAATAATTAGTTTTTCTAAAATAGAAAAAATGCGGGAAAATAATAATTTTAACCCATTAAATTTTATTTGAATAATTACAATCTAAACGCATCTTAAACAGTTTTGTGCGCAGCACCATTGAGATGTGGTTTTGTGTAGGTATTTTTTTCAATTGTTATGGTGAGGTTTGCTGCCTGTTTTTTTGATATTTGCGGTGGCATTTGCTATACTGGTGAGAATGCAACGTTGCGGTTATGGAACCGGATAGAAACGTACAACTATATGAAATTTAAGAAATAAAAGTTAATCAAATGATTCGGAAAATCATTGCGTTTCCGTACAAACCTGACAGAAGGATCCCATCGGTCATGCGTGACACACTGATATGCCAGGGGTACGAAAAGCTGTGGCAGGCAGCACAGCCACTGCTCAAGCGGCATCCGCGCCTCCGCGCCACCCATGCCCGAAAGGCCCGTCTGATACCGCCGTTTCCCCGAGCTGAAATCTGGATTCAGGCCGCATCTGCCGGAGAAGCCTTTCTTGCTGTTGAAATCGTCAGAGAACTCCGCACACAGACCCATTCCCCCATCCTTGTCACCACCGGAACCGAGCAGGGAATGGAAATCCTTAAAAAAGAATTGCCGACGGATACCGTGTATCCGCATTTCCTTCCTTTTGACCGGCCCAGTCTGATGAATCAGGCGGTTTCTAAGGTCGCGCCGGCCTGCATGGTGCTGCTGGAAACCGAACTCTGGCCGGGTCTGCTCAGCGTCCTAAAAGAACACCGGGTTCCCATTCTCCTGGTCAATGCCCGAATGTCGGAAAAAAGCTTTCGCTGGTATCGCCGTTTCAACGGTCTGCTGAGAGCCATGGCGCCGGACCGGATTCTGGCCATATCAGATACGGATGCAGCACGCTACGCGGATGTATTCCCGGATGCCCGCACAGGGACCATGCCGAATATTAAATTCGACCGTGTACAGCTTCCCACCGCCCCGCCCGTCCCCCTGACCGGTCTGGATCCGGACCGTCCGTTTGTGGTCCTCGGCTCGGTGAGAAAAGAAGAAGAACCGGCGATCATCGCCATTATCCGTGAACTGAACCGGTTGGCGCCTCAGGTGCTGATTGGGTTGTTCCCGCGTCACATGGAGCGGATCCCGCACTGGGTTGATACCCTGAAAACTGCGGGTATCCCCATGATACGACGGTCAGATGCCGGGTCTGTGAGTCCGGAAGCCTCCGTGGTGCTCTGGGACCGTTTTGGTGAGCTGGGTAGGGCCTATGCCTCGGCAAGTGCCGCGTTTATCGGCGGCAGCCTGGCTCCGCTTGGCGGACAGAACTTTTTAGAACCGCTCATGCACGGGGTCCGGCCGGTGATCGGGCCCTCCCGATTTAATTTTAACTGGGTAGGCGATGATCTGTTTGCATCCGGGCTTGTCTGTGTAGCAAAAACACCTGAAGCTGCGGCGTATCAGCTGGTCAGACAGGTTGAAAGCACCACTGACGGAAATCGCTGTCAGATACAGTCTGAATTCCAGGCCTTTCTCGCCCCCCGATTTGGCGGTGCCCGTGCTGCCTGCGACGCCATTATGGGCACCCTTGGTTCCTTAAAAGGAAAGGCAGAATAATCATGCAGACATCTGTTGAAGCCATCGGTATCATTCCGGCCCGGTATGCATCTTCCCGTTTTCCGGGAAAACCCCTTGCCCTCATCGCAGGAAAGCCCATGTTTCAGCACGTTTATGAACGCGCCACGGCCTGCGCGGACCTGCAGGGTGTCTATCTGGCAACAGATGACGATCGCATCTGCGCTGCTGCCGAGGCAGTCGATATCCCCGTTATCATGACCCAACCGGTCCACCCCAGCGGCTCTGACCGGATTCTTGAAGCCGCCCGAACCCTTTCCCTGAAACCGGAAAGCGTTGTCGTCAATATTCAGGGGGATGAACCGGCACTGGATCCCGGGTTGATTTCAAAGCTCCTTTGTCCATTTTCAGATGCCGACGTCTGTGTCACCACACCGGTCTATCCATTGGACCCTGTTCATGCCGACAATCCGGACCGAGTGAAAGTGGTGATCGGAGCCAACGGCAACGCGCTTTATTTTTCTCGTTCACGCATTCCTTTTGACAGGGACGGCAATCAGGCCGGTCTGCTGTGGGGCCATATTGGTCTGTATGCGTACCGGCTGGATACGCTCGAGCGATTTGTCGCCCTCCTCCCGGGTCAGCTGGAACAAGCGGAACAGCTGGAACAGCTCCGGCTGCTGGAGAACCATATTCCGATTCGGACCATAAAGACCACTTATATCAGTATGGGGGTAGACAGACCGGAGGATATTCCGTTGGTTGAAAGACTCATCCTGCAGAAGGCGAGCTAAAAAATCGTCCTGACCGATCAGTCCATCGTGGATGTCAGTTGGAAGCCTCTGCTGAGATTTCAAGGGGATACAAGCCCGCTCTGGGTTTGATGAAAAATACAATATACAAAAAACCCATATAACTGACCAGGCAGACAAGGGCAAAGGGTGTGAAATAATAGCCCAGGGGTGCCAGCACAGCAACGGTCAGCCAGTGCCACGAAATCAGATAAATCGAATGCAGACGGATAGGAAAGTCATAAAATCTTGATATTACAATTAGTCCACTCAGGTTCCATCCGTATAGGGATGCAAAACTGTGCAGCTTGAGCAGTACATGCCCGCTCCTGTCATAATACCCGGGGAAAAATTCGAGAACGATATAGCCGATGCCGGTGACAGCTGTAAACAGAAGAAACGACATACCCGAGGAAAGAAACTTCCGCTGCTGATTGCGCCCCACATGCTGATAAAACAGATAAAAAATCATGATCACACAGAAAAACAAGAGCGTTGTCACAACCATTTGCGCCACCAGCTTCTCAAACAGAATAAACAGAAAAAAAATAATCACTCCGAGGTTGACTCCCCAAAATCCCAGGACTTTCAAGAACCGGGCAATGCCGCTCGCTTCCCGGGTCACCAGACGGAACATGACCGACAGGGTGATCAGGGACAAGGGAAAAGAAAACCCGAGAAAAAACGTATCCAGCTGCAGTTTTGGCATGGGATCGATCCAGCGGGTATAGGTATTGTTCACCATCACACCGGCGGATATGAGCAATCCCATGGACAGGCACAGGAGAGACGCCTGGTTGAACTTGTCCGCCACAGATTCCGTTTTCCTGAAAAACCCCGCAGGGAAAAGGGAAAACCGCCGGATCCGGACCGATTCCACGATAACCGACAACAGCAGCGCAAGCAGAATCGCCGGTGCATACCATTTAAAAAACGCACACACCGCAAAGGCAAGCGAAGCGCTGAGGAACAAGCCGGCAGTCCGGTTCATGGACGATGCGCCCATGGAATACAGAAGAATGATGGTTCCGCCGGTACAGAGGTTAAACAGAAACACATGCAGCCGCTCAAAGGCATAGGGAAACGTATCTGGTACAAACAAATGCATAAAACCAAACCCCATGGCAGCCGTCATGAGCATATAATAAAGGATCCGCAACGCTCTGTTCATCTGTTTCCTTCCTTTCAGCAGCCCAGCATTTCCTTTAATGCATCAGACAAAAACGCGTGCGTAAACCGATACCCGCTTTCCATTAATCGCTTTGGCCGGACCCGTGTGCTGGACAGCACCACTTCTTCACCCATTTCGCCAAACAGCCTGCGAATCAGGTGCTCCGGAACATGGCATACCGCAGGCAGTTTGTACAGGTGGGCAAGTATTTTTGTAAACGTCCGATCGGTCACCGGATGCGGAGACACGATGTTGACAGGCCCGTGGATGTGATCGGTAAACAGCAGATAATGCATCGAACCGATCAGATCTTCGATGCTCACCCAGCTCAGGTACTGGGCACCACTCCCCAGACGACCGCCGAGACCCATGCGGAACCGGGGCGCCATACGGGCCAGTGCCCCGCCCGCAGGGGTCAGTACCACACCGATACGCATAAACACCGTCCGGATCTCGCTGTCGACAAGTGCCTTTGCAGCCGACTCCCACCCCTGGCAGACATGAGATATAAAGCCCGTACCAGAGGCGTCCGCCTCGGTCATCACGGCATCTTTCCGGTCACCGTAATAACCGATGGCCGATGCGCTCAGGACTACTTTCGGCGGCTGTTTCAGACGGACAAGGCACTCGGAAAGAAGCCGTGTGCCATGGGTTCGGCTTTCCACTATCCGTTTTTTCACTGCCGGTGTCCAGGGATGCTGAAGGATATTTTCTCCGGCAAGATGAATAACCGCATCCATTCCCTCAAGAGCGGCCGCATCGATTTCACCGGTTCCCGGATGCCAGTAGATTTCATTGTGATCAGCAGCGGGTTTCCGTCTGACCAGGGTGTAGACCGTATGACCGCCGGTGGTGAGAAAGGGAACCAGCGCCTTGCCGACAACGCCGCTGGCGCCTGTAATGACAATGCGGAGCTTTGGTTTTCCCGGAACCGACAAATGGCGCGATAGATCCCGCGCTGTCACCCGATGGCGATAGTCAAACATGCGGGCCAGATTTTTTTCAATGGCATAACCGGCAAGCAGATCTCCCAGCCGGCCGCCAGGGAGGGCATAGGTGATGTCATCCACCAGCCAGCTCTCAGCCGGCCCGAGGCTCAGGGTCTCATGGGTATGACGCCACATGGCAAAGGGACCGAAGGTTTGCCGGTCCGTGAAACAAACCCCTGATTGATAGGCAATGTGCTCTGCTTTCCAGGGAATCCGGAGTGGCCCCAGATGAATCCGGATATCCGCGCGCGATCCCACACCAATTCCCGGATCACTGGACCGGACGGTCACCGGCGTCCACAAGGGGCTCAGCCGTTCAATGGCACCGGGCCGCTCGTGCCAGGCAAACAGATCCTTTGCCGATGCAGGCATCTGGCTTTTCTTTACAAACCGTTGAAATACCATCCATTCTACCTTTCACAGATCATTTGATTGCAGCCAGCTCATGATATAGATGAAACCCCTTCCGGTCAACGGCGAAACCCCTGCCTCCAGCGGGCAGAGGGAGGCTCCCCCTGCACCCTCAGGATTGACATCAACTTCATTTTTTTTGGGGGGGGCGTTATGGGTTACCGTGTGTAGGTGACGCTACTGAAAATCTTTCAACCCACCCCTTTACAAACACTGGAAGCGGTTTCATTTTTTAAGGATACGTGGAAACAGGCTGCATTGCCGAACCTCTGAGCCAGAGTTTTACCAAAATAACTGCTGACAGGACACAATCATGCTTCATACCCATAAATGCAAAATTGACGCCGCATCAGGTTATGCGCTGAAAAACGCGCAGCTTCCAGACATTATCGACAGCATTGTCGATAGCTGTCATGACCCGGAAACATTCCGTCACATCGATTTCGAACCCATTCCCTCACGGGAAAATATCGTGCGCCTGGTTCATGGTCTGATGGCACTTCTGTTTCCTGGATATTTCAGCCGCAAGCGGATGGATCCGGTCAATCTCAAATACGAAACCGGACAGTCGGTTGCCGCGCTTTACGATCAACTGGCAGCGGAAATCATCCTGAGCATCCGGCACGAGTGTTTCCGGTACGATGCCGATTGCACGGACTGCGTGAGACAGGGCCATCGGATCGCCCTTGATTTTTTTGCGTGGATACCTGAGCTGAAACGCCTGCTGGCAATGGATGTCAAGGTCACCTTTGACGGTGACCCGGCTGCAAAGACCCATGATGAAATTATCTTTAGTTATCCGGGTTTTTTCGCCATTGCCGTGTACCGGATGGCCCATTGCCTGTTTCAGCTGGATACGCCGCTGATCCCGCGAATCATGTCTGAATATGCCCACAGCCGTACGGGTATCGACATTCATCCCGGCGCCACCATCGGAAAACGGTTTGCCATTGACCATGGTACCGGCGTAGTGATTGGCGAAACAACCGTTGTAGGTGAAAACGTCAGAATTTATCAGGGCGTTACCCTGGGTGCACTTTCCCTGCCGGAAAACTGCGGCGAACGATACAAAGGCAAAAAGCGACATCCCACCATTGAAGATAATGTGATTGTGTATTCCGGAGCGACCATTCTCGGGGGGCAAACCGTGATCGGATCCGGATCGATTATTGGCGGAAACGTCTGGGTCACCCGTTCAGTTCCACCGGATACGACGCTGGTCATTGAAGAACCACGGCTTATTTATCGGCACGGCGAAGACAGCAAAAACACCTGCATTGAACCTGAATTCTCGTCTGAAGGAGGGCTGCCATGACCGTTTATGACGGGATTCATCAAACCATTGGGCATACCCCCCTGATCCGGCTGAAGCGGATCTCTCAGAATCTGGACGCGGCGCTGCTGGTCAAGGCTGAATTTTTCAATCCTCTGGGCAGTGTCAAGGATCGTACGGCTGCTGCCATGATCGCCCAGGCAGAAGCAGACGGTCTTCTCTGCCCCGGGGGACGCATCATTGAACCGACCAGCGGAAACACCGGCATCGCCCTGGCGTTTATTTGCGCTGAAAAAGGATATGATCTCACCCTGACCATGCCGGAAACCATGAGTGATGAACGAAAAAAGCTGCTCACTCACCTGGGCGCCCGCCTGGAACTGACTCCCGGAGACCGTGGCATGAACGGTGCCATTGAACGGGCACAAGCGCTCGTTGACGAGAATCCCGGCGCCTTTATGCCGGATCAGTTTTCAAACCCGGTTAACCCGCAGATCCATGAATGCACCACCGCAGAAGAAATATGGGCAGATACCGAAGGGCGCGTGGATGTGTTTGTTTCCGGTGTTGGCACCGGCGGTACGTTGACCGGCGTTGCCAGGGCATTGAAAAAGAAAAACCCGTCGCTTGTCGCCATTGCTGTAGAGCCGGCTGAATCTGCTGTGATTTCAGGGAAGTCAAGGGGAGATCATGGCATCCAGGGGCTCGGAGCTGGATTTATCCCGAAAAATCTTCATATGAGCCTGGTTGACGCGGTGATCACGATCACAACCGATGCGGCCTTGTCCATGGCCAGACGTCTTGCGGCTGAAGAAGGAATCCTCTGCGGAATTTCTTCGGGTGCGGCTGTAGCCGCCTGCGTTGAGCTGGCAGGCAAATCCCGGTATCAGGGAAAACAGATAGTGACCCTGCTTCCGAGCACCGGCGAACGGTATATCACCACGCCGCTGTTTGGCTAGGCGCCAGCGGAAGTTGGCATTTCACTCGTCTTCTGATATACAGGAGATAAAAACGCCGCCAGCAGCGGCCCGAACCCGAACACACAAAAGGAACCATTATGCACAGGCAGATACAGAATGCGTTACCACTTGTTTTTTTTCTTCTGTTTATTCTGGTTCAGGCACTACCGGTGTCTGCGCGGTATTATCCGGGCCTGTACAGCGGTACCTACACCGGAAATGATGAAGGCTCCTGGATTTTTCTCTTTGATAACGCCGGTGTGCCGCAGGCAATGAAGGTGTCATCAAATAGTTCGTTCACCGATTTTGGTACCGGTCAGTCAGATGGTGATGGAAATTTCCGAATCTCCTTTCAGTCTGGCATGGTGTTTCGCGGAAACCAGTTAAACCCGGAACATGTGTTCGGCTCCTGGGAACACGCCTCCCTGAACAACGTGGGAGAATTCACCGGCAGCCAGGATGTGGTGCAGCTGATTCATGCCTTTTCAGGTGTTTACACCGGAAGCCTTACCGGATATGACACCCAAACCTTTTCCATCCGTGTCAATGATGACAGCACCTGTGTCGGTCATATAAAAAACAGCTCCACGAATGCCACGACCACCCTCACAGGACTCATCAATGCGAACGGGTTTTTCATCTGGCAGACCCGAGACGGCATGGGGTTATCCGGTGCCATCCGGAATGGACAGCGAATGACGGGCGTCTGGTCCGTTTCCGCCACCGGCAGCACCGGCAGTTTTACAGGCCTGAAAGACGGCGTAACAGATGGTGACGGAGAAGACGACGATCATACGGATGATGATGACAGCGGAGACACAGCAAGCCCGGATGATATACCCGAAGACACTGGCGGCGGGTGTTTTCTCACCATGTTGGGAAAAGACCGGTCATCATAACTACACAGGTTCAGAGGTAAACCACGCCTTCAAAAACGCTCCGGGCTGGACCGGTTTTATACATCCTGCCGGTTACAGCGTCCCAGTTCAGGTGAAGATCCCCGCCCGGAAGGCGAACACGCGCCTCACGTTCTGTGCGGTTTTCCAGCACCCCCGCCGCCAGAACGGCACAGGCACCGGTTCCGCAGGCCAGGGTAACACCGGCACCCCGTTCCCATACACGCATGCGCACGTCGGTTCGTGATCGCACTTCCACAAATTCCACATTGGTTTTTTGGGGAAATACAGGCAGGTTTTCAATCAGCGGCCCCCAGACGGTCAGCGGTACCGTATCAACCCTATCTACAAAAATAACCGCATGGGGATTTCCCATGGAGACCAGTGTCGCGGTAAACGTCATCTCTTCAACATGCAGGTGCTGGGCGACCATGGATTCACCTTTTCCGGTAAACGGGATCGCTTCAGGGGTAAACACCGGTACGCCCATATCGACGGTTACCGATTCAACCTGATCTTGCGCATTCAGGTTCACTCTGGGCTGGATGCACCCGGCCCGGGTGGCGATTCGCATTTCCGTGTTTCGGCAGGCCCCGGTCTCATAGACCCGTTTTGCAAAACACCGCATACCGTTTCCGCACATCTCCGCTTCACTGCCGTCGCTGTTGAATATGGAAAAGGAAAGATCCGCATCCATCGTGCCCGGTTCGATCAGAATCAGACCGTCCGCGCCAATGCCAAAATGACGGTCGCACAGTGTCTCTGCTGCCCGGGAACAGGCGGAAGCGTCCGGCAGCAGGTGGCTGCGGTTGTCCACCAGGATAAAATCATTGCCTAGCCCTTCCATTTTTACAAAATCAAGTTTCATCGTCTTTTGTCCGTTTAGCGTTTGAGTGAATGGTGACACCACCCAGTTCACTGTAGCCGATATCCGATACCGGGTAAACCGCAATATGTCTACCAGCGGGAAGTCAGTGGTCTTGTGGAGGCATTTTTTTCATTTCGGTTCATCATCAGGGAGGGATGCCGGTTTGACAGAACCGCTGTATCGGTGATACAAGCCCCGTGTTTTATGAACGGTTTGTGAGTTATAATCAAAGGATCAATCACCGCATGGCATCTGTCATTCTGAAAAAAGGCCGCGAAAAATCTTTAATGCGAAAACATCCCTGGGTGTTTTCCGGTGCTGTAAAAACAGCAGACAAAGGAATCGCTTCCGGAGACATCGTCACGGTCAGGGGGGCAGACGGACGCTTCCTGGCCCGGGGCAGCTGGTCCCCCCATTCCCAGATCCGTGTGCGAATCTGGTCGTTCAACCCCAAAGAGACCATTGATGAGGCCTTTATCCACCAGCGTATTGCCGCGGCAACGGCCTACCGGGACCAGATGGCCGCTTTCTGGGCAACAGATGCCTATCGGATCATCAACGGTGAATCCGACGGAATGCCTGGACTTATTGTGGACAAATACGGTGATTTCCTGGTCTGCCAGTTCATGTCGGTTGCCGTGGAATCCTTCAAACCTGCGGTGATCAAATCCTTACGCAGTTTCATACCGTGCAGGGGGATATTTGAACGATCAGATGGGGCAGTGCGCACCCGGGAAGGACTGGAACCCATCACCGGCGTTCTAGCCGGAGAAACACCGCCACCAGCCATCCACATCATGGAAAACGGTCGCCATTTCGAGGTGGATGTCCATACCGGCCACAAGACCGGGTATTATCTGGATCAGCGGGACAATCGGCTCCTGCTTGCCCGGATGAGCCCAGGAAAAGATGTGCTCAACTGTTTTTCCTATACTGGCGGATTCGGGCTGTTTGCCCGAACCGGCGGCGCCAGCAGTGTGGTGAATGCGGATATCTCGAAAACCGCGTTAGCCCAGTCCCGCAGGAATCTGGAAGCGAACGGATTTTCTGCCGATTCAGTGGAACATGTAGCCGGCGACGTGTTCGCGCTGCTCCGCGCCTGGCGGGATGAAGGACGTACCTTTGATATCGTTGTGCTCGACCCGCCCAAGTTTGCCGAATCCGCGGCTCAGATATCCCAGGCCGCCCGGGGCTACAAGGACATCAACTGGCTCGGATTCCGTCTGCTGCGGCCAGGCGGACTCCTGTTCACATTTTCCTGTTCCGGTGCCATGCAACCGGATCTGTTTCAGAAAATTGTCGCCGATGCCGCCCTGGATGCGCGGCGCAACGTGCGGATGATCAGCTGGCTCACCCACGGAGCTGACCATCCGGTATGCACCACCTTTCCGGAAGGCCACTATTTAAAAGGGCTGCTCTGCAGGGCCGATTGATGCAACTGACACAATAACAACTTGTTTTTTTTACGGAGAACGTGGCTTACTTTCCGCCCTGTTCCTTGGACGCTCCCTGGGCGAAAAACGCGCACATTTTCATCAGATCCTGGAATTTCACCACATCCCCTTCAAAATACGGAATTTCGATAATGAGCGAGTCTGGATCCACCAGTTCTGTCAGCTGATTGATGGCGGTGCGGTCGCTTCTTCCGATCTGTTCAAACTGCCTGAAGTTCTCAAGCAGCCTGTTTTTCAAATTTTTTGATAGAGCAGATGGACAGTCTGCCATGAAACGATCTCCCACACTAGCGGGAAAACGGTCATGGACCCGATTGATGACAAACCCGCCAAACCGCATGTTTTCTTCTTTGATCCGGTTGTACATTAACAAGGCTTCGCGCATGGGATTCTTCATCGGATTGGCCACAGAGACATAAACCGTGTCATGGCTGAACAGAAGTTTTTTCACCGCACGGGCGCGGTTCACAAATCCGTCACGGAACCGCTCATCATCCAGGCTTAGAAATTCGTGGAGATCCGTAATGACCTGCGAGCCGAGAATGCTTCCCATGAACCGCTGCATGGGAGCGGTTAGGGATGACAAAACCTTCATCCCGAGAAATCCTTTTTTGAAATTCGACTTCATGAATTTGAGCAGTGCATTATTGCCCATGAGCTGCTGAATCTGTTCGGGGGCGTCGATAAAGTCCAGTACATTATCTGATGGTGGGGTATCGATGACGATCAGGTCATAGTCACCGGTCTGATGAAGCTCATAGATTTTTTCCATGGCCATGTAGGCATAAGAACCGGCCAGGGTGGTCGAAAGATTCTGATAATACCGGTTCTCAAAAATTCGCTGACGCGTGTCTTCATCTGCAACATACGTATGAATCAACTGGTCAAAGGTGGCCTGGGTATCTAAAACCATGCCTTTGATTTCACCGGGAATCATGGAAAGCGGAGAGCCGTGTACAGAATCAAAAGAGACATCCTGTGTCTTGCTGGATCCGGCATCCAGGCCCAATGTGTCAGCAAGACGTCTGGACGGATCAATGGTGAGTACCAGCGTTCTACGCCCGGCAAAGGCACTGACGAGGCCGATGGCAGCAGCGGTTGTTGTTTTTCCGACACCGCCGCTGCCCAAACATACCACAATATGCGCATCTTCCAACTGAGACTGCAGGTCACGCATGGGTTTCTCCCCGAAAACAATTCCTATACCATTTTGAATTCAGATGTTCCGTTATCGATAGAAGGGGAACGATCAACAATATGTTTCGCAAGTGTCTGAAGCTCGCCGATCCCCAGATCATTTGAGAACAAGCAGGGGAGTTCAATGATCTTACCAAGAGATCGTTTGCGGAGATGATTGACAAAAAAATGCTGGAACCGATACCGGTGGTCCTGGGCAAGGGCTGTCTTCAGAACCTTCCGGATCGATCCGGCAGCGACCCGGTCCTTGAACGCCCGGAGTTCCTTGACCTCCTCACTGGAAAACTTACGGGAGTAGCAGCCGTTGATCACCGTTGCATCCACAGGTATCCTTAGCGCTGTTTGCGCAGCACGGGTCAGCTTAAGCGTCTCGTTGACAGGCAGTTCTTCTGGCAGTGAAACCAGTACAAGACCGGTCTTTTCCGAATCCGAGACGAGCTCCTGGACTTCTTTAAGCTGGTCTGCAAAAGGTCCGACCCGCACCCTATTGATGAATGTTTCCGGTTGCTGCAGCAGACGGATACCATCGCAGGTCGCCGGGGTATCCACAAGGATCAAATCATAGCGGTACGCCCCTTTTTTGTCGATTTCCTCGGACAAGTGCCAGATTTTTCCCAGCGTCATTGCCTCCTGGAGTCCCGGGGTTGATTCAGCGATCACGTCAACCCATTCGGCGCGGTTAATGCGCCTGGCCATGATCGAGAAAGGCAGATGGGTCTGAATATAGTCTTTCAAAACCATTTTCGGATTCAGGCACACAGCGTCGAGATGATCCGAAAGCGGGGTTGGTGTATCGCCGAGCGAATCCACGCGAAACAGTCCACTCAGCCGGGATGCACTGCCAAGTTCGACCACCAGCACCCGTCTTCCGGCATTCCGGGCCGTTAGCCCCATGGCCGCCGCAACTGTGGTTTTGCCGGTTCCCCCTTTTCCCATGATAAACAACAGCCGTTTTGTCGACCAAGGCATAAAAACTGTCCGAATCTTTTGTTTTCGTTCTAGATTTTAACTACCGTGTATTACTGTTTTCAACCACATGATTTTTCTTAGAATTACACTGGTCGGTGTGGGTGTCAACTCAAAAAAAAGGAATTAGCTGATCCGCCAGTTTTTTGACAGGCCCCCCTTCACGCGATGCGTTTAAGCGGCTAACAATTTGACATCATAATGATAAATTTTCTGTAAACACGGCAGATGTTGTTAATTCCCGGAAAAGCTGTCCTTGCATTTTAAGCAGGGGTGATTTATTCTGTTGACGATCGGATTGGCGGGTCGCCCTGGCCCGCAGGGGGCACGGGGTAAGGGGGATTTCACGGAGCAGGACCGCCGGAAAATGAAACGCTGCACACCGGCTAGGATCCATGCTTAAACGTCATGCGCCTGCACACTGCGGATAGGCGGGCCCTGTACATAACAAGGAGAACCGCATGCCCTATCTGGGACAATTCATCCTTGCCATTGCCAAGGTTGCGGAATGGATTCTGAGTGCCTATTCCTTCATCATTGTTGGAAGCGCCATCCTTTCATTCGTTAATCCAGACCCTTACAACCCCATTGTCCAGTTTCTCCGCCAAGCCACGGAACCCGCGTTTGCGTGGGTCCGACGCCTGTTACCGTTTGTGATGCTCGGTATGTTAGACCTTTCCCCTGTGGTGCTGCTTCTGGCCATTCAATTTTTTCAGCTTGCCGTCGTGAACAATCTGATCATGCTGGCAAACCGTATGATCATGACCGGGTGGGTCTGATCCCCGAAATGCGTGGATTGATTGATCAATGAACGGTCACGAATCACCCCGTCCACTGACGCAGATGAATGCTTCAAAAAAATGCATGTGTATTCTGGCATGAGTGAGCGTAAATCCGGTAGATCTGTCTGTAGAACACCTCCCGCGCATCTGGCCAGGGTGATACACGGAACTTAAATAAGGCGAACAACCATGACACACGACACCATTGAACCGAAAAATTTTTTTAAGCGCCTGATCTGGAAACTGTCCAGGCGCATTGAAGCGTCCACAGACACTTACTTCTGCGAACTCCCGGGCAATCTGGGATGGGCATCTGAAAAATGGTTGAAATTTCACTATTCCGGCATTAAACATGATACAGAGCAGTTTGACACAGTGCGTAACCTCCCTGAGGATGCGGTCATTCTGTACACCCACAAATACCCCAGCCAGTTCGAATTCCTTCTCTCCTATACCCGGTTCAAGCAGGAAGGCCTTCCCCTTCCGACCATCGGATTTGACCAGCGGTTTTACGGCTATCAGCCCGCATTGAAGTACGGCCGTATGCTGGTTTCACGCATCCGCTATCTGCTCACCCGGTTTTCTTTTCCCGATCCATACCGGCGTGGCTATTTCAGAGATCACCTCATGCAGGGAAACGCAGGGGTCATCTCCCTTCTCGGTACAGACGCCTTTTACCAGCGGTTTGTCAAGGCACAGACTGACCCGCTGCAATACCTGGTGGAGCTTCAGGAGCATATGGTCCGGCCCATCTATTTTATTCCTCAGGTGCTTCTGTTCAGCACAGACCCGGTCCGGGCCCATATGTCATTTCTGGAAATGATCTTTGGCACAAAGGACAAACCCGGCTGGTTCCGCCGCCAGTATATGCTCTATAACCGACCTGACAAAATCATGCTTGAGCTCGGCGAACCCATCAGCCTGCCGGATTTCATCCTCGAGCGTTCAGACAGGGGCGATACGTCTGCAGACATTGCACGGGAACTTCGTCATGCGCTTTTGAGAGAGACAAACCTGCATCGTCAGAGCATCACCGGGCCGGTGCTCAAATCCAGACAGGAAATCCGGGAAGCCATCCTTACTGACGACGGCCTGCAGGCGTTCCTGAAGGATCATGCAGCTGAAACCGGTCTGCCCATCCATAAAGTCAATAAAAAAGCTGATAGCTATGTGGATGAAATCGCTGCAAACTACAGCATTAAGTGGATCAAGGCCTATGATATTGTCCTCAGCTGGATATTGAAAAATCTTTTTGAAGGTATGGTCATTGATACCAACGGTCTTGCCCAGTTAAAACGGGCATCCAAACAGTCGCCGCTGATCCTGATACCGTGTCACAAAAGCCATCTTGATTATCTTATTCTCTCTTACACCTTCTATCACCACCAGATGCCCTGCCCCCACATAGCGGCTGGAAAAAACCTCTCTTTCTGGCCCATGGGTACCATTTTCAGAGGCGGCGGCGCCTTTTTTCTGCGCCGGACCTTCAAGGGCAAAAAACTGTATGCCAAGATTTTCAGTGAATATGTCAAACGGATTCTCATCGAAGGGTTCAATGTGGAGTTCTTTATCGAAGGCGGACGGAGCCGGACCGGGAAACTTTTGAACCCGAAACTCGGACTGTTGTCCATTTTGCTTCAGGCCTACCGGGAAGGCGCCTGCACTGACCTCATGTTCGTTCCCATCTTCATTGGCTATGACAAAGTACTTGAAGACGGCGCTTATCTACATGAAATCGAAGGCGGCAAAAAACGGCCCGAGAGCATGAAGCAGATTATCCGAGCGCGTAAATTTTTAAAGAAGCGTTACGGAAAAGTGTACGTTAATTTCAGTGACCCCATCTCTTTGAATACTGTTATGCGTCAGTTTGACATGGAGCGGGACACGTTCACAGATGACCAGTTAAAATCCATCGCCACAACACTGGGAGATCGGGTCATTCATGCCATCAATCAGTCTTCCGTGGTCACCCCCCACGGAATCGTCTCCAGTGCCCTGCTCAATACGCACCGGAAACGCATTACCTACAAGCACCTCTCGTTCATCATGGAGACCTATCTTTCCTATCTGACGCATCAGGGCCATGAGCTCGCGGAAACCCTGGTCCTTGATTCAGAAGCAGCACTCAAGCAGGCCATTGATACCTTCATCTCCTCAAAAGTGGTGGAATATGATGAAAAACATGCAGACCAGGAAATGAAGAATGCCTTGTTCAGGATCAACGAGCCGCGTCGGCCCAACCTGGAGTTTTATAAAAACAACACCATCATCTTTTTTGTTCCGGCCGCATTCACGGCAGTTTCCATTCTGGGATTCGATGCGTTTCAATTTTCCTCTGCGGACCTGCACGTCACCTATGCCTATCTCGCGGATCTGTTTAAAAAAGAATTCATGAACCCGCCGGATGTGACCCCGGAAATCTGTATCCGGAAAACCATCAAGGCCTTCATCGACGACGGCATCCTTGTGCCCCACCAGAGCATTCCGGACACCTACAACCTCACTTCAAACGGATACAAGAAGCTGCGACTCTTTGCCGGATTTCTCAAAACCTATTTTGAATCTTATAAAATTGTCCTCACCCAGCTCACGTCGGGCAAGCATCGGAACGAGGACGCTAAAGAAACCCTCAAACGCATCCAGACCCTGGGGAACCGCATGTTCCGGGAAGAAGAAATCGAACGCGCCGAGGCACTGTCAAAAATCAATTTCAAGAACGCTTATGCGGTCTTCACAGACAAACGGACAACAAGCGGCGATGCGGCTTTGCAGGCAGATCTCGAGCAAATTGACCAATTCCTCAACCAACTGTCCGTCTCATGAAGGCACTGGTTTTTGCTGCCGGGTTTGGAACGCGGCTCCTGCCCTATACCCGGCATCTGCCAAAGCCCTTGTTTCCGATTGCTGGCATTCCGCTGCTCGAACATATCCTGATGCAGCTCTGCCATGCCGGCATCACGGAAATCCACATCAACACGCATCATCTGGGTGATAAAATCCATACATTTATCAAAAGATTTCAACCGAGATTTCCGGTTCCCGTCCGTCTTCACCCGGAAGATCCGCTGCTGGGAACCGGGGGAACTCTTAAAAAACAGATCCATCATTTCGGCAACCATCCGTTCCTTGTCATGAACGGAGATGTTTACACGCGTGCAGACCTGAGCACCCTCATGACCGTCCATCTGCAGTCAGATGCCGCAGCAACGCTCGGGGTCACCGATGCGCCGGAGATCAATACGGTGTGTCTGGATGACCAGGGAGCGGTGCTTGGTTTTACACCGGATCGATTTCCAGATGCAATGTGTTTTCGGACCTTTACCGGCATTCAAGTCATTGATCCATCCCGGACCTCCCCGTTTCCCCAGGAGGAGATCTTCAGCAGCATCCGCTGGTATGAACAGATGATCGCAGAGGGCTTAACACTTCAAACAATGGAGATACCGCGTCACGACTGGGCAGATATCGGCTCCGCCGAGTCCTATCAACAGGCAGCCTGGAAGGCGATGATCGCAGAAACAGCAACTAACGGGACTGAACCCATCCGCTTTGACAAATTGGCCGGTGATGGCTCTGACCGGTCCTGGTACCGGGTGTCGTGGGCAAACCGCACGGCCATCCTCGGCGATCACGGGATGGGTGAAAAAACAGCGCCATGCGATTATCTGTCTGTCTGTCATATTGGCACGCATCTGTATCAACAGGGCCTTGCGATTCCCCGCATACTAACATCTGACCCGTTTTCCGGCGCGGTGCTCATGGAAGATCTTGGAGATGTTCATCTGGCAGATGCGGTGAACCGCCTTTCCGGTGATGCGGATGCGGTCATTGATCTCTATCATACGGTGTTCAGCAACTTGATGACGCTAAACAGAAAAGGTCACGCGGGGTTTCAGGCAGCGTGGACCCAGCAGACAGCGGTTTACGATGCAGACCTGATCATCGAAAAGGAATGCCTCTATTTTATTCATGCGTTTCTCGTGTCCGGTCTCGGCCTTGCTGTGGATCCCGATCCCCTCATGCCCGAGTTCAGACAGCTTGCCGAACGCGCGTCAAATGGAACCTTTATGGGATTCATGCACCGGGACTGCCAGTCCCGCAATATTCTGATCCGGGAGGGCACCCCGTATTTCATTGATTTTCAGGGCGGGCGCACCGGCCCCCTCGAGTATGACCTGGCTTCACTGATCATCGATCCCTACGTAAATCTGCAATCAGACCTGCGTATACGGCTGATCACCTGTGCGGAAGACCTGCTCACCAAACGCATCGGCAGCCCTGTCCGCTTGTCTGATACGGCCTTCCCCTGGTGCCGACTCACAAGAAACTTGCAAATTCTTGGCGCATTTGCTTTTCTCAGTCAGCAAAAAGGGAAAATCGGATTTGCCGACTATATCCCTTCGGCAATTCGCACGCTGAAACAGACTGTCACCGAATTACCGGAACCACTGTTACCAAATCTGCGTGCATTGGTGTTAACCCTGCCTGAGGCACCCGATATCTGCCGGTTCATGCCATCAGCGTCGGCATGAAAACAGCGATAGAAAGGACTACCATGAAACAGATTCCCGTCATGATCAACGGACTTCCTGGCAATCTGGCATCCACGATTCTCGCTGCCGCACAGGCGGATGAACGGTTTAGCGTTATTCAGTATTCACTGACCGGACCGGACACGGCCCTATCGGAACTCACCGCAGAAACACTCACCCTTTCCCTGATCAAGCCCGATGACAGGGACCGTGTACTCGCACGCATACGTGCAGACTACCCGGATGTTATTGTCATTGACTATACCCATCCGTCGGCGGTCAACGCCAATGCCCTTGCCTACTGCCGTCATACCCTCCCCTTTGTCATGGGCACCACCGGCGGAGACCGGGACGCCCTAGTTTCAACCGTCAACGCGTCGCAAACCGCCGCTGTCATTGCGCCGAACATGGCAAAACAGATTGTCGGGTTCCAGGCCATGATGGCCTATGCGGCCGAACAGTTTCCGGATCTGTTCAGGGGATACCGGCTTGACATCACCGAAAGCCACCAGTCCTGGAAGGCGGATACCAGTGGTACGGCAAAAGCCATGGTGTCCTACTTCAACACTCTGGGCATTCCCTTTTCAGCAGAAGAAATTCGCATGGAGCGGGACCCGAAGGTTCAGGCCCTGGTATGGCAGATTCCCCCGGAACACCTGAACGGACACGGATGGCACACCTATACCCTGGGCTCCGGTGATGGTACCGCCACCTTCCGGTTTACCCATAACATTAACGGCAGGGAAATCTACGCCGAAGGCACCCTGGATGCCGTGATCTATCTTGCAGCCAGGGTTCGTGAACAACAAAAGGGAATGGTTTTTTCCATGATGGACGTGTTGCGCGGTGCCTGATGTGGCCACCATAACGTGATAACCGTTTACAAAGGATCTTTTTCATGAAAACACGAGCTATGCGGCTGATGTCTACTCTGATGATAGCATTGTGTATTGCCCCGCCTCTCGCAGGAAGGGCAGAAACCTTTCCACCCAACGGCTGGAAAGAATCGCCCAATCCCATTGCATCCCCCCTGGCCATACCCGGGGGAATGATCACGGTGTTCGGGGGGCAGTATCCCAACAGCCTGAATTATTATCTTGACAACAATACGTTCACCAGCCAGGTGTTCGGTGCCATGTACGATGCCCTGCTCACGCTTGATCCCCTCACCCTCGACTATCAGCCAGGACTCGCATCCAAATGGTCCATTTCCGACGACAAGCTGACCTATACCTTTACCCTCAACCCTGACGCACGCTGGAGTGACGGAAAACCCATCACGGCACACGACGTTGCGTGGACGTTTCAGGCCATACTCAACCCCAAAAACCTTACCGGATCCCATAAAGTCAGTCTGGAACGGTTTCATCCCCCCATTGTCAAAGATGACCATACCATCGTATTCACGGCCCGCAGCCTGCACTGGTCGAATCTGGGAACGGTGGGTGGGTTTAACATTCTGCCGGCACACGCATTCAAGGATTTGAATTTCAATGAAATCAACTTCAATTTCCCCGTCATCTCAGGACCCTACCGATTGGGCACTATCACTGAGGGAATTTCCATTCTCATGGAACGCCGGAAAGACAACTGGAATCGAAACGCACCCAGCATGCAGCATACGGGAAATTTCCAGACCATCCGCTACAAGTTTTTCGCAGACCGCATCAATGCCTTTGAAGCGTTTAAAAAAGGCGAGATCGATATCTACCCGGTCTATACCTCCCGGCTGTGGGTCAATCAGACGAGCGGCCCCCGATTCCAGAACAATTATATTGTGAAACAAAAGGTCATCAATCGGCAACCCGTTGGATTTCAGGGGTTTGCCATGAATATGCGTAAATTTCCCTTTGATGATATCCGGGTGCGTAAAGCCATGGCCCATCTCCTGGATCGAAAAAAAATGAACCAGACCCTCATGTACGGCCAATATTTTCTGCATCGTTCCTATATGGAAGATCTGTATAATGCAGATACCCCGTGCACGAATCCGGTCTTTGATTTTAACAAGGAAAAAGCACGAAAACTGCTTGCCGATGCCGGATTCAAAGTGAATCCCAAAACCGGTATTCTGGAAAAAAACGGTAGGGCCCTGGCCTTTGATTTCCTGGCACGGGATTCGACGGCAGACAAATTCCTCGCCATTTTTTCAGAGGATTTAAAGGATGTCGGTATCCGGCTGCGCATCGTCCAGAAAGACTGGGCTGCCTGGGTAAAAGATATGGAAACCTTCAACTATCAGATGACCTGGGCAGCCTGGAGTTCAGGGGTGTTCAAGGATCCTGAAGGCATGTGGGCCTCATCCGAGGCAGACCGGCAAAATGGCAACAACATCACCGGATTCAAGCACCCGGCGGTCGATGCACTGATCGAAAAGCAAAAAGGCATCTTTGATGTCGCGGCACGAAACGCCATCAACCGAAAGATCGACCGAATTGTGTCAGATGCCGTTCCCTACGTGCTTCTCTGGAACATCAACGCAACCCGGCTGCTCTACTGGAATAAGTTCGGTACACCGGACACGGTCCTCTCGAAATACGGACGGGAAGAAAGTGCCTTCTGGTACTGGTGGTTTGATCCGGATGCGGAAATGGATCTCAGGGATGCCATGGCGGAAAACGCGCCGCTCCCGCCGCTTCCTTCGACCATTCGGTTTGACGAACAGTTCAAACCGTTAAACCGATAAGCGAATTCATACGAAAGGAATGTTGAATGTCTTGCATCAAGCGCCTGTTCCGATGGTCTGTATGTGTAATTACGCTAACAACAGCCACCCCACTGGTATCAGCCAGCGCTGCCGGTTCCATGCTTCCTGCAGCCCCGGTCGGCTCCCACCATTTCAGCGTGGGCGCCCGGTTCCATCAGGAACAGCCGGAATTTAAAAACCCGTCGTTTGGAGATGGCGACATGACCTATCTTGCCGCATACGAATACCATGAACTGTACGGATCCTGGCAATTTGCCCTCGGTTATACCCCGGAAACCGATCTGGATGAGACAGTCGATTATATCCTCACCCCTGAAATCAACCTGATTTACAAGGAGCGGTTCTACCGGGGCGGCATTGGCATGCTCAAGGATTATATCAAATGGGAAGACCAGTCTGGGTGGCGGGATCTCTATTACCAGTTCATTGTGGGTGTGGGGTTTCCCATCATGAAAATGAATCTCAACATCACCGGTTATTACGTGTTCGATGACTGGGGAAATATCGGAAAATTTGATTTCGGCAACCTGGAATACGCTGCAATGCTTCGGTTTAATTTCTAAGTGCTCATTCAAGGGCAGTGTTATATTTCTACATGAATAAGATAGGGCCGATAAACATTTTTATAACAACAGCATGACAGCATTTCTGATGACATTGTAGAAAAGACGAATGAACCCTTATTCTGATTCAGCCCCCCCTATATGCTTGGGCATTTTCACCGCCGTTTTCATCTGGACCGGTATACGACCTGCAAGCCATTTGATCTGGTTTTTGTATGCACTTCCGGCACTGGCAGCGCTTGCAGCCATACTTTTTACCTATCATCGGTTTCCCCTGACACGCATTTCTTATTTTCTGATTCTGTTTTACTGTGTCATACAGCTGATCAGCGGCCATTTCATGTGTGCCGATATACCGGTCCTGCGCCATGTCCAGAACGCCCTTGACTTGCCGGTGGAAAACAGCACCCGCTTCACCTATCTGGTCAACGGTTTTGTCCCTGCCGTCGTGCTGCGGGAAATTCTTATCCGGAAACAGGTAGTCAACGGGATGGGTTGGCTGTTTTCAGTTGTCGTCTCCTTCACGTTGTCAATCCACATCATGATAAACCTGCTGAAATGGTGGGCTGCTCAGTATTTGGATTTCGCCGTCATTCATTTTTTCCAGCAGGAGGATCAGCTGCGCTTTATTCTGCCGGACAGCGCCATGGTCCTGTGCGGTGCCATCATTGCACTGCTGATACTGGAAAAAGCGCATGACAACGAAATTCATGCGATTTCGTCCCTGCGCAGAAATAGACACGAATGAATACAGACAGTATGCTATTGTGGTGGTGATTGATGCCATACCTTCACAGAGCAAGACAAGGGATGGTAAAACGAGATTTTTGCACCACACTGAGTTGCCTTGCCCGTTCGCCGAGGCTGCCTGATGCCTATTTTAATTTTCTAATCTCAGGGCTTGTAGCTTATCTCACCCATCAGGCTGTCCAATCAATTGAATCCACCGCCCTTTCTCTTATCTTTCTTATCTTTTCTGATGCTTTCCTGCTTTCACCGGGAATTTCTGGGATCCCGACGTTTTACTGGTGAAACATTCGAGGTAGCACTACCTGTAGGATAAAATTTCTTTATCCTTTCTTCTTTTTCTTTCTTACGGAGAAGATCAATAACTTTATCTCTATCAATTCTGACCTTATCAACG
>PDWJ01002115.1_pt1 | contig 23273 bp, 20 predicted proteins | sample 1430881 | NCBI WGS metagenome assembly PDWJ01 (sample SAMN01162460, study PRJNA174530) | Oral metagenome, whole genome shotgun sequencing project. | biome: Marine environment; feature: Marine mammal; material: Swab sample of the gingival sulcus; isolation source: swab sample of gingival sulcus... | reverse complement strand
TATGAGAGAATTTAATACATCCGGTCCGAATATTCCGGAGCAACATTATACTATTGAAAGAACACCCTTGATTGAGCAGGGCTTAAAGTTAGTTGAAAAATCAAGATATTTCACCATTTGGGCACCACGCCAAACGGGAAAGAGTACATATTTTAGGCAGTTGGCAGCAAAACTAAATGAGCAAGGGTATGCACCTGTGTATTTTTCAGTAGAAGGCTTTAATGATTTCTCGGCAGCAGATACTTTTGATACTTTTTGCACAGATTTAAAAGACCAACAGGGAATTGACTGGAAAATTGAAACTTTTAAAGATTTTGAAAAACAGATAAAAGCATACAAAGACAAAAAGATGGTCATCATCATTGATGAGATTGAAAGTCTAAATCCTAAAATATTTGGTCAGTTTTTACATACAATAAGAAACCTTTATCATTTACGACAAAGTCACTGTTTAAAAAGCGTCATTTTGGTTGGAGTTTCAAACATTCTGGGCGTAGTAAGCGACAATGCAAGCCCGTTTAACATTGCAGACAACTTGAATGTTCCTTATTTCACAAATGAAGAAGTGTTTGAACTACTTGGACAACACGAAACAGAAACCGGACAGCTGTTTGATGAAAAAGTAAAACAAAAAATATCGGAAATAACGGCAAATCAGCCCGGCTTGGTAAACGGATTTGCCAAAATGCTCGTGGAAAACAATCCCGATAAAAAACACATAGATTACGAAGATTATTTAAAAGTTGAAGATTGGTATTTAAATGAAGCCATAGACAAAAATTTTGAGAATATCCATAATAAAGCCAAAGAAGAGCGTAATTTGGTAGAAAGACTTTTATTTACGAATGCAAAAATACCTTTTAAAATAGATAGACCAAGCATAAAACTTCTTCACACAAACGGTTTAATAAAAAAAGACCCAAACGGTTATGTAACATTTTGGGTGCCTTTTTATAAAAAACGTTTATACGATGCTTTTTATCCATATACAAACGGGGAACAAAGTGAAATTAGTCTAACGCATATTCCGTCAGATTTTTATGAAAATAATAAATTTAATATAGCCAAACTTATAGAAAATTATAAAAATTATGCAAAAAGGCGCGGCTTTAAACCTTTTATGGAGAAAGATAAAGACGGAAATTATACCTCAATAAAAGAAAGTGCATTAATTTACAGTTTTGAAACTTTTATTACGGTAATTGTGCAAGAACTGAAGGGGAAAATATACCGAGAAGCAGATACGGGCTTGGGCAAAAGCGATATGATTATCAATATTGATGGCGCGGAGTATTTGATTGAAACAAAAGTATATTCGGGCGTAAGCAGATTTGAAGACGGCAAACAACAACTTGCTTATTATGCCGAAAGTCTGCAGTTAGACAAAGCAGTTTATCTTGTTTATATGGCAAAAAGAGCCAGAAAACCCGATACAATAAAAGAACAAAAAGAAACAGTAAATAATATTGAAATTTCAACATATTTAATAGAATATGACGAAACAAAATGGTAGGATAAAACATAACACTTTACTTAACACGCCTTTAGCAAATTTATCAATCATTAAATTTACAGAAAAAATATTTTACTAAATGCTAAAAATCCGAACCGAATACCAAAATTTACCAAGATATTCAATTCGGATTCTAATCCAAGTAAGTTTTAAAGCTTATTTTAAACCGTGTTTTTCTTTAAATTTAGCCACTCCTGCTTTTAAGAAATTAGAAAAAGCAATCTGGTCGGGATTGTAAAAATAGGGTTCTTTGATTAGAACCGTTCCATCGTAATCTAAAATGATGTATGCCGGTTGTGCATTCATATTAAATCTTGATATTTGCATATCGGCATATTTAGCCCCGAGCGTTTTTTTAATTTTTCCGTCATATTCGGATTTTACCCAATCTTTTTTATCAAGTTTTGTTCTATCATCTACATATAAAGAGGCAATAACATACTCATTTTTCAGTAGAGGAAATACAAGTTCCGTTCCCCAAGCATTATCTTCCATCTTTCGACAATTAACACAAGCATATCCGGTAAAATCAAGCATAACGGGTTTTTTTTGTTTTTTAGCACAAGACAAGGCTTGTTCATAATCAAAATACCCGCTTAATCCATGTGGCATTTCATGTACATCTGCATATTTCGGAGGCTCACAGTAATCTGCAGTAGTCTCTGAAGCAGCACTAGTCAAAGAGGCATTTCGGACACTTTCGCGAGTTACTTTAGCCAAATTAAATTCATGCGTGCTCATAGGCGGCAAATAGCCGGACAGTCTTTTTAAAGGTGCCCCAAACATTCCGGGCAACATATAAATAACAAAAGAAAAAGTGAATATTGCAAAAAACAAACGAGGCACTTTTAAATAGGGCAAATCGCTGTCATGAGCAAATTTGATTTTTCCAAGGAGATAGAATCCCATCAAAGTAAAAATCGCAATCCATAAAGCAATATAAATATGTCTGTCCAATAAACCCCAGTGATATGTTAAATCCGCAATGCTTAAAAACTTCAAACCTAAAGCCAACTCAATAAAACCTAAAACGACTTTTACGGAGTTTAACCATCCGCCGGATTCGGGCATCTTATTCATAAGATGCGGGAAGAATGCAAAAATTCCGAAAGGAATGGCAAAAGCCAAGCCAAATCCGAGCATTCCGACAATAGGTTTTATAACTACACCGCCGGCAGATTCAACCAATACGGTTCCCACCAAAGGTCCGGTGCAAGAGAATGAAATAATAACCAATGAAAAAGCCATGAAAAACGGTGCAAAAAATCCGCCTTTATCAACTTGCGATTCGGATTTTCTTACGATCCAATTCGGCAAAACAATTTCAAACATACCGAAAAACGACATTGCAAAAACAATAAACACAATAAAGAATATAATGTTCGGTAACCAATGCGTACTTAACCAATTTGCAAATTCAGGTCCTAAGGTTAATGCAACAAGCGTACCTATGACTGTGTATATCAAAACAATAGAAGATGCAAAAAATAATGCTTCCGCTCTGCTTTTTGCTTTTGGTTTTTCGTCATGCAAAAAGAACGAAACCGTCATGGGAATCATCGGGAACACACAAGGAGTAAGAATGGCTGCTAAGCCGGCAAGAAAAGCGGCTATAAATAAAGCCCATAAACCACCTTGTTCAGTTGCCGAAGCAATTTCGCCGGAACCTTGTTTTATAACTGTTGCAGTATCCGACTTGTCTTTATTGTTTTCGGGAATTTTATCAAGGGAAGCGGAATTTGTCGTATCTTTCACCTCATTTGCATCGGCAACATCTTGTTCCGCATCATTTGCCTCACTCTTGTTATTTTCTCCGGTTTTATCCGAAACTTGTTTTGCCGAGCTTTTTAATCCGGGCACGGAAAATTCAAATTCTTCGGATAAGGGGATGCACATTCCTTCCTCTGTACAAGCTTGTCCGGAAAAGTCAATTGTAAGCGTAAAATTATTATCGCTTAATACTTTAATTTTTTGCGTAAAATAAACTTCTTTCTCAAAGAACTGCACATTAGCCATCATAATATCATCATATTCTTTGTGCGGCTTAGGCCATTCGCTTACTTTTCCTATTTTTTTGAAATTTGCATTTTCTTCAAGAGAAAATTCGGCAGGGATTCCGCCGGCAGGCTCCGAATGTTGCCCAAAAAGGTGCCATTTATCTTCAATCTTTGCTTTTACCACCAATTTAACTTCATCGGCACTTACATTTTCCACATAAGATTTCCATTTTACAGGTTGTACAATTTGAGCGTTCAGCTTTGCTCCATTTGTCGATAAAAAAAATAAGAACAGCAAGGCTGAACCTATATAAAAGTTTATCTTTCTCATTGTGTCTGTTTTTTAATTTATAAAAATAAGAAATGCAAAAGTAATACTTTATCTGAAACTACCTTCAAAAAATTAGCGACAAAAAAAGGCATCTTTGCAGATACCCTTATTTTCAGTTACTTTATTAGACTTTGACGAATTATTCGTTCATGCGCTTCTTTTGAAGATTTTTTAACATAACTTATCGTTGCCTCTTTTCTTCCGACACTTTTTGCAGAACCGTAAATTAATTCAAGATAAATATTGTAATAATTAACTTGATTTTCTTTTAAAGGCAAAGTTGCATAGCCCTGAAAAAAGTTCGAATAATGTGATGTATCATTAACCGGCTTATAGGCATCGATATAATATTCAATTGAAGACAAACCATAAAATACAACTTCTCCGTTTTGTCCGGTAGTGAGCTTTTCGCTGACAGGGTTTATCAGGTTTTGCCAATTAGCTTCTGTATCATACAATTCAACTTGACAATTCGACACCGGGTCTTCCGTTCCGGCATACATAACCAAGATATTCAAGTCCGTAGAGCCTCCAATCGTAACCGCATCGGTAAAGCTGTCGAAAGAATCGTATCCGTTTGCAGTCATTCTGACTTGATAAGTACCGGGCTGCGAATAAACATGTGTCGGATTTTTTTGATTTGACGAAAATCCGTCTCCGAAATCCCAATTAAAAGAAACAGCATCTTTTGAGCAGTTCACAAAATATACCGGTTTATTTGTAGCAAGTATTCCGTTGGAAACGGTAAAACAGGCTTTAACATCGGGGGCATAATGTCTATCGACAATACAGCCGCTAAGTGTTGCAATAAATGCAAGCAAGATAAAAAATTTAAAAGTTTTCATACGTTTTCAATTTGTATAAAGTTCGATTAAAAAGTTCGGTTTATTGAACAATAACTTTAAAGAATTTTTCTTTTTCCGCTTTTCCGTCTGTTCGTGCATAAGTGAACTGTAAAAACACTTCACCTTTTTTCTTGGGCACAAAAGAAAAAACATCTGTTCCGCCTGCTCCCACCATTTTTTGGCTCTTATCGTCGGCAATAAATATTTTGTCGAGTTCTTTAATAACTTTCGGTTTGATTTTATTGGCAAGCTGCCATTCAAAGCCGGTTGTAGGATTGGATTTAAGCTTAATTTTCAGCGTATCTTTCATGCCTATGGTAAACGTTTTTTCAAGTTTATCTTCAGATACATTGTCAATTACTTTCTTTTGGTTGCTGCAAGCCGAGAATAAATTCATTATAAATACCATCGATAAAAGACTTATTGTTATTTTTTTCATTGTCAACAATTTTTTATTTTATTATTTATTAATTTTTTAAGTTTTTAAGTTTTTAAATTATTTCATTCGTTGTTTTACCCCTTCATACATCAAAATACTTGCCGCAACCGAAACATTTAAGGAATTTATTTCGCCCGACATAGGAATTTTTACATATTCATCAGATATAGAAACTACTGCATTCGACACACCTTGTTCTTCCGAACCGACAATCAGCACCAAAGGCTTGCTAAAATCTGTTTGATAGTAATACTTTTCGGCTTTTTCGCTTGCCGATATAATTTGCAAACCGCTGTCTTTTAGTTTTATTAAAGTTTCCCGCAAACTTCTTGTTCGGCAAATCGGGATTTTGTATAAAGCGCCGGCGGAGGTTTTTACGGCATCTGCATTGATGCCGGCAGAACCTTTTTCGGGTATTAAAACGGCATGTACGCCGGCACATTCCGCCGTTCGTATTACCGCACCGAAGTTGCGCACATCGGTTACGCCATCAAGTGATAAAATAAAGGGTGTTTTGCCTTGTTCATACAATTGTGCAACAATTTCTTCAACATCGAAAAAAGACACAGGCGAAATAAATGCCAAGACCCCTTGATGATTTTTTCTTGTAATTTTATTAATCTTCTGAACCGGAACGTATTGATAATATACCTTGTGCTTTTTTAAGGCAAGCAATAATTCCTTTTGAAGCACATTATCCGGGTTTCTCACGATAAATACTTTTTCGATTTGTTTATCCGAATCTATTGCCTCAATTACGGCTCTTGTTCCGTAAATATAATTTTTATCTGCCATATAGTTGCCAAAAATACGATATTTTGATAATTTAGCATGATTTTTTAAAACTTTATACTCAAAATGCAGTTTACAAAACAATCGAAATACGATAAAATTTGGATAGGTATTATTAGCGGGTTGCTTATATCGGCTGTGGTTACCTTAATTATAATTTTTGCCAATGCAAAAGATTACGGCGTCGGCGAGCATTTTAAGCAAATTTTTAAACATGACGAGTTCAGTGCCTTGATGCGTTCTCGCGTGCTTCTTTCACTAAAAGGCGGAGCAATCGGAATTATGCCCTTGTTTTACCTGTTTTTAAACAAAAAGATGTATCGCGCAGTCAGGGGGGTAATAATTGTGGCAGCTTTTATTTTTTTTATTATAGTTGCAGGCTCTTTATTTGGTTAACAAATTAAAACAAAAATATTGAAATATTATATAACAGCAGGCGAGGCTTCGGGCGATTTGCACGCATCAAATTTGATGCAGGCACTTAAAAAGTATGATGCGAATGCAGAATTTCGTTTTATTGGCGGCGATTTAATGAGTAGAGTAGGGGGCGTACGGGTACGCCATTTCAAAGATACTGCCTATATGGGATTTTGGGATGTTTTTACCCATCTTCGGGCTATTTTAAAAAATATTAACGATGTTAAAAAAGATATTTTAGCTTATAAACCCGATGTTTTCATAGCGGTTGATTATCCCGGATTTAATTTGCGTATTGCCGAATTTGCGCATCAACATCATATAAAGACCTATTATTATATTTCGCCCAAAATTTGGGCATGGAAACAATCGCGCGTGCATAAAATAAAAGCCTTTGTCGATAAAATGTTTATCATTTTTCCTTTTGAGAAAGCCTTTTACGATAAATATGACTACGAAACCGAATATGTAGGCAATCCGATTATGGATGCCATTGATACGGAACAAACAGCGAATCCCGATTTCAGAAAAGCGCATGCTTTAAGCGAAAAGAAAATAATTGCCTTATTGCCGGGCAGCAGAAAACAGGAAATTAAGCATAATTTTCCGATGATGTTGAAAATCAGTAAATATTTTCCGGATTATCAATTTGTCGTTGCTGCCGCTTCTTCTTTGGAAAAAGAAATATTCGATAAATACATCACAAATGAAGACGTAAAACTTATTTACAATCAAACTTATGAGATTTTGCGACATGCTGAGGCGGCTGTCGTAACTTCCGGAACGGCAACTTTGGAAACGGCTATTTTAAATGTTCCGGAACTTGTTTGCTATCGAGGCGATGCTTTTTCTTACCGGATTGCCAAGCGATTGGTAAAAGTCCCCTATATTTCATTGGTAAATTTAGTGATGCAGAACGAAGTTATCAAAGAATACATTCAAGATGAAATGAATGTCAAAAACATTCGACAAGAGTTAAAACGTCTTTTGGAAGACAAAACATATCGAGAAACAATGCTGACAAATTTTTCAAAATTAAGAGAAGTTTTGGGCGGAAAAGGTGCTTCCGACAGAACAGCAAAAATTATGGTTGACAGTTTAGGCAAGCTCTAAAAATAAAAACAGAGATTAAATACCAATTCTTATGAAAGATATACAAAAATACCATTGCATTATATTTTTATCGCTCCTTATGCTGCGGGCATACAGCCCCGTGAATGCTCAGGCTTTGCCCATAGGCATTGACGGAAAATTTGAGGATTGGACAAATGCCACAAGCATTTATTCGGACACAGAGGGAGACGGAGCCGATTTTGACCTTTTGTCTTTTAAAGTATCAAACGACAGTAATTTTTTGTTTATTCAGTTTGCTTTAGACCGCGAAATTCAACTAAACTCGGGGAACAATCTGTTTCTTGAAATTGACGGCGACAATGATGCTTCCACCGGCTATCAAGTAAACGGTATAGGTGCCGAATTGGGTATTGCTTTCGGAACAAGAACATTTTATTTTAATCACAATTCAAGCACTCTTCAAATATCACCTTATAGCATTGGTTTTGTTGCGCTGCCCACTGTTACATCCGATACCTTTGAACTTGCCATTAACAGACATGTGCTCCCGGACGGCACAAACCCACTGTTTGCAAGCAATACAATAAAAATATGCTTTAAAAGCAATGACTATATGCCGAACTACGGCTCAACATTTTCTTATACTTTTGATGACACGCCGGTAGAGGCATACCCGCCTGTTTCCTTTGAGAAAATTAACGAAAGCGATATCCGTTTGCTTACATACAACACCTTGTTTGACGGATTGACCGATAATTCAAGGCTTCCGTCTTTTCAACATATCATCTCAGCCGTAAATCCGGACATCATTACGTTCAACGAGTGTAGGAATACCTCTCAATATGAAGTAAGAAATTTATTGGATTCGTGGCTTCCGCTCAGCGAAACACAATGGCAATGTATCAAAAGTGCCGGCGGAAATATTACTTGCTCAAAATATCCAATAACGGAAGCATACTCGATAGACCCCACAATGCTTAACCGAATTATGGCAAGTGTCATTGATTTGCCCGAAAGCTATCCGCGAGATATTTTGGTGATTAATACGCATTTAAAATGTTGTGCGGACGATGCTACTCGACAACAACAAGTGGATGCAATCATCGAATTTATCCGAGAGGCAAAAGCAGCCGGAGGCAGTGTCAGTCTGCCTTACGGTACGCCTTTTGTAATCAGCGGAGATTTGAATTTGGTCGGCAGCAGTCAAGTGCTAACAACTTTATTGACCGGAGATATTGTCGATAATGCAACATTCGGCGAAGATTGCCTCCCGGATTGGGATAAAAGTGCACTAAATGACCTTATTTCATTTCACAGCGATAAGCGAACAGCAACAACTTGGCAGGACGCAAATACAAATTATTGGTCCGGGCGTTTGGATTACGCCATAGCCTCCGATGTAGGGGCAAGCGTAAACAAAGCATTTACCATTTGCACTTCCGAAATGCCGACAGCCCGTTTAAATTTGTATGGTTTAGCTTCAGAAGATACGCATATTGCTTCTGACCATCTTCCTAAAATAAGCGATTTTATTATTGAAAACAGCGTAGAAAAAGTTGCCTCACAAGACTTGCCGAAGATACAAGTTTACCCTAATCCCGCAAAGCACAAAAGTTTTATGGTTCAGTCGGAGACTTCCGTAATTCGGCAAATAACAATTATAAATCCGACGGGCAAAATGGTTTTTTCAAAAAAGACAGATTGTAAAAATGTGCAGATTCATCTTCCAAATTGCAAATCGGGCATATATTTTATAAAAGTTTATACAGAAAATAAATACGAAACAATAAAATTATTGCTTTAAGCCGGGATATTATCTTCGTGGTAATCAAGTCTCGTGATGGGGGATAAAATATTTGGCATATTGATATGATTTCACTCCACAAAGATAATTAAAATTCCTCAAAGTTTCAATTTTGGAGAACTTTGAGGAATTTTACTGTCGTGTTTTTGCGATTTCATAGCTTTTGGATACCGGCAAATTCCCTCTTGGAAAAGAGCGTGCAGGGGGATTGTTTTTTTTCGACTGTTGGGTTGCCAAAAGCAATAGGTAAAAAAGAAAGAGCCAAAACTTTCTTGATTTTTAAATTTTACCTTTTAACTTTTTTGATAATCAACAATAGTTAATCGTTGCTATATTTTCAATCTTTCGCCTTCCGAATCATAGAAGAAGTATTCCAGAAAAGCAAGGTTAATGCCTGCTACAATTTTTATTCTTCTTTTATATTTCAATTGCCATTTAAGGCTTTTGGAAATAATGCCTCTTTTCAAGTAACCTTCGATATAGGGATGCACATGCAGACTAATTGTTCCTTTGTATTTTTCAACCATATATTGAAGATGATTTTCTATTTCATCCGTAAATAAAATACTGGGAGTAATTTCTCCGGTTCCTTCACAAACAGGGCAAGTCTCTATGGTTTCAACAGCTGTTGCAGGACGAACACGCTGACGCGTTATTTGCATCAAGCCGAATTTACTCAGCGGCAGAATACTGTGCTTTGTTCTGTCCTTATCCATCAAATCTTTCATGTATTGATATACCTTATTTTTGTTTTCATTTGTGTGCATATCAATAAAATCCACGACAATAATTCCGCCTATATCTCGCAAGCGTAATTGACGTGCAATTTCTTCTGCCGACAGCATATTAACGCCCAAAGCATTTTCTTCCTGACTGGAAGCTCGTTTTGAACGATTGCCGCTATTTACGTCAATAACCGTGAGTGCTTCGGTTTGCTCAATTATCAGATAAGCCCCGTTTGCCATGGTAACGGTTTTGCCGAAAAGCGCTTTCATTTGCTTGCTTATTCCGAAATGCTCAAAAATAGGCGTTCGTTTATTATATAGTTTTACGATTTTTTCTTTATCGGGAGCAATTTCGGAGATATAGTCTTTAATTTCAGTGTAAGCTGTCTCGTTATCAACATAAATATTTGAGAACGAATTATTCATAATATCCCTAAGCAGTGCTGCCGGTTTACCTAACTCGCCCATCACCACTTCGGGGGGGGTAATTCCCTTTATATTATGCAACATCATTTCCCATTTGGCAACCAAACTGCGAAGTTCTTCGTCCAAGACTGCCACTCTGCGGTTTTTGGCAACGGTTCTTACAATGACACCAAAATTTTCGGGTTTTATACTTTTTATTAAACGCTTTAAACGTTTACGTTCTTCCTCTGAAACAATTTTCTTGGAAACGGATACCGTATTGGAAAAAGGAATTAAAACGAGGTTTCTTCCGGCAATGGAGATTTCGGAACTTAAACGGGGTCCTTTTGTAGAAATAGGCTCTTTTGCAATTTGTACGAGCACAACTTGCCCGGCTTTGAGAACTTCCGATATTTTTCCGAATTTATTTATATCCGGAAGCAATTTAAAACTTTGCACTTTGGGCAATGTGTCTTTTGCGTTTAAGACGGCATGCACGAATTTTTCTTGCGATTTAAATTGGGGACCTAAGTCAAAATAGTGTAAAAAAGCATCTTTTGTGTAACCGACATCAACAAATGCGGCATTCAAGCCATTCATTACTTTTTTGACTTTTGCAAAAAAGATATCACCTACGGTAAATTGATTGTTACTTTTCTCTTTATGAAGTTCTACAAGTTTTTTTTCTTCCGTATATGCTATATTAATATCTCTTTTTGAGACACTTACGATTAATTCATTTGTCACGCTTCATTTGTTTATAGATTTAACTTCATACAACCAAAAAGAGCCGTAATCGGCTCTTCTTGATATATCTTTAACAGACTATAATAAAAGAATGTTATTTTTTCTTTTTATGTCTGTTTTTTCTCAGACGTTTTTTACGCTTATGCGTTGACATTTTTGCTCTTTTTCTTTTCTTTCCGCTTGGCATAATTGAAAAAATTTGATAATTAATATTACTTTACATTATTCTTTACCTCATTAATAAAGGTTTTCGCAGGTTTAAAAGCAGGAATAAAATGCTCGGGAATAATAATTGTTGTATTTTTTGAAATATTTCGAGCTGTTTTCTCGGCTCTTTTTTTCACAATAAAACTTCCAAAACCTCTTAGATAAACATTTTTTTCGTTTTTTAGGGCATCTTTTATGTTTTCCATAAAAGACTCAACTGTTTTCTTTACGGCAACTTTCTCAATTCCTGTTTGTTTTGCAATTTCATTGACTAAATCTGCTTTTGTCATATCGGGATATATTTTAGTTATCAATTAATTAAAGAATAAAAATTCAGGTCTGCAAATATAAAGCATTTATTATAAATAAAATTCTTTTTTTTAGTTTTTTTCATAAAAAAAATAGCTTGAATTTGTAAGTATTTGATAATGTTGTTTTTACATGTTTATTGCTGAAAGCCATTTAATTCTAAGTTAAAAATTTTAGCCGGATATTTTTTTATTAAGTTCATATCATGTGTAGCCATTATTACTGCTGTATTATTTCTTGACGCATTAATTAGTAGTTTCATAATATTGTCGGAACTTGTTTCGTCCAAATTTCCCGTAGGCTCATCCGCAAGTATCAAATCCGGGTTATTAATCAAAGCTCTGGCAATACCCACACTTTGCTGCTCACCTCCGGATAATTCAAAAGGCATTCGATTTTCTTTTCCGTCCAAACCGACCGTATGCAATATAGCTTTTATTCTGTCTCGAATAAGCGTTTTAGAGCGTATGCCGGCAGCTTCCAAAACAAATTTAAGGTTTTCAAAAACGGTTCTGTCTGTCAATAATTTATAATCTTGAAAAACAATTCCTATTTTTCGTCTTAAAAAGGGAATTTCTTTATCCTTTATTGTTTTTAAATCATAGCCGACAACAGTTCCTTCACCTTTTTTGATTTCTTCGTCGGCATACAAAATTTTCAACAAACTTGATTTGCCGCTCCCGACTCTTCCGGTTAAATAAATAAAATCTCCTTCACCGACACTCAAACTTACATCGGATAAGACCTTATTAAATTTACGATAAACGGAAATATTTTTTACATCTACAATCTTGTTCATAAAAACATGGCAGTAATATAATTACTTTTAACTTAATTTATATATTCGATGAGGATACCTCGGTATAATTTTTTGTAAATTTAAGTTTTATTTGTTATACTTACAAACTTTTATTAAAAAATCATTTTTTTTATTGTTTCTTAAAAATAAAGTTGTTTTATCAATTATTCTTATACCTTTGTGCTTTAATTATTATTTTATTACAAATACAAATGAAAAAAGGAACAGTAAAGTTTTTTAATGCGACCAAAGGTTTTGGTTTCATTATCGACGAAGAAACAAAAAGTGAATACTTCGTCCATGTATCAGGTTTAATTGATGAAATTCAAGAAGGTAGCTCTGTTGAATTTGAATTAACAGAAGGCAGAAAAGGTTTGAATGCAATAAATGTAAAATTAGTTTAAGATATATTTATTACTTGGCTGAAAAGCTTTTACCAAAATCTGAAAAAACGAGGTTTAAATACCTCGTTTTTTATTTGTCTAAAAATGAGAAATTTCCGAGACTTTTTTAAAAGTCTCGGAAATTCGAGTCTAATCTGTTTCTATAAATCTAAGATATTCACTTCCACGCGTCTGTTATAGCCCTCTTCTTCTTCGGTTTCGGGTATGGGATATACTTCATTTTTACTGCCCATTCCTTCGGTTTCAATACGATTTCCGTCCACTCCGCTTTCTGTCAACATTTTTTTTATAAACAAAGCTCTGTCTGTCGATAGTTTAAAATCGACATCTGTACTGGGATACAGTCCGTTTGTGTGTCCTTCCAAAGATATTCTTGCATCTTTATTAATCTTCATAAACTTTATTAGTTTCTTGATGACTTTTTCAGATTTAGGGACAACAGTAACATCATTAGGATTAAAATAAATTACGCCGAGTGTCTCGTTATTTAAGCCTTTTTTTACTTTATTTAAAGAAAAATTCACTTCTTTTCCTTTTAAGGCATTTGCTTCTTCGGTAGAATACACGATAAACTCGGGGAAATATTTATCGGCATATACACACAATTCATATTTCGGGAATGTATTTTCTTTGGAACTTAACAAAACTTCCATTTCATATACGCCTTTTTTTTCTGTTTGAGCAGATACTACATTATTATTACGCAAGTTTTTCCAACTGATTTGGGCTTTTAAAAGTTTGTCGTTTTTGGCATCGGTAATTTCTCCTTTAATTATAATTGTTTTGAGTTCTTTAAAATATACGGTATGTCCTTTACCTCCTTTATACATATTGTTAAGAGCCAAATAAAAAACTTCACCTTTTTTTACCATTAAGGATTTATCAAAATCACTTTCTTTGCCTTTGTATGACAAACCGGTTATTCCTTTTTTATTTACGGGCGGATTAAAATTAGAACGTATGGGTTTTAGTTTGCCTTCTTTATATTTTTCACAAAAGCCTTCTTCGTCTTTGAACAGCATAAAATCATAATTGTCTTTTGAATTTAAAGGAATAATATCGAACAAAAGCACGCCGTTTTTTTGCACGGTAAATTTGTACCAGGTAGGGTGTTTTTCCAAAGAGAAGTCTGCCGTAGTTTCCCCTTTGGTTTCCGGTGCGGTAGTGGGTCCGAAAATTTGAAATCGAGAAATATCGTAAGCTTGTTCACAAGTTGCCGTGTTACTTATATCAACTAATTTTTGAGCATGCACAAAAAATGCCGGCAAAACGATTAACAATATTGCAATTATATTCTTTTTTTTCATATGTTTATTTTTATAATTTTAAAAGGTCAATTTATTTAATTGTGAATTATGAATTGTAAATTGTAAATTATGAATTATAAATTACAAACTGCTTTTTATCAATATTTTACTTTTTCATTCATCATTCACCATTTGTATTCCGTTGTGTAAAAAAAGGTTTAAGTCATTTGCAAAATGTGTATATAATAAGCTAAAAGCTGTTTATAAAAACCTTTTTTGTTTTTATTTGTTGATTATTAAAAGTTCTCACTTTTAGGATATACAAATTTGTTGCCATATCTGAAGTATTTATTAAGATTTCATCAGAATAGTATATGTTTTTTTTGACGGTTCTTCCCGACAGGTCAAGCAACTCGCAAAGAACAGGGAATTCTGTGTCTTCGTCCAACAGTATTTTTAGATAACCGTCGGATAAGCAACAAGGCAATTCTTTCTCCCGTTCTTGTGCTCTGACGTTTTTTTCATCAACAAAAAAATTAATATTTCTAAGATCTGCTTCGGGCGTTCCTGCTCCTACGCTTATTTTATAATTACGCGTTTTGAAGCCGGGTATTTCAGGATGTACATAATAGGTTCCTTCCGGTAGATATTTAAAACTGAAAGTCCCTTTGTTTTTATCGACTATTCTAAAATCCATGGGCTGCCTGTTTTCATTTAAAAGAATAACGGGTATGGGCAAATTATCAATTCCTCTGTTTATATTGTTAAAGAATAATGTTCCGGATATTTCTTGCTCTCCGTAGAAAGGTTCTTGATAAGACATAAGCTCTAAGGATAAAGTTTGTATATCTTGTTCTATATTCTTAGCACTTGTTTCTTCCCATGAATATATACCTCCAAAATAGGACGGAATGTATTTGGGAAAATATAAAAAATCATAGTTTAGTTTAGGTATAACATAAATGAGATAGTTTCCTTTTTTTATATTGCTTATTGTAAAATTGCCATTTTCTACGACTTCTTTTTTCTCAAAGAAATAATCACCTTTTGCACAAGACAAGAGATATACATCTCCGGCGGGCAATTTATTTTCTCCGATTTTTACCGTACCTGAAACGCTGAGTAAGGCTTTAGAAGATCTTAGGTCATTATTTGTTATTAGGGCACTTTTCTGTTGTAGAAGTGCTAAGGAGTTAAAACTCATGCCTATTGATATAACAAATAATAAGATTTTATAATACATTTTTTAAAATGACAGTTTATAGCGCAATCCGAAATTTAAACCGAATGTATTAAAATGTGTTATTAAAGGATAATCATAATATATTGAATTAATATTTCGTCTGTAAAAGACCGAACTTATAAAATCCAATTTATCGTTTAGATAATAATTTACTTTAATTCCGGCATATATTGATAAACAGACATAAGCCCCTTTAAGGTCGGTTCTTAAATCGGATATTTTATATATATCAGCCAAAGATACGACTTTTCCTTGAGAATTAAAAAAAAAACTTGAAATTAATCCGATTTCCGGATTTAAAGTTAGGTTAGACATATAAAAACTATGGCTGAAAATAAGCGGGATTTCTATGTAAGAATAGGAATTTTTTGCCTTTTCAATTTTAAAATATTCTGTTGAGTCCGGTACGGAAATATAGGCTGTGTCGATATGCGTTATATAGTTTGTATCTTTATAGTAATAATATAAGGTGTCGCCGGTTGCCAATAAAGTATCGATATTTATGAGCGGAATAGAGTCTATCTGTAGCTCTAAGCTTTGGGTGAGCTGCATTTTTTCAACAGTATCGATTTTCCAAAATGATGCCATTGTTGAGAAATGTGTTTTGAAATCAGTTATTCCAAGTCCGCCGGTAAATGTGTTTTTTTGTCTGTGAAGATTAATGTTTACTCCGAAATTATGCCCTATTGCCGGAGTGGTTGCGCGCTTGTTTGCCCGTGCAGCATCTTTATAAAACATATCGGATTTAAACGTTTGCGAGGAATATAAAGGGGCATATAAGAAATCAAAAGATAAATAACGGTATTTTTTTCTTTTTATGCTCTTAGGCTTTTTTATTAAAAAGAAATCAGAGTCTTGTAAAACAATATCGTTAAATTTTGTTTTCTTAATCAATCTTAAAACAGAGTCTTTAAATAAAGATATATACTCTTTATCTTTTACATAAACCGTATCATATACAACTGTAGTATCATAATAAACGACTGTGTCATATACATAAATGGTGTCTTCAACTTTTAAGTCGGCGGAGTTTGTTGTTACTTTGGGTTTGAAACTGCTTAATAGAACAGTTCCGAGCAAGATTACACTTACACTTAAAAAGCAAACGGCAAAGTTTATTCTTTCTTCAGCGTTTATAGGCTTATTTATTTTTTCTTTTGGACACAAGCAACAAGGTTTAATTAATAAGCGTGTCTTTTACAAAGACTTTTTTTCTTTTAATTATTTTTTTATGAACGGGAACTTTTACTCTAATTGTAACGGTTTCTGCTTTTGTTTTAGTATTATTCTTTATTTTTTCTTTAGGCGTATTTTTCAGCGCTGAAGAATCTGTTAAAGGCACAGTTTTCTCAGTTTCAAACTTATTATTTTGAATGATTTTTTCGGCTGATACTTTTTTTTCGGGAACAACATTATTTTCTGTTTCCGGTTTATAATTTACAAATAAAAAAACAGAAGATATTAAGAGCAGCACGCCCAATGTACCCAAGAGCTTAAATTTCAAACCGGAAAAATAGCCGGTTGTTGAGTTTACACTTAACTCGTCTAATATCTTTGTCTTTTTAGCCCCGTTTATTTGAATTTTCTCGGGGTTAATCGCCAAAGATTTTTTGACAAATTCATCAATAAAAACATTTTCATTTTCCATTTCAGTCAGTTTCAGTTCCTTTTATTTTCTTTATAGCTTTTTTATATAATATTTCCTTTAATTTAATTCTTGCTCTTGACAGTTGTGATTTTGATGTTCCTTCGGATATACCTAACTCCGTCGCAATATCTTTATGTTTATATCCTTCTACCACATATAGATTAAACACTGTTTTAAAGCCTTCGGGCAATTCATTCATAGCATCGATTATCTCTTGCCTGTCAAACTTTGCGTGTTCAATCACAGACTGAACATCTTTGGGATTTAAATCTCGTTTTTGCTCTTTTTTTTGATTTTCAATCTCATAATTGTCAAAATTTTCTGCAAATATTTCCTTTTTATCTTTTCTTAATTGAATTAATGCCGTGTTTAAAGTTATTCTTTTTATCCATCCTTCAAATGAGCCGGTGCCTTTATATTGATTAATTTTTGAGAAAATCGTTATAAAAGCATCATGCAAAACATCTTCCGCTTTTGTTTTATTTTTAATATATCTGTAACAAATGCTCAGAAGTTCGCCGGAATATTTATTAAAAATATATTCTTGCGCTTTTCTGTCATTTTTTTTACACTGTCTTATTATTTTTTTCGGGACAGCCATCTTATTTACACAGAGATATTAATATTTATATATGGTTGCATGAATTTGTAAAGATAAAAATAAAAAAAGACTTCTATGTGAAATAGAAGTCTTTTTTCTAAAATATGTGCAAAATTTTATTTTACCTTAAGGTTTTTTTACATCATTCCGCCCATGCCGCCCATTCCGCCTGCGGGTGGCATCATCGGTGCGGGATTGTCTTCTTTTTTGTCCACCAATACGGTTTCGGTTGTTAATAACATTCCGGCAATTGATGCTGCATTTTCCAATGCTATTCTGGTTACTTTAGTCGGGTCAATAACACCGGCTGTTAACATATTTTCAAAAACATCGGTTCTTGCATTGTATCCGAAGTCGTCTTTTCCTTCTTTTACTTTTTGTACAATTACGGAACCTTCTTTGCCGGCATTTTTAGAAATTTGTCTTAAAGGCTCTTCTACAGCTCTTTTAATGATTTCAATACCAACGGTTTCGTCTTCGTTTTCGCCTTTTAAACCGGCCAAATTTTCGAGTGCTCTGATATATGTTACACCGCCTCCGGGAACAATACCTTCTTCAACGGCGGCTCTGGTTGCGCTTAAAGCATCATCTACGCGATCTTTTTTCTCTTTCATTTCAACTTCGGAAGCTGCACCTACATAGATTACGGCAACACCGCCGGCTAATTTAGCCAAACGCTCTTGCAATTTTTCTTTGTCGTAGTCTGAAGTGGTATTGTCGATTTGAGTTTTAATTTCTTTTACTCTTGCTTGAATATTTTCAGAATTTCCGGCTCCGTTTACAATGGTTGTGTTTTCTTTGTCCATAACCACTTTTTCGGCAGAACCGCACATGTCAAGCGTAGCAGTTTCCAGTTTATATCCTTTTTCGTCCGTAATTACGGTTCCTCCGGTTAAAATTGCAATATCCTCGAGCATGGCTTTTCTTCTGTCGCCAAATCCGGGTGCTTTAACTGCCGCAACTTTAATTGTTCCTCTTAATTTATTTACCACCAATGTAGTTAAAGCTTCGCCCTCTACATCTTCCGCAATTATCATTAAAGGTCTTCCGTTTTGTGCAGCCGGCTCCAACACAGGCATTAAATCTTTCATTGCCGATATTTTTTTATCGTGCAATAAGATGTAGGGATTTTCTAAAACGGCTTCCATTTTATCTGTGTCCGTAATGAAATAGGGCGACAAATATCCTCTGTCAAATTGCATTCCTTCAACAACTTCAACATTTGTTTCCATTCCTTTGGCTTCTTCTACGGTAATCACGCCGTCTTTTTTCACAATCTTCATTGCATCGGCAATGTGTTTTCCGATTTCAGCATCGTTGTTGGCGGAAATTTTTGCTACTTGCTCAATTTTATCGCTGTCAACACTTACTTCTTGTGATTGTTTTTTTATTCCTTTTACGATTTCTTTTACCGCTTTGTCAATTCCTCTTTTTAAATCCATCGGATTTGCTCCTGCCGTTACGTTTTTAAGCCCTACATTTACAATAGATTGAGCTAAAACAGTTGCGGTTGTTGTTCCGTCTCCGGCATCGTCTCCGGTTTTTGACGCCACTTCTTTTACCATTTGAGCACCTACATTTTCAAAAGAGTCTTCCAAGTCAATTTCTTTTGCAACAGTTACTCCGTCTTTGGTAATTTGGGGCGAACCGTATGATTTTTCAATTACAACATTTCGTCCTTTGGGTCCTAATGTTACTTTTACTGCATCTGCAAGTTGGTCAACACCTTTTTTTAAGGCGTCTCTTGCTTCAATGTCAAATAAAATTTCTTTTGCCATTTTATCTTATTTTTGGTTTAATAATTACAAATTGATTGCTTTGTTTTTTACATAAAATATGCCAAGTATAAAAAGTTGTTTTTTATTGACGAAAATTCAGCAAAAAAAGGAACGTAAAAGGGCATATCTTTCTTAAAATGCTGATAACAAAATGTATATCGATATTTGGCGCAACGCAAACTTATGTCATAATTGCGACAATTTGGCATTATAATTTCATCTAACTAAATTTGCAAATTGTTAACCCGAATAATTCACCAAGTAATCTATTACGGTCTGTATATACTTCAAAATAAGACACTTTGTTTGATGAGCCTCAATCATCATATCAAAGGATATGCCTCAATCACCTTATCACTTATTTTATTGTATATGCAACCCTCACTACGAAGACTTGATGAATAATTCGGGTTAATGTATGGCATTTTAAAATTTTCAAAAAAATCAATCTCCCTTCACCCTCTTCTCCAAGAGGGATTTTGCTATTTGCCCAAAACCATGAAATCGTAAAAAGTTAGCTATTTGGTTTTACTTTTTTAAAAGGCTTAAAAGATTTTCTCTGTATGCTACAAATGCCAAAAAGGCAAGTATTAAAAAGGTGTGGAAAGCATACATTTTTATTCCGTCAAGTGCCGTAAATAAACTGATGCCCCAAATAGCTAATGCCGCAACTACATAGCCGGCAATTCTTTTTAGCGGATAGTTTATTTTATAATATTTTCTGCCCCATAAAAAGGAAACAATCATCATTGTAAAATAACAGAAAAAGGTTGCCCATGCCGAGCCGAGATAGCTCATATAGGGAATTAATACAATGTTGAGAATAATGGTTATTAAGGCACCGATGCCGGCAATATAAGCCCCGTATTTTGTTTTGTCGGTTAATTTGTACCAAACGGAAAGATTGTAAATAATGCCTAAAAAGATATTTGCAAAAAGCAAAATGGGCACAACTTTTAAGCCCGACCAATAATTGCGATTGATAAAATATTTGGCAATATCAATATACAACATGATGCCCAGAAAAATAATTAAAGTGAAAATGACAAACCACTTCATTATTTGCGAATAAATATTTTTTGCGTTTTTTTCTTTTGCCTGACTAAAAAAGAAAGGCTCTGCGGCATATCTGAATGCTTGAATAAACAAAGTAATTAAAATCGAGAGTTTATAGTTTGCTCCGTATATTCCGATTTGCGAAAAAATATAGGTGTTTGGTTCAGCAATTGCATCGGGTACAATCAAAAAATATTTCAACATAATTCGGTCAATTACTTCGTTCACGATACCGGCAAGTCCCGCAAACAAAAGGGGTAGGGCATATATGAAAAGTTCTTGGAGTATTTTTGCCGAAAAACGATATTTTATTTTCATAAAACTCGGAATAAACAAAAGCAAACTAACAGAACTTGCAATTAAGTTTGAAATAAAGATGTATGAAATATCAATGTTTCCCGAATAAAAACAGAGCACAAAAGAATCCGGGTTTTGTTTGATGAGGTAGGGGCAAAGTAAGAGGAAAAATAAGTTAAAGCCGATATTCAGTCCGATGTTTATAAATTTGAATACGGCAAATTTCAAGGCTTTGTTTTCGCGTCTTAATTTTGCAAAAGGGATTGCTGTTAATACGTCTAAACTGATTATCAATGCAAACCAAATGATGTATTCCGGATGTTCCGGATATTTTAAGATATTTGCAATAGGCTGTGCAAACAGAAAGATTATCAATAAAAATATGCTGCTTGTTAGAACAATGGGACTTATTGCCGTAGTAAAAACTTTTTCGCTGTCTTTATACTTTTCCGAATATCTGAAAAATGAGGTTTCCATGCCGTAGGTAAGCAATACGAACAGAAATCCGGCATAAGCATATAAATCCGTAACAACACCATATTGTGAAGTTAAAAATAAAGTTGTGTAAAGTGGCACCAGCAAATAGTTTAAAAAGCGTCCGACGATGCTGCTTAATCCGTATATTGCCGTTTGCCCCAGAAATTTTTTATAAAGGTTTGCCATTGCTGTTATTTTGTAAGTCCTCAAAAGTAGTTATTTCATTTTCATTATCAAAATTCGGAAATTATATTTACATTTGGGCTTTTAATTTAAATTAAATAGTTAGTGAATATGAAAAAAGTATCTTTATTATTATTCGTATTTGTTTTTACCCTTTCGGCGGTAAATGCTCAAAAATTTAAGTACGGACACATTGACGGCAATTCTGTTTTCAGAAAAATGCCGGAAGCACAAAAAGCCGATTCTTTATATGCTCAGTTTGTAAAGCAACTGGAAGATCATATAAAAGGAATGCAAGAGGATTATAATGCGAAATTGAAAGATTTTAGAGAAAAAGAAGCGTCTTTAAGCGATGTTCTGAAACAGGCACAAGTTGAAGAAATAAACTCTTTGGGCGAGCGCATTCAAAAGTTTCAAGTTTCGGCACAAAAAGAAGCGGAAAAGAAACAAGCGGAACTCTTTAACCCTGTTCGTTCAAAATTTAATGAAGCATTAAAAACCATCGCAAAAAAACACGGCTATAAATTTATTATAGATAAAGGCGCATTGCTGTATTTTGATAACCCGCATTATTCACCAAGTAGTTCTATTACGGTCAGCATCTACTTCAAAATAAGACACTTCGTTTGATAAACCTCATTCACCATATCAAAGGATATGCCTCAATCGTCTTATCACTTATTTTATTGTATATGCAGCCCTCACTACGAAGACTTGATGAATAATTCGGGTTAATTGATTGCTGATTGTCAGTTAGTTGATGAGGACAGGTCGGCGCGGTGGTGCAATCCTCACTGCGAAGACTTAATGACCACGAAATAGCATCGCATATAATAATGCGGCTTAAGCCGCATTATTATATGCGATGCTATTTTTTTTGATATTAGCCTTATTATTGCCTTCGATGCTACTTTGTGGTCATCAAGTAGTTCTATTACAGTCAGCATTTACTTCAAAATAAGACACTTTGTTTGAATAGTGCCAAAATTGTCAATAAAAAATCAATCTCCCTACACCCTCTTCTCTAAGAGGGAATTTGCAGGTTGCCAAAAATCTACAAAAAGTCTCGAAATGAGGCTTAAAAATATCATAAGTAATTTCTATTTTTCTGTTTTTTATCTCAAAATTAACATTTTATACTACCCTAAATAAGTGTTTTATTGTTTTTTTCATAAAGTATTATCCCGTATAATAGAATTGTTGTTAAAAAACCGCTACGGTCATCATCCTTTTCAAGTAAAACAGGTTCTATGCGATAATCAATATTTCGAGTTAATTTGTTCAACATTGTTGAAATTGATAAAAAGTCATCAGATATATTATCCACAATCACAGCAATGTCAATATCGCTGTCTTTATGCCAATTCCCTTTTGCATAAGACCCAAATAAGATAATTTTTTCAGGATTTATATACTGTTTTATTAATTCAGCATATTTTTTCGCATTAGCTATAACTTGTTTTCTATCCGACTGCATAACGCAATAGTTTGTTTTATTAATAATTCACATTTATCATTATTTAATGATTGCAGCAACTTTTCCTTGTATGTCGGTATGGTATTTTCCCAAATTCTAAATCTACACTATTCTTGTTTGTCATTTTAAACTTTAATTTCATTTCCTCCCCTTTTTCTAAGCCCCAATTATAATTTAAATCAGTATTTACTATGATAATCTCATATTTATCCGGATACTCTTTATAGTACTCATAAAGCCAATTGAAGAAATCTTTTTTATCTTTTTTTGAGCCAAAGAAAATAGACCAATAGGCAAAAATATAAATCTTACCCTGTTTTATTTGTAATTTATTGTTTTCAGATAAAGGAATTAGTTGCGATAAAAATATATCAAAATCAATTGTATCCTTTTTGCAAGGAGCATAGAATTTATTAAATTCATCAATTGTTTTTCTTAATTTTTTACTTATTATTTTT
>PDWJ01001963.1_pt1 | contig 23277 bp, 15 predicted proteins | sample 1430881 | NCBI WGS metagenome assembly PDWJ01 (sample SAMN01162460, study PRJNA174530) | Oral metagenome, whole genome shotgun sequencing project. | biome: Marine environment; feature: Marine mammal; material: Swab sample of the gingival sulcus; isolation source: swab sample of gingival sulcus... | reverse complement strand
AAAACAAAAAGTCCAAAAAAGATTTCGGGCAATGGCAGCAGGAATTGTGCTGATCGTAATTATCGGCATGTGTACAAGGATATATCTGACACCCAACCGCCCCCTGCCCTTTTTTTCCTCCATATCAAAGAACAGTCTGTCCCAGGAATATTCCATCCAGCTGGGGGCATTCCTGGATCTGGCCCTGGCACAGGATCTTGCAAAAAAACTGGAAGCCTGCCAAAGCCGTCCTGTAAAAATCATCCAGGTCAGGGGAGGACAAAAAACCTGGCACATCGTCAGGATCAAGGGCTTTGCAACCAAAGACGATGCCAAAAAATATGGAAATATTCTGGCATCGGAAAACATGATCCAGAACTTTTTTGTCTGCATTTCAGATTCAGAATAAGCCCCTCACCACTCCAAACCCTCCAAGCAAATAAGCAGAGGACAGGCCATATTTTAGCGGTGCATCCGGAATTTTATCTTGACTTGTATCTTGGCAGGAGGATATTCTAAAAATTCTGACAGGTTATTTTATATAATCAAATTTCCATTCATTATATAAAGGAGAAACAATGGCAGTAAAAACCGTTCAGGACAGCATGGTTACCGTGGTACAGCAAATGATGAACGAAGATGCCAATCTGGCAGGCAATGTTCACGGAGGCGTTATCATGAAACTGATAGATAACACCGCAGGTATCGTGGGAACACGGCACACAGGAAAAAATGTAGTAACCGCATCCATCGACCGCATGGATTTTCACTCACCGGTTTTTATCGGCGACCTGTTGAGGATTCGAGCCAGTATAAACCATGTGGGGAATACCTCCATGGAAATTGGAGTAAGAGTGGAAGCAGAAAATGTAATCACAGGGGAAAGACGGCATACGGGTTCTGCCTATCTCACATTTGTCTGCCTTGATGAAAACCACAAACCCATAAAGATTCCTCCCATCACATTTGAAACGGAAAAAGAGCAGGAAAGAAATTGTGAGGCAAAGAAAAGGATAGAACTGAGAAAACGCCAGAGGCAAGAGAGTTTGGATAAAATTTGTTATTAGCTATTTTAAATTTGAATCACAGAAAAACCCGGGGAAGTTGGTAAAAAAACATACAAAACTTTTTTGTCTGCATTTCGGATTCGTAAGGCCAGCACAAATCACTTCCAAAACTACCTGGAAAAGCGAAATGGCTGGCCTTTATCTGAACTTACTGCATTCTGCATTTTAAAAAATTATGATGCAATTTACTTATCTACCACTTAAGCACCATACGAAAGGTTTTGTTCTTGCCTGCCAGTAAAATATCCATGGCTTCATTGATTTGATCAAATGGTATTTCTTCCACTTCACATCTTATACCATGATGGGAAGCCACACCCAGCATCTCATTGGTCCTCAGACTGCCGCTTACAATGGAACCTGCAATTTTCTTCTGGGTAAATATCAAAGGTATGTATCCATAGGTGAACTCTGCTGATGGTATACCTATTTTGCAATAGGTACCTCCAAGTGTAAGGGAGTTCATGTAAGAAGGCAGATCCAGGGCAACCGGACTGGTATCTATGATAACATCAAGTTTACCAGCTATTTTCCCAAAATCATCAGGATTTCTTGTATTTACAAAATGATGTGCCCCCAGAACCTCTGCCCTTTCCTTCTTGTCCGCCGATGAACTCAAAGCCCAGACTTCTGCCCCTACTGCAAGAGAAAACAATACAGCCAAATGGCCAAGTCCTCCCAATGCTACAATCCCCACTTTTGTATTGGGCTTCACATATTCTGCTATGGGTTCCCATATGGTGATACCTGCACACAAAAGAGGAGCTGCTTCCGCATCAGTTATATTATCAGGAATTTTGAAAGCAAATTTTTCAGAAATATTGACCAGTTTGGCAAAACACCCATGAAGTCTGTGATCTTCCTTACCCCACATACCTGCTTTGCCAGCTAAAAAAGTTCCCTGATACCCTGTTTTACATAAATTATCATGCCCGGAAAGGCAGGTAGGACAGGAACCGCATGAATCTCTCAGCCAGCCGATACCGACCCTATCCCCAATTTGCAGGACTTTTACCCTTTCACCAACCGCCACTACTTTCCCCACACCTTCATGCCCTGCAACAAGGGGGTAGTCGGAACCCCCCCAATCATTGTCCCGCATGTGAAGATCGGTATGGCATAATCCGCAGTAAGTGATCTCTACCTGCACCTCATGGGGCTTAAGCTCATCTAACTCAATATCCCTGAGTTCTAATTTTGCACCTTGTGTCGGACATACCCATGCTTGTGTTTTCATAAAATTTCCTCCCCTTACATTTTTAATCTTAAAAGACTTCAGGCCATTAAATTATTATAGACAGGAAAAAATCACACTTCCCATCAAATAATTTAAGTTTCGGATAATTTATAAAACCATATTCACCATTCAGTCATAAATGATAAATCAAATCAAGATACTGCCTCCCAACATACAGACTCTGCAAAGGGCCAGCCCTGTCTTGCCTTCAGAAAATACAATCCTGCCCCTGCTTCCAGATGCCTCTTGGGATAAAAATCCAACAGATATTATTTAGATTCCATCAGTCTACGGCATATAGTTCTCAAAAGCTGTAAAAGAAAAAACCCGGGTAAGTTGGTAAAAAAGATCCACCAAACCCGGGTACACTCAAAATAAGTACTGTCTCTGCCCGATGATTTCCTTATAAATCAGGAAAGATCTCCATGGAAATCATGGGCAGGATAGGCAATCATCATGAAGAATAATTTTTATTCAGTTCCTCAACACTTTCCTTGGCATCTCCGTAGAGCATATCCGAGTTTTCCTTGTAGAATAGTGGGTTTTCAATTCCTGCGTATCCCGGCGCCATGGAGCGTTTCATGATAATGACCTTGGCAGCATTCCACGCCTGGATTACCGGCATTCCATAAATGGAACTTGCAGGATCGTCTTCTGCTGCCGGATTCACAATATCATTGGCGCCAATGATGAGAACCACATCGGTTTCAGGCATTTCAGGATTGAGTTCATCCATTTCCATAACAATATCATAAGGTACCTTGGCTTCTGCCAACAGGACATTCATGTGTCCCGGCATACGGCCTGCCACAGGATGAATGCTGAACTGAACCTTTTTGCCGTCTGCCTGTAACTTCTGCACAAGCTCATAGATGGGATACTGGGCCTTTGCAACGGCCATCCCATACCCGGGAACGATAACAACGGACTGGGCATCCTTGAGTAATTGGGCAACCTCTGCATGAGTGGTATCTGTTACCTCACCTTCAATTTCCATTCCAGGTTCACCGGAAACACCGCCGCCAAAACCGCCCAGCATAACGGCCAAAAGCGAACGGTTCATGGCCTTTGCCATGATGATGGAAAGAATCAACCCGGAACTTCCCACTAGCGCACCGGTCACGATAAGCAAATCATTTCCCAGCATAAATCCTGTCATGGATCCTGCCCACCCAGAATAGGAGTTGAGCATGGATACAACCACGGGCATATCTGCACCGCCAATGGCCATGACAAGAAGCACTCCCAGAAGTGCAGTAATGACAGTAATCAAAATCAGAAGGACACCTGCTCCCCAGGGGGAAGATGCAGCAAGCATCACGAAAGCCACCCCAAGAATGATGGTTACAATAATCATCGCTATACTGACAATATGTCTTCCCGGATAAATAAGGGGTTTGCTTCTGATTTTTCCATCCAGCTTTCCAAAGGCCACAACAGAACCAAAAAAGGTGATGGAGCCGATGAAAACACCAAGAAAGACTTCAGCAGTATGGATGTTCATTTCCACAAGCGTCATGTTTTCGGGTAAACTGATGTAAGACCCGAATCCAATAAATACCGCAGCCAATCCTCCAAAACTATTCAGTATGGCCACCATCTGGGGCATGGAGGTCATGGCAACCTTGTAAGCCCATATCACACCAATGAAGCCTGCAATAATAAGGGAGAGCAGAATAAATGGAATCCCCTCGACACCCTCACCAAACAAGGTGCAAAGAACAGCAATGGCCATACCGGAGATACCATAGATGATCCCCCGTCTGGCAGTTTCCTGGGAGGACAAGCCTCCAAGACTGAATATAAAAAGGATGCTTGCGAAAAGATAGGCAATTATTTGAAATTCTGTAGTTATCATGATCTATCATCCTTTCCTGAACATTTTTAACATTCTGTTGGTAACTGAAAATCCGCCAATAATATTGATCCCTGCCACAAGAACCGCAAGGAAGGCAAGTACGGAGGTAGAGGAGAGCATGGTATGCTGCATCTGCAAAATCCCACCCACAATCACAATACCGCTGATGGCGTTGGTTGCCGACATCAGGGGGGTATGCAAAGAAGCAGCAACACTCCAAATCACCTGCCAGCCCACAAATATGGCCAGAACAAATACCGTGAAGTGCCGTAAAAATTCCATGGGCGCAACCTGCCCCAGCCCAAATAAAATTACTGCCAGCACAATCACTCCGATGACAGAAGATCTGGCTTTTTTCTTTGCCAGTTCTTCCGGGCTTGGCCCTGGGTCTTTCTCAACTTTCGGCGCAGGAGCCTTTGGTGCAGCACTTACAGGAAGAGGCTCAGGCGGCCAGTTTACGGAACCGTTGTAGGTAACCATGGCACGCTTGACCACATCATCATCTTCCATGTCAATGTGAAAATTTTCCGCCTTGCCCATGTCATCTAACAGATGACACAGGTTGTTTCCATACAGCCTGCTTGCCTGGGCAGGCAACTGGCTGAGCTTTCCAAGAATGGTCACTCCGTTTTCCGTGGTATATACTTCGCCGGGCTTTGTGAACACGCAATTCCCCCCGGTGGAAGCAGCAAGGTCCACGATAACAGAACCCGGCTTCATGGCGTTTACGTGATAATCCAGAATCAATTTCGGGGCTTCTTTTCCAGGGATCTGGGCTGTGGTGATGATGATGTCCACTTCCTTTGCCTGCTCTTCAAACAATGCCATTTCCGCATCAATAAAGGCCTGGCTCATCTGCTTGGAATACCCGGAAGAGGTGGAACCGTCTTCATCAATATCAACGGTCAGGAAAGTCGCTCCCATACTGGTAATCTGATCTGCCACTTCTTTTCTGGTGTCAAATGCACGGACAATGGCTCCCATGCTTCCGGCAGCACCCAAGGCAGCAAGCCCTGCGACTCCGGCACCAATGACAAGCACCTTGGCAGGCTCCACCTTTCCTGCTGCTGTGATCTGACCGTTCAGGAATCTGCCGAACACCCCGGCAGCCTCAACGACGGCACGATATCCTGCGATATTTGCCATGGAGGAAAGCACATCCATTTTCTGGGCACGAGAAATTCTCGGAATGGCATCCATGGCAACGGCATTGACCTTTTTGGCCGCAAGTTTTTCCAAAAGCTCCTGGTTCTGTCCAGGATACAGATAACTCAATGTTACTGTTTCTTCCTTGAGCATCTCCACTTCATCATCCGTTACAGGCTGAACTTTCAGTATGATGTCAGATTCTTCGTACACCTCCTTTGCAGTCTGGACAATTGCTGCCCCTGCGGATTCATAGTCCTGATCAGAATAATTCGCCAGCTTGCCGGCCCCGGTTTCCACCAGCACCTCAAAGCCCTGCTTTTTCAATCGACCAATCGTTTCCGGAGAGCCTGCCACCCTGTGTTCACCGGCAAGCAACTCCTTTGGGATTCCTACTTTCATAAGCACCCACCACTTTAAGTTATAAATTATAATTTAAAAAGTAATTACAAATTCTGTAATTACAGTAATAAAAAGCCCTTCAAAACTTTCAGATTTGTCTCAATCTATACCTTGATTTTTTTTTTGTCAATCGCAACATCACATGAAAAAAATTTTTTTTTGATTCTGATATTCTTATCAAAAAAAAGCCCAATAATAAGGATTGCGATCTTCCCTTATACAAGAAATGACGATTCTATGTATATCATGCAGGGAACCCTTATCAATTTGACATCCATATTCACAAACGGAATTGAGCAACAATTGAATTCATGGCATCAGATAATTGTTCCAGCTCCGCAGCACTCGTACTGACATGCTTGCTGTTACTATTCATTTCATCAGCCAGCACACTCACTTCATGAACATCCGATGAAACCTCCGCAGAGACGAGGGATACCTGACTTACATTCTCATTCACTTCCTGCGCTCCCTGGGCAGCCTGGGCCACATTACTGGAAATTTCATGGGTCGTAGTAGAATGGGCATCAATTCCATCTGCCACCGTGGAAACAATACCATTGATTTCATTTATAATGTTTACAATATCTTCAATTGCATCCACGGATTCGCTGGTTAATCCCTGAACATTAGCAATTCTGTTGCTGATTTCTCCTGTGGCATCTGCAGTTTGCCGGGCCAATTCCTTGATTTCACCTGCCACAACGGCAAAACCTTTCCCTGCCTCTCCTGCTCTTGCAGCCTCAATGGTAGCGTTCAAAGCCAAGAGATTGGTCTGTTCTGAAATGTCTGCAATGGTCTCTGTCACCTTGGTAATTTCTGAAGCCGCCTGCCCAAGGGTCTGCATTCTTTCAGAAATACCGCTGGCCTTTCCAACGGCTTTACTGGTGATTTTACTACCTGTATTCATATTCTCCGCCACTTTGCCAATGGTTGCGGACAAATCTTCTGTCGCGGCAACGATCATTTTCAGATTTCCCAGGGTCTGCTCTGTGGAGGCGGCAACACTTGCCATATTGGCAGACATTTCTTCAGCAGAAGAGGCCACACTATTGGATCTCTCAGAGGTCTTCCCTGAGCCGGAAGCCATTTGACCGGCAATGGAGGTAAGCAAAGAAGCCGACGAACAGATCTTGCTATTATTCTCTCCAATCCATTTAAGAATATTGTGTAATTTCTCAATAAATCCATTACAGCATATTCCCAATTCAAAAAACTCATCTTTGGTACCTGTTTCTATTCTCTTGGTCAGATCCCCCTCTTCTTCTATTTCCCGGATCTTGGTAATAATGCCTGTAAAGCCTTTATTGATATTCATAATCAAGAACAAACAAATCAAAATGATACAAAGAAAAACAACGCCGGAAAAACCTACCATTTTCAGGGTGGATACATTTGTCATTCCGGCAATACTCATTTCCATTTCCTGCCTGGCCTGTTCAATATTATCAATATAGATGCCGGTGCCGATCCAAAAATTACTCCCCGGTATGATTTCTGAAAAAGCCAACTTGGGAGTATCGCCGGATCCGGGCTTGGGCCATATATATTCGATGAATCCCCCTCCATTTTTGGCATTTTCATACATCTCCTTTACAAAAAATACGCCGTTTTTATCTCTGGACTGTCCCAGGTCTTTCCCAACAGTCTCCGGGCTGGTAGGCAAGGCAACATTTCGTGTCCCCTCATAAATAAAAAAATATCCGGTTTGATCTTTTTCAAACCGGATATCTTTTACACTCTCCCGTAATATCTTTTTTTGCTGTTCCACATCAGATACTCGTGAAATGGCCTTCCCCAGGGATAACGCCATGGAATGAGTCGCGACCTGAATTTTATCCTTATCATTTTCCAACATAATACCGGTAATTTTTTCCGTGGCCAATTTCGCGAAGGATGTATAGCCCTGCATACTGAAAAGCGACATGGAAACAAAGAGAATCGCCGTTAAAAAAAGAATCAACGACATCTTGGCTTTAATAGAAATACGCTTCATACTTTCCCTCCATAAAACGAACAATAATCATAAATAAGAATGGATTGAATGGATATGCTCATCCGGGCCTCCCTCAAATAAAAAATACAAATCATCCGGCAATGATAAGCGAAAATTATATGCAATAAACGAATAAATTCCGTCCATTTTTAATATTCGAAATAAAATATCCCAACACTTGAAAAACATCCTTTTCCGGATGGGAGAATATCCAATATAGATAAGGATTGTCAATCAAAAACGATATAATGGATAACGACAACCTTAATTTTCACAAAAAAATCAAAAAGTTCAAGTAAAAATCAACTTTCAAAAAACAAATTTGATAAGAGATGTTTCGAAATTGAGTCATAGAAAAAACTCAAAAGCGGAATTCCCATGAACCCAATTCTGATCAAAATAAAAAATGTAAAATCAATATAAGGGGTTTGTATAATACCATTGAACGCAGGCCCCTTTTTATCAGGCCGCAAACATAAAATTGTGCAGAGCTTGACAAAGGCGCATCATATCCAGTAGAAGATTCTGAAAAAAGCTTGGGATTGTGGGAAAAAATACAAACAGCCCGGGCGGAAATCGTCACACATCATCAACCCAGCAACCTTAATTTACAGGATAAAAAATGAAAAACGCATTAAAATCATTATTGATACTTCTTGTATTGAGTTTTTGTGCATTTATTACCGCATGTCAATGCAATCAGCACCATGCAAGAATTGATAAACATGCAGCCCAACAGATTTCAGATTATGAAGGCCTATATAAGGGGACTCTGCCCTGTGCAGATTGTCCGGGCATAGCAACCAGCCTGACCCTGAACAAGGACAAAACTTTTGTCTATGAAACCTGCTATCTGGAAAAAGAAAATGGGAAGTTTTCATCCACAGGAACCTACACAGTTAAAGAAGACCTTTTAACCATAGAAGAGAACGGCGATCCCATTCACTTCCTCATTGGCGGGGATGAATTATTTCTTCTGGACAAGGACTTGAAACCAGCCACAGGAGAACTTGCCGATCACTACACTCTGAAAAAAGAAAAATAAAATTTTTTCTGTAACACAAAGTAACAGGATAACAGTCAGGCACCATACAGCAAATATGGTGCCTGATATTTTTGTGATCCTGATTCCTCTTCCTCATCTATATTTTGCCTGTTTTTTGATCATAACAATATCTTACATATATTATTCAAGGACTTCATCTCCTGGATAAAATTGTTCAAAGTCTTTTCTGCAATCTTGATAGTTCCCCCAAAATCTGCTACAAATAACCGCCAATTACCTATGGCACCTGTTCACATCTAAGGACTCCCGCCATCTTTCTTACAATTATAATTATCCCAGGAGGTTATCTATATCATGTCTATCACACAGCCAACAGAGGGACTATCCTTTGACGATGTTCTTCTCCTCCCAGAATATTCAAATATTTTACCAGATCAGGTGCTGACCAAAACCCGTCTTACCAAGGAATTGGAATTAAACATTCCCATTGTGAGCGCCGCAATGGACACGGTGACCGAAGCCCTTACCGCCATCAGTATGGCACGGACAGGAGGACTTGGTTTCATCCATCGCAACATGAGTATTGACGACCAGGTAGTGGAAGTGGATCGGGTAAAAAAATCCGAATCAGGAATGATCGTAGATCCTGTGACCACCCATCCCGATGCTTCCATATCCCAAATTCTTGAAGTCATGGCAAAATATCATATCTCCGGTATCCCGGTGATTGAGGGAGAAAAACTGGTGGGCATTGTAACCAACCGGGACCTGCGATTTGAAACCAATATGGCAAAGCCTGTAAAGGAAGTAATGACCAGCGAAAACCTTGTCACGGTGCCGGAAAAATGTACCCTGGAAGAATCCAAAATCATGCTGCACAAGCACAGAATTGAAAAACTCCTGGTGGTGGACAAGGCAGGCAAACTCAAGGGGTTAATCACCATAAAAGATATTGAAAAAATTAAAAAATATCCAAATGCATGCAAGGATTCCTATGGCAGACTCCGTACCGGTGCCGCCGTGGGTGTGGGATCAGACATGATGCCGCGGGTGGAGGCATTGCTTCGTGCCGGGGCAGATGCCCTTGTCATTGACACCTCCCACGGCCATTCCCAGAATGTCATGGATGCCGTGAAAAACATCAAACACGCCTTTCCCGACTGTCAGCTCATCGCAGGCAACGTGGCAACGGCAAAGGGAGCCAAAGCCCTGATTGACGCAGGGGTTGACGGCGTAAAAATCGGTATTGGCCCAGGCTCCATCTGTACCACCAGAATCGTTGCAGGCGTGGGCGTTCCCCAGCTGACCGCCATACTCAACTGCCGGGAGGTTGCCCAATCCACAGGAGTTCCCCTCATTGCCGACGGCGGTATCAAATACTCCGGCGACATTGCCAAGGCCCTGGGAGCAGGTGCCCATTCTGTGATGCTGGGAAGCCTGCTGGCCGGAACCCAGGAAAGTCCGGGCGAAATTGTAATTTACCAGGGCCGTTCCTACAAGGCATACCGGGGAATGGGTTCTGTGGAAGCCATGAAACAGGGGAGTTCCGACCGCTACTATCAAAAGGACACCACAGAAGACGAAGAACTTGTCCCCGAAGGAATCGTGGGCAGAATCCCCTACCGCGGTACTGTCCGTGAAAACATCATTCAGATGGTGGGCGGACTCAAAGCCGGTATGGGATATGTGGGTGCAAAAACCATTGATGAACTCCACGAAAAGGCAGAGTTTGTGAAAATCAGTGCGGCCGGCCTTCGGGAAAGTCACGTCCATGATGTAATTATTACCAAAGAAGCACCCAACTATCGTATAGAAAGTAATTAGGATCCCGCCATGAGCGAAGCCCAATCTCCCTTTTATCATCTGCACCTGCACACGGAATATTCCCTGCTGGACGGAGCCATCCGCATAGGCTCCCTCATTGAACGATGCAAGGAATTTAACATGGATGCCGTTGCCATGACAGATCACGGCACCATGTTCGGGGCTGCACCATTCTACGAAAAAGCCAGGGCAGCCGGGGTCAAGCCCATCATTGGCTGCGAAGCATACCTTGCTCCCCGCACCCTGCACCACAAGGAACCCATTGACCAAAAGGGAATGAGCCATCTTGTCCTCCTTGCCCGAAACCGCCAGGGCTATAAAAATCTTTGCAAGATGATGTCCATTGCCCAGCTCCAGGGATTTTACTACAAGCCGAGAATCGACAAGGAACTGCTCAAGGAGTTCGGTGACGGGATCATTGCTCTGTCCGCCTGCCTCAAGGGAGAAATCCCCCAGGCCATCCGCCAGGGAGACATGGAAAAGGCTGCCCAATGTGCACGCTTTTACCAGAAGGTTGTGGGTGAAGACCATTTTTATCTGGAAGTCCAGGAAAACGGCATGGACATCCAGCACAAGGTCAACGAAGGGGTACGGGAATTAAGCGAAAAACTGTCCATTCCCCTGGTCGCCACCAACGACTGCCACTACCTGAACCGGGAAGACAGCACGGCCCACGAGGCGCTTTTATGTATCCAGACAGGCCAGACCCTGGCCGACCAGAACCGTTTTCGCTTTGATTCTGACCAGCTGTATTTCAAGGATGCCGCCCAGATGCAGCAGGACCTGGGGCATTTCCCCGGAGCCATTGAAAATACCAGGGAAATTGCCGCCAAGTGCAATGTGGAATTTGACAATTCTTCCTACCACTTCCCAAAATACGCCCAGACCGAAGAAGAATCTGAACCGGAAATTTTCCAGCAAAAGGTCATGGAAGGCTTTGAACGCAAACTTGCCATCCTCAAGAAAAAAAATCCCGATCTCAATGAACAGGAATACCGGGAACGAATTGAATACGAAATCAAGGTCATCCTGGATATGGGATTTCCGGGCTATTTTCTCATTGTGGCAGACTTCATTGCCCACGCCAGAAGCATTGGGGTCCCCGTTGGCCCCGGCCGCGGTTCCGCCGCAGGTTCCATGGTGGCCTATGCCATGGACATTACTGCCCTGGATCCCATTGAACACGGACTCATCTTTGAACGATTCCTGAACCCCGGCAGAATATCCATGCCGGATATTGATGTGGATTTCTGCATTGAAGGCCGGGAAAAGGTTTACCAATACACCATTGACCGCTACGGCGGCCCGGAACGGGTCTGCCAGATCATTACCTTTGGAACCCTGAAAGCCAAGGGAGTAATCCGGGACGTTGGCCGGGTGCTGGATGTGCCCTTGCCCGAGGTGGATGAAATTGCCAAGATGATTCCCGACATGACCAAAAACCTTGCCACGGCCATTGAAGAAAATCCCGCCATTCTGGACAAATGCAGCGAAACCCCGGAAAAGGAAAAGATGCTGGAAATCGCAAGGGTTCTGGAAGGCCTTCCCAGGCACGCATCCACCCATGCCGCAGGGGTTGTGGTGGCAGACAAGCCCCTGAACGAATACCTGCCGTTGTTCCGGGGTAAAGAAGGCGAAACCCTGACCCAGTTTGACATGAAATATGTGGAAGAACTGGGGCTGGTAAAATTTGATTTCCTGGGACTACGCAACCTCACCGTCATCAAAAACTGCATGGAGCTGATCGCCAAACAGGGCAAGGAACCGCCGGATCTGGATCATCTGGACTACACCGATGCCAAAACCTTTGAACTGCTGCACAGGGCAGATACCACAGGGGTGTTCCAGCTGGAAAGTTCGGGCATGAAGGATCTGATCATGCGTCTGAAACCGGATCATTTTTCCGACATCGTGGCCCTGGTTGCCCTGTATCGCCCCGGCCCGCTCAATTCCGGCATGGCAGATTCATACGTGGAACGCCGTCACGGCAGGGAGGAAATTACCTATGCCTTTGACGAATTGGAACCCATCCTCAAAGAGACCCACGGCGTAATTTTATACCAGGAACAGGTCATGCAGATTGCCGTTGCCCTGGCAAGCTACACCATGTCCAAGGCAGATGAGCTGCGAAAGGCCATGGGAAAGAAAAAGGCAGACATGATGGCAGAGCACCGGAAATTGTTCCTGGAAGGTGCAGAGAAAAACGGAGTGAATGTCAAAAAGGCAGAACAGCTATTTGACCAGATTGCCAAGTTTGCAGAATACGGATTTAACAAATCCCATAGTGCGGCATACGCTTTAATTGCCTTCCAGACGGCATATCTGAAAGCCAATTTCCCCCTGGAATTCATTGCGGCCCTCATGACCTCGGAACGAAGCAACTCCGATGCCATCCTCAAATACATGGATGAATGCCGCAGCCACAATATACAAGTGCTGCCCCCGGACATCAACGAAAGTGAAGCCCATTTTACCGTGTCCGGAGATGCCATCCGCTTTGGCCTTGCCGCAGTCAAGGGAGTTGGCGAAGCTGCCATTGAATTTATCATGGAAGCAAGGAACCAGGACGGCCCTTTTGCCGGATTGTATGAATTTTGCGAACGGGTCAATGGAACCAAGGTAAATAAAAAAGTGCTGGAATCCCTGATTAAATGCGGGGCATTCGACAGCACCAAGGCCAACCGCTGTCAGATGCTGGTCGCCCTGGAAGATGCCATGGATCACGGCACACGGGTATTCAAGGAAAAATCCGACGCCCAGATGGATCTGTTCGCTGATTCCGGCATGGATCTTGGCCTTCCTGTAAGTATTCCCGAACTGCCAGATATGGAAGAATATCCTTCCAATGAGCTGCTATCACTGGAAAAGGAGGTATTGGGATTTTACATTTCAGGCCATCCCCTGGATAAATATGAAAATGAAATCCAGCAATTTGCCACAGCAGACACAAGGGATTTACCCGAACTTGCAGACAAAAAAACCATCCGCATCGGCGGCATCATCAAAATATCCAAGCTCCATAAAACCAAGAAAAACGGCGATCTCATGGCCTTTTGTGTACTGGAAGACAGATATTCCCCGGTGGAGGTGGTGGTCTTTCCCAAGGTGTATAATCTGGTGCATCCACTCTTGGGCGAAGAAGCCATGGTCATTGTCCAGGCCCAGGTGCAGCAGCAGGATAACCAGACCAAACTGCTGGCGGACAATATTGTTGCCATGGAAGATGCTGCAAAGGAATGGAAACTGCGTGCCGTCATCAAAATCCATGCAGACAATGCAGATGGACAAACTTTGTCAAAACTGCGGCAAATTGTCAAGAATCATCCTGGTGACTGTATGATTTACCTGGAACTTGTCATCGACAAAAATCTTGCTCCGGTGGTGATTCAATGTGGCCAGGATTTTGCCCTGAATGCTTCCACCCAATGCCTTGATCAGATCAAAGATTTCCTTGGACAGGACAGCATTGAGATCCGATGCGAACCTGTAAAGTCCAGACAGGAAGAAGTGCCTCGTTGGAAAAAAAAGAAACAATTTGCATAAAATTTGGTTAAAGTTTTTTCATGGGTTTCCGATAGGATTTTCATTATGCTGATCTTTGGTACATTTATTGCTGTTATTTTTCTATACGTCATTTGGAATAAAAGATACAGGTCAATATTTTTCCGGAAAGCAAATTATATAGAATAAACAATATGATATTACAAAAGGAGAAAACCATGAAAAAAATTTTTGTTCTTTGTTCTGCAATTCTTCTCGCAGGTTGTTTTTCTGCATCTTCCCTTTGGGCGGATAATCCGGCCAAGATGCAGATCTCTGCCACTCTTGAAAAATCAACATTGGAAGTAAGTGTTGATGAAGATTTGAATTTTGGAACGATTATCCCCCAACCCAACTCAAAAATCCGCATCAAGATTGATGCAACAGGAGGAGCTGCCACAGATGCTACCGTAGAAACCGGGAATGCTGCTGTAACCAATGCCCAAAGTGGTAAACTTATAGTCAACAGCGGTATAGATGCTGAGGTGACCCTCACATATGCAGTTGATGATGATAAGAATCCTGGTAGTACGGGGGATGCAGATCAGCTGGAAGGTGAAACAACCAACACTCGTCACTTGGCAATGAAAGCTACTGATGTTAAAAACAATTCCACGCCAAGCCCTGTGACAGTAAAGGCAGGTGAAGATACTGAAATTCATATTGGCGGTGTACTTGCCATACCCAAGATAGACAACGATGAATTCTATCAGACCTATTCAGGCAAAGTTACAATAACAGTAGCTTATAAATAAAACATAAAAAAACTTTTCCCTTGTTTTTTCATCATCTGCTGCATAGAAAAATCAGGGGCATCCCATGGCTTTTCATTGCCATGATGATTCAATGTGTACCAGGGGCCCTTCCGACTGCACAGGCAGGTTCCCTGGTCTCTGTTTCCCCCATGAACTTTGGCAGGATCATTCTGGATCCTCTGGGGGACACCATTGAAATTGATGCCTCTTCCGGCAAAGAAGCTGTTTCCCGTGTCCGGGGAAACGGCAGGTCTGTTATTGTGGAAGAGGGCCATTCGGGAATGATTACCTATAAATGCCAGGCTCCCGGAGAAAGAATCACCTTGCTGTTCCCTTCCAGAGTGGAGGCAAAAGATCATCCCTCATCGCATTATATTAACGGATTTTATACCCATTCCGCTCCAACTCATGTGGTATGCCAAGATGAGGAAACCATTGACCTGCATATCGGAGGTCTGCTTCATCTCAAAAAAGGACAACCATACAAAAAATACGGGTTTGAGTTATCCGTTACCATCCAGAGTGACAATCCATAAACCTCCCTGCCCAAAAAACAGGAAACAATATGCTGAAAAAGAAACTGAAATCACCCCATAAAATCTGGCTGTATATGCTTTCATGTTTTCTTGCAATTCCCTGCACCATTGCTCATGCAGACATGAGAACCTGCAAATTAAGTCCCACAAGAATCATCATGGAAGGAAGGACCCGATCTGCAACTATCATGCTCATCAATACCGATGATGTGGTCAATACCTATAAGGTCAATCTGACACTCATGAAAATGGATGACCAGGGAGAACTTTTAGAAATCAAAAATCCAGATGCCCAACAGCAGGAACTTCTGAAAATGTTTCGATTTTCACCAAGAAGAGCCAGGGTGGAACCCAGAAAATATCAGAATATCCGCATCATGGTTCGTAAGCCTGCTGATTTGCCAGCAGGAGAATACCGGGTACATCTGCGGGCAACCCCCCTGTCACCGCCTCCAGCCCCATCGCAAAAAAGCAAACAGGAGGCAAAAATAAGCATCCAGCTTGATGTTGTCATGGCAACTTCCATCCCCATTATTGTCCGCCACGGAGAAGGAAGCGTAACCCTGAAACCCGCTTCCTGCATCCTGGGAAAAGATGGAAAAAGCCTTTCTGTACAAGTTAACAGAACCGGTGAATATTCTGCCTATTTCGGCATTGTTGCCTACCGCATGGGAGCAAGTGGTGCAAAAGAAAAAATTGCAGAAAAACTGGGACTGGGATTTTATCCGCCCCTCACACAAAGAATCCTGAAGCTTCCCCTGGAAAACCCCGAACTTTTTCATTCCCTTGCAGGGCAACAGATTTTTCTGGAAATACTCAACTATGAAAACCTGGGCGAACCTGCCAAAGGCCCCTGGGAATTTACTCTGTAATAACCATAGGTAAAGTTGCCCTGGAAAATTTTTTCAGGGCCAAAAGTATTGCCTTACGACTCTTTTTTTCAAGGGATGATACGATCATGGGAAAAGCAGCACATAGATTCCATAAATATCTCATGGCTTCCATCTCGTGGGCAGATTGTATAGGATAATTTATTGCCCCCTGCCACAAAACACATTGACACATCCGTATTTGTTTCATATATTTTATACGTACTATAAATGACGTTGAATAATCTTATATTTTGTATATACGAAGCACAGGGAAAAATATACAGCAGTCATATATTGATATTCAAAAGAGGGAGAGATGGATACAAAACTGACTCTCAAACTTGATGCAACTATCATCAAAGAAGCAAAAGGATACGCCCAGAAAAAACAACAGAGCTTGTCTTCTCTGGTTGAACAATACTTTCGTTTTCTCACGATAAATCAGGAGTCTGAATCTCAATTCCCTGAAATTTCTCCAACCATTAAGCAACTATCAGGAATTATAACTTCTTCGGATTCAGACAAAAATAAAGAAGAATACACCAGCTTTTTAGAAAAAAAATATTCAGAATGAGTCCTGTTTTTCTCGACGCCAATATTTTTCTGGATGTATTTTCACATCGTCTTCCTTTTTATCAGCACTCAGCTGAAATTCTGACCCTTGCAGAACAACAACAAATGTCTGCTTATACATCTTCCCTGAACTTTTCAAATCTCTTTTATATCCTCAGAAAGCAGCATTCCCGGGATATGGCCCTGACCTGTCTCCAACAAATCTCATCCTTTGTCAGGATTCTTCCGGTAAATGAACAAACCATTACCCTTGCCCTACATTCATCTTTTACTGATTTTGAAGATGCAATACAGTATTATACTGCCATGGAAAAACAAATTCCCTTTTTTGTTACAAGGAATATAAAAGATTTTTCGTCCGTAAAAAAAGAGATCATGCAGGTGATAACGCCTGAAAAATATATGCAACTCTGGAAAACAGCATTGCTATCCAATGTTGAAAAATGAAACTGTCAGAGTACCCGGCATTTTCTTGCTTCCTGTATCTGTTATCCAAAATTCATGACCCTTGCATACTGGCCCTGATCCTGAATTTGTGCAGCAAGGGTATTGGCCTGACTTTCATCATCAAAGCGTCCCAAAAGTACCCGATACCACACGCCTTTTGCTCCCAGATCCACCCTGCGGATGGACACATGCTCCGGTGTCACTCCGGTTTGTTTTGCAAGGACATTCACTCCCTTTACGGCCCGTTCCAGACTTGGGTAGGAAGCGGCATGAACCGCTAACTGTCTTGTATTTTCCATGGCAACGGGTTTGCAATAGGGGTCTTTGTGCCTGATTTGCCGGGCCAGATGCTGTGCCTGTGCCTGATAGTCAAAACTGCCTGCCACCACCCGATACCAGGCACCCTTTTTCTCACCAAGGTCTTTGTACACGATGGAAAAGGGAATATCCTTCAAGGCTTCAGGATAGGCTGCCTGCAATTTTTTGATGCTCTGTCTTGCCCCTTCCATGGTTCGGGAAGATGTCAGATGTACGCCTTTTTTTGAAGAATGATCCAAATAAACAATTTTTGTATAGGGCGAGGTGTTCTTGATGGTATCGGCAAGTTGTCTTGCACCTTGAGGAGCCGAAGCTGTTCCTGCAACCACCCTGTACCAGGAGCCCTTTTCAGGCCCAAGATCTGTTTTCTGAACCGTAAAATCTGATTCTGACAACAAATCTTTATATTTGTGCACCTGATACAAAATCCCTGATACCGCCTTTTCCATGCTTCGATAGGAAGACAGATGGGCTCCGTATTGCTGATTCCCGGAAGGAGAATAAACAGCCGCCTCCGTTTCATCAATGGATGGAGTTTCCGCAAGGATTTCTGACAGGGAAGAGCTATTCATGTCATCATCAGACGATGCCGATGCAATGGAACCGGAAGAAGCCGCTGCCTCAAAAGGACTTACAGGAGCCGGGCCAGGAACAGCATCAATATCCACGGCAGCAGGTTCCGGTAAATCGCCTGGCCCATCAATGGTTTTGAGTTCCGGTAAGAATGCAGGAGATGGTACGGCTGCAAGTTCCGGCAAATCGGCAGGACCGTCTATGAGTGCAGGCTCCGGCACAGACTCAATGGTAATTTCATTCGGCTCGGGTATCTGCCTCAACTTACCAACATTGGCAGGATTTACCACATCCCCATTCGCCTGTGCCACGGCAATACCTGAATCTCCCGAAGCCTTGTCACCAGATTCAACAAATGCCAAATCCACACCGCTGACAATATTTCCCTCATTGGAAATGGTCACGGGAATGGGAGCAAGGGCTTTGGTGTTCAAGGTTTCTTCAAATTCAGGATCAAGCCGCACCTGATAATTTCCCGGCGGTACTTTTTCAAACAGATAAAACCCGTCATACTCACTTCTGGTTTGCGCAACCACCTGATCTTCCCCATCCACAAGCTGCAAAGGTGCGTGGGTGAGTTCCTTGACTATACCGTCAGCACGTCGGAGCGAAAGGATTCCGTCAATTTCCCCTGTGGCAGTTACGGGAATGTCAATCATATCCACATGACCGGAACGGGGCACCAAAGATTCGCCGGATACAGACGGTTCCCAATAGGGATCTTCCAGGGTTGTGGTATCCAGGGCAATATCTGTTGCACGATTTTTGGCAAGCCCACGAATAAAAGCGATGCCGTTCTCATCGGTGACAGCATCCTGGTGGGCCTGCACGGCAGCAACCTTTGCATTGGCAATGGGTTCATCGCCCTCATCAAACAATTTATTATTGTTCTTGTCATGAAAAACCCGTGCAGAAACAGCGCCATGATCGGCGATTTTCTTGGAGGAAAACACCGGTCTGCCGGTTCTGGGTTCCGCACCCAAAGAGGTGTTGAGCATGACAGAAGCTGTGAATGTATCATCGGAATTGTAACCAGCCCTGGGAGAAATTGCCCATTTGCCATTGTTCCAGTTGACTCCCAGACTTGCCGATGTCAAATCATCCTCTTCCCTGTTCATGTTACGGGAAAGGGAGAATTCTGCACTCAGTTCATCGTTCAGGTATTTTACCGCGGAAAGTCTGGCTCTTGTCAGCTTTTTTTCCGGGAGCAGATCATAGTCAACGCTTCCCCTCAACCGCAATCCTTTAAATTCAGAACTGATGGAGCTGGAACCTGTCAGATCTGCATCATCGGAATTTTCCTCCCGGTCATGCCAAGCAACGGAACTGTTCAGATAGGTATTTTTAATTCTGGTGGAAATATTCGCAGTTGCAGAATTTTCAGAACCGCTTTCTCTCCGGGTATTGGTAAAATTCAGGGAAAAGGGAATATCCTGGACAAAAAAACCATCCTTGATCCTGCCAAATGCAGACAAGCTGGTTCTGGACTGCAAGGGATCGCTGCCAGGGCTGCCCGTGGTGGAAAAATCATGAAAAAACTGCTGGCGAAGCCTCAAATCAAGGGGACCAACCTTTTTCTGCCCCAGGGCCTGGACTGCATATCCGCCGCCGTCCAGATCAAACACCACATCCCCGGTAAGATAACTGTCGGCAATGGAACCTTTGGCTCCTGTGTGCAAATAGGTGTGCCTCCGATCCCCGGCATGCTGGGATAAAAAACCGCCCTGGATAGAAACCCTGGGAGTCAGCCCATATTCATAATGCGCCAAAAATCTGCCGGTTCCCTTTCCATTGGAATGTTCTGGATCATTTACCCCAAACAGGGTTTGATCTTTCTGGCTAGCAGAAAATTCATATTCAAGGTGCCCTGGTTTCATCATATCGCCGCCCACCATGATCTGCTTTTTTTCTTCCTTGAACTCGCCCTGGGGGCCGTAAAATTTCAGGGTAAAATTATTGGCTCCATAATACAGGGGAACCTGGTCAAAAGAATACCGCCCATCTGCCCCAACCTGCTGATTTCTCAGAAGGACATTATTTCGGTACACTTCCACATCCCAACCCGGAGAAAGACTGCCCTCAAAAAAGGTGCTGTCATATTCGCTGGAACGATGCAGGGATTCATTGCTGATCCTGGCTCCCCGTTCATATTTTCCGCCGCCCACAATGGGTAAATCAGGAACCCGGATATCCCCGACAGCAGCCTTGGTTGCATGGGCAGCCCCCAGCAGATTTCCATCAGGATCTTCCCTTTTCAGGGTCAGACGGGCTGTTTCCAGTTTATCGTCTTCATCGCCGCTCAGGTACAATTCCGAATTCATCCATGCAAGATCACCCTTGGCATGGAGATAGTAATTGCCCTGTGTACTTTTGGAATTTTTCTCTGTTTTCTGGAAGCTGGCGGACATCCCCATGTCCACCACAGGAGTTTCAAAAAGATTATATTCAGGATACCTTTGGGGAAGCTGGGGGCCTTTATTGATAAAGCCCAATCTGTTTTTCCAGGACAAATGCCTTGCCATTCTGGTCTGAAACGGCAAATCTTCCCTGGGATCAACAGACACGGACTGTCTGGTAAAATCATAGGAAAGATCCATGGGAAACCACTTGCTCAGGGTTTTTGCATCTACATAGATGTCATCCTTTGTGGTGACAATCTGTTCAGGAGAAAACGGAACGGTCTTTCCCTGAATGTTGGCAATGCCCGAAGCCGTATCCATGGAAAAAGTACGGTCGCTGGATAAAAACCAGCCTTGCGCCTTCCCGGTTCCAGGATCAGAGGCAATGTTAAATTCCAGAATCCGGGAAAGTTCGCCCAGGGGCAGCAGGATCTGTTTCTCATTTCCCAATGCAATCATGGCAGGAGTCAGATTGTATTTTCCGCACACCACATCCACCACCATTTCCTCGGCAGTTGCAGGAGAAAGTGCCGGGACAGTATGCAAATCTTGTATTTTCCCCGGGCTGACTTCCGGTGCAGGACGGTCTGAAACAACGGACGGAGCTGGCACAGGAGAAGCCAGTTCCGGTAAAGAGGAAGCCTTGACAGATGTTTCGGAAATCCTGTCTGGTTTTGCAAGCTGGCTGCTGGTGAAAAGAAAAATGCCATGACCGGCAATGGATTTTGTCAGGGCATCAAATTTCCGGGAATCCATACTGCCGTTTTTCTTTGCGTTTTCCATCATGCCGTGGCGTTCCATGATTTTTTCTGCAAGATCAACAACAGATGCCTTGTCATTTTTTTGACGGATAGACTGCCATTTTCCATATTGATCCGTACCTTTGAGCAGCATATCAGCCCGGGCCAACGTCCGGGCATGGGCGAACACCTGATCTCCCCCATCTTTTCCCTTGGGAATCAGCTGGTTAGCTTCTCTTATCTCTCTGGATTGTATGTTTGAAACAGCAGTCATTTTTGCCTTTTATTTCGTAACTATCCAATACATCATGGAATTTTTCTTTTATTTCCTTCCATGAATAAAGGCAAAAGGTGTGCCAAGATGAAAAAAAGTTATAAAATCAGGAGATCACTTTGGACAAATTGCCACACTTACATTTCTCATGTTCTCTTGTTTTAATAGATAAAAATTGATAGGGTTTCCTGAATATTGGTTTGCCGTCCCCAACCATTGAAAAAAATGAATGTCAGATACCCATGAACAAACAAACCAGCATCACACCTTATCAGAAAAGTTTTCCGGCTGATGAAAACAAGTCAGCCACTGTACCGCAATCACTCTCCTTGGAAAAGACCTGCCCGGCCACTTCTGAACATTTCTGGCAGGGAAAAAATGAACTGGCAGGTTCCCGGTCTGCCATGATGGAAATCCGGCCCGGTTTTGAACTCTGGCATTATCATGGCAAATTTGACCATGATGTTCTGATGCCGTTTCAGGATATTCCGCCCATGATTGCCTTTTCATTTTGTTTTTCGGGCAGATTTGTTCATGATTACCCGTCTCATAGTCAAAATTTTGAAACTGTCCCTGAAACTCAGCAGGTGGCTTTTTATCCATTTCCCGACTTTACCACCCGTATGACCGGGGATACGGAGTTCAGCCGTCTGGGTGTTCTGCTTTCGCCTGAACGGTTTATGGAATGCTTTGACAATGATATGGACGCCCTTAGCCCGGCTTTACAGCAGATTATGGAAAAAGGCTTCCATGGGCATTTCTTGCATACCGGCCATCTGAACCCTCTGGTAAAAATACTGCTGGAACAACTGCATCAATGCCCATTTGCCGGAAGTACCCGCAAACGGTTTTTTGAGGGCTGCGCCTTGCATCTGATCATGCTCCAGCTCAATGCCCTTGAATCCCGGGAAACAAAAAAATCGGCTGCTGTGAAAATTGACCCTGTAGCGCAAAAACGACTGCAACGGGTAAGGGAGCTGCTGGACAGCCATCTGGATCATCCGCCCAGCCTGTCAGAACTGGCAAAAGAGGCAGCCATGTCTGCCCCCAGGCTCAATCAATGCTTTCGCCATCTCTATGGAACCACGGTGTTTGAATATCTGCGCCAGCAACGGTTTGACCAGGCAAAAACCATGCTGGAACAGGGACTCACCGTAACAGAAGCCTCCCTTGCCGTGGGGTACGAAAGTCTTGCCAGCTTTTCCCTGGCCTTCAAAAAACGATTCGGCTATCCGCCCAGCCGGTATTTTTCCAATCAATAATTTTTATTCATTCCTCTTATAAAATTTCATAGCGGATAAAAACTTTTTCCTCCCTGATAAGAGGTGTCCTCCCAAAGCGTATATAGTTTTGTGCGGCATACAGAAACCGTAACAATAAAAAAGGGAGAAAAAAAATGAAACCATCTTTCAAAACCATGCTTGTTGTGTCGTGCCTGGCTGTGATGACCCTTGGCGTCCAGCCTGTCATGGCAGAACAGGTATCTACCGACACTTCACTTGATACCATTACCGTGACAGCCCAGAAACGGGAGGAAAATATCCAGGATGTCCCCATCAGTATGGATGTTATCGATGAAACAGAGCTTGAGGACGCCAATATCCATGACCTCAAAACCCTGACCGGATTTTCGCCAAATGTTTTTCCCAAACAGCAAACTAACCAGAATATGTTGATTATCCGGGGTATTTCTTCCCATAACGTGGTATTGAACACTCCGGCGGGTCTGTTTGTG
>PDWJ01001962.1_pt1 | contig 23280 bp, 24 predicted proteins | sample 1430881 | NCBI WGS metagenome assembly PDWJ01 (sample SAMN01162460, study PRJNA174530) | Oral metagenome, whole genome shotgun sequencing project. | biome: Marine environment; feature: Marine mammal; material: Swab sample of the gingival sulcus; isolation source: swab sample of gingival sulcus... | reverse complement strand
ATAATTCAGTACATCATCCACCCGTGCCGCACATTTACCGAACTGTTCAAACCGCTCATTCCGGTAGCCCCACATGGCATCCAGTGTGTTGCTCAGGCGGTATAAAACCACACCCGGCGCACCGGCAACTGCCAGCCAGAACAGTGCCGCAAAAATGGCATCGCTGCCATTTTCCAGTAATGACTCAATTCCGGCTCGGCTAATGGCACTTTCATTCAGTTGTGTTGTGTCCCGGCTCACAATCAACCCCACTTTTTCCCGTGCCGCCGCCAGATCACCAGCTTGCAGGGCTTCCGCCACCCATTGCCCGTGTTGCCGCAAGCTCTGCCAGCCAATCGCCAGCCAGCCACCAATCACCGCTAACCACCAACCACCGAGTAACTGATCAAGCACCGCAATCATCATCACCAGTGGAATAACGCACAGCCCCCAGGCCAAAGCACCCCGCCAAACAGTTCGTTGGGGTCGATTGAAGTATTGCTCCATCAGTTCCGCCAGCTTACCGAAGCCCACCAGCGGGTGAAAGCGTACCGGCTCACCGAGTAACCGATCCAGCAGCAATGCGAGGGGTAAACTTAATAATGACAACATTTTGCAGGCTTTCCTGAGCAACGGGTTTGAAATATGAACCGGACAGCGTATCAATATGTGTTGTGGGCTGCATCAAGATTTTGCTTGTCAGTGGGCGAAAGCAGGCGCGATAATTCCCACCTTCAACACCACCGCTGAGGGGGATAGACAGATGAAAAAGTCAGGCATCATGATTTGTGGTCATGGCAGTCGTTCGGAAGCTGCGGGTGAGGAATTCGCTCTGTTGGCAGCGGGGTTGAAACAGCTTTATCCTGAGCTGCCCATTGAGCATGGTTTTCTGGAGTATTCTGCCCCGAATATTCACATGGGTCTGGACAGGCTGCTGGCACAGGGAGTCGAGAAGATTTATGCCGTGCCCGGTATGCTGTTTGCCGCGACCCATGTTAAAAATGACATTCCTTCCGTGCTGACGACCTATCAGGAAAAACATCCGTGGCTGACCATTCACTATGGCCGTGAACTGGGTCTGCATCCTAATATGATTCTGGCTTATGAGAGCCGCATTCTGGAAGCACTGGGCATGACGCAGGTTCCTCATCATGGCGAGCTGTATGACACCATGCTGGTGGTTGTGGGGCGGGGTACGTCCGACACCTGGGCCAATGCCGAAGTCGCCAAGCTATCCAGAATCGTGGCAGAGGATTTAGGCTTCGGCTGGACAGAAACTGTTTATTCCGGGGTGACTTTTCCATCGGTGGGGCGGGGGCTGGAAATGGCGCTGAAGTTAGGCTATCAGCGTGTCGTTGTCGCGCCTTATTTCCTGTTTACCGGGCGGCTGATTGACCGTATCTATGATTATGTCGATGTGGTCGCAGAAAAATACCCGGAAGTGGAATTGATCAAGGCGCATTACCTGAAAGACCAGCACTATGTGCTGGAAACCTTTATGGCGCGTGTGAAGGAATGTCAGGCCAGAGTGTTTAGCGATGATCACGACCTGATGCGCTCTTTTAAAGAACGGCTGGCACAGGGTGAAGTAGAAATCCACCATCACCATGCGGAATATCAGCCAGACAGCCACCTGCATGATCATCTCCATGCTCATGACCACGCACATCATCATCACAATCATTCCGATGATCACAGTCATGACCATGCCCATCATCATGGCTACTATAAACACGTTGCCCATCCACACGGCCCACGTACCATGATTGACGAAAATATTTGCCACTGTTTTATGCGCCAGATACCGGATGAGGTGATTGCGGAAGAGCGGCGCTTACGGGCAGAACGTGGGGCGGTCGCTTATCGGGATAAGCCGCCACATTAATCTACGTTTACCGACACAGTACGCTTTTTTGCCTGAATTGACAGATAAAGACCGTGTATTTCGTCAACAGCATGTCCGACCTGTTCCACGAAGCTGTGCCATTTTCTTACGTTGACCAAGTGATGCAGGTAATTAGGAATACCCCACAACACACCTCCCAGATACTGACTAAACGCGCTTCTTGAAACGGAACAAAATTCCGTACCTGATAGGGAAGGGCAATAAACCCGTGACCACAGAGGCAGCGATAAACAGGTTAGAGAATGGGCGGGTTTTATACCGACCCTATATTCCTGATCCCAAAAATCAGCCTTTCACGTTGCCCAAATCCTACAACACTCGGCAGAAATAAAAGGAAAAAAACACATAAACATGTAATTTATACACGTAAAAACGAAAAAAGCAGCAAGCTCATGTTACTGTAACTTGCTGCTTTTTGGTGTGTTTTTGGTGCCGGCACTCGGATTCGAACTGAGGACCTACTGATTACAAGTCAGTTGCTCTACCAACTGAGCTATACCGGCAAGGAAGGCGTATTCTATGCAAGCTTTTTTAGCATTGCAAGCCTTTATGGTGAGCGGTGTTGAAATTTTCTTCCTTGGAAAGCTGACAGCATGCCGCGCAGTATATTAACTTCGCTTTGGGTCGGTGTAATGCGGCCAAACAGACGGCGAATGCGTCGCATTAATAGACGTGGATTGGCAGGGTCAAGATACCTGACTTCAATCATAGTTGTTTCTAAGTGCTGAAAAAAGTTTTCCATTGCTTCAGCCGTTGCCAGCGGTTCATTGAGCGTTGGAGTAGGGTGTTCATGTTGATTTGGGGCACTATGACTGGCCATCATGCACTCATAACAAATAATTTGCACGGCTGCGGCAATATTGAGTGAGAAAAAATCAAAGGCCATTGGAATATGTACTAAGGCATGACAATGCTCCAATTCTTCATTGCTTAATCCAGAGCGTTCCCGTCCAAAGACGATAGCTACTTTCTGTTCAGGCAGGCGCTCATTGACACGCAAGCCACAAGTGCGTGCAGTCATTTGCGGCCAAGGTAAACTACGCTCAGAGCGGGCGCTGCTACCGATAATATAATGACAATCAGCCAATGCGGCTGGCAAGCTATCAAGCAGTTTGGCTTGTTCCAAAATATCATCCGCACCCGAAGCCAAGGCGCGTGTTTCTGGGGAGTTAAAGCGTGTTGGTTTGACTAGACGAAGGTCATGGATACCCATGGTTTTCATCGCGCGCGCTGCTGAGCCTATATTGCCAGGGTGTGAAGTCTCCACCATGACAATACACAGTTGATCAAGTTTATTCATGCTTAGCCTTTTAAGACGCGGGATTTTTCCCGATTCCAGTCACGTTCTTTTTCAGTGGCACGCTTGTCGTGTAACTGTTTACCTTTGCCTAGGCCGATTTCTAGTTTGACGCGGTTGTTTTTCCAATACATGGCTGTGGGTATAACGGTATAGCCTTTGCGTTCCACAGCAGCACTGAGACGTTCGAGTTGATAACGGTGCAATAGCAGTTTACGGCTACGGCGTGACTCAGGAATGATATGCGTTGAAGCAGACAGCAGTGGGGTAATCAACGCATTGAATAACCAAGCTTCATTATTTTTTAAGAAAATGAAGCTTTCTTTCAGTTGTATGCGGCCTTCACGCAAGCTTTTGACTTCCCAACCCATTAGGGAGAGACCTGCCTCAAAGGTATCTTCAATAAAATATTCGTAGCGCGCACTTTTGTTAAGCGCAATGGTCGCTCCACCAAAGGTGGATTTTTTCTTTTGCTTAGCCATTTGAATTACTATAGTAGCGAAACGGTCAGATGATAGCGCGTTCCGGGGTGGATAGAAAAGTTTGCTGTCATTGTTTACAGATAGATAAACGAAAGGAGCTTGAATGGTTCATGTGAATCGTAGTGCTTTAGTGCCTTACAGCACTGTGCAAATGTATAGCTTGGTCGATAATATCGAGGCTTATCCCACTTTCCTGCCTTGGTGTCGCAGTGTCAAAGAGCTAAGCCGTAGTGAAGAACAGGTAGAGGCCAGTATAGAAATAGCCAAAGGAGGGATTAATAAGACTTTTACCACGCAAAATCAGATGCAGGAAAATCAACAGATTGAAATGAAACTGGTAGACGGTCCTTTCAAACATTTACATGGTTTTTGGCGATTTGATGCTTTGAAGACCGATGCTTGCAAGGTATCTTTGGAGCTAGACTTTGAGTTTTCCAATCCATTAGTCAAAATGGCCTTGGGGTCTATTTTTAATCAAATTGCCAATACATTAGTCGATTCATTTGTAAAGCGAGCACGAGAGGTTTATGGACACTAACGGGATTACGGTGGAAGTGGTCTACCCCTTACCCTATGAGCAATTGATTTTTAAAGCTTCCATTCCCACAGGGAGTACTGTGGCTGAAGGTATTCAAGCTAGTGGTATATTGGAACATTATCCTGAGCTTGACTGGCAAGCTTTGGATACCGGTATTTTTGGCAAACTTGTTCCAGCAACGACCGTATTGCGCGAACGTGACCGCATTGAAATTTATCGTCCACTAATTGCTGATCCTAAAGCGGTACGCAAGAAACGTGCTGCTGCGGGTAAGAAAATGAAAAAGGGTGGTAGTGATGCGGCGGCAAATTAATGTGAGGTAGGATGCCTAGTGTTCTCCGACTCGTTGTGTGCAAATTAGGGATTGTACCCAGGAGACGATAGACTACAGACTACGGTAGATTTTTGTGAAAACGGTGAGCGTAAACGTTGGTATGCGGCTGTGGTGACAGACCCTTCGAAGTTTTCCGAAGGGCGGTTTATTTATTATTTAGAAGCCTAGCTGTGATTTTGCTAGGTTATTAGCCAGTGCGTATATTGCTGACTCTGCCTGACTGATCAAAGAAAATCGTTACGCTTGTTCGTTTATTAAGCTTTCTGCCTTCTTTAAGGTAAAAGACATAATCCCAACGATTTTGTCGAAAGTCATCTGTTAGCAAAGGTGTTCCCAGAATATCTCTCACTTGTTCTTGGGTCATGCCCTGACGAACCAGCGAGAGTTCTTCTTGAGTAATATAGTTGCCTTGCTGTATGTCCATGCGGTAGATTCCACAAGCACTTAGCAGGGTCAGTGTTAGTAAAAAAGTAGCTAAGAGTTTTATCATGGTCGTTATCTATCTGCGATTAATATCGAAGAGCATGATAGACCATTCAGACTGGAGAGTGCAGGGTGGAAGAACAAGATATTAAACAGGCGGGATTAAAGGTTACTCAACCTCGTTTGAAAGTTTTGGATTTGTTGGGTACTTCTGCTGAACGCCATTTGAGTGCGGAGGAAATTTATCGTACTTTGCTAGCAGAGGGTGAAGAGATCGGTTTGGCGACCGTGTATCGCGTCTTAACCCAATTTGAGGCGGCTGGTTTAGTGATTCGCCATAATTTTGAAGGGGGACAGGCTGTGTTTGAGTTGGCCTCAGAGGATCATCACGACCATATGGTCTGTGTTAAGACAGGCAAGGTGGTTGAGTTTTATGATGAAATTATTGAGCTGCGCCAAAAAGAGATTGCTAAAGCACATAACTTCCGTATTACGGGTCATTCATTGATTCTCTACGGAGAATTCATCGAAAAATCTTGAAAAGCGCTGGAAAAGTGTTTGCTGGCTTTTGCATTTATCCCTTACTTCGCTATAATCGCGCATTTATTGGAGCAGACTCGGGTTGCAGTCTGTTTTTTTGCGTTCCATTTTTGAGACTGAAGAGTATATGCCAAGCGTAAAAGTAAGAGATACAGAACCTTTTGAAGTTGCCGTACGTCGTTTTAAGCGTACTTGTGAAAAAGCCGGTATTGTTGCAGAAGTTCGTGCTCGTGAATTTTATGAAAAGCCGACTTCTATACGCAAACGTAAGCGCGCGGCTGCCGTCAAACGCAATCTCAAGCGTATTTCTCGTGATCTTAATCGTCGCGTTAGAATGTATTAATTCTGTGTTTTTGCTTTGCAAGCTGGAATAATTACTAAGTTGTATACTGCTTTATGAGCCTGAAAGAACAAATCACTAGTGACATGAAAAATGCCATGCGTGCTAAGGATAAGGTGCGTTTGGGTGCTATTCGCTTGATTTTGGCAGCCATAAAACAACAAGAAATAGACAAGCGAGTTGAATTGGATGATACCGCTGTATTAGCCGTGCTTGACAAATTAGTCAAGCAACGGCGTGAATCTATTCGTCAGTACAGTGAGGCGGGTCGAACCGATTTAGCAGATCAAGAGCAGGCGGAAATCGACATTATTCAGGTTTATTTACCCCAAGCTTTGAGTGATGCTGAATTGCAAGGCTTGGTTGCGGAAGCCGTCGCTGCAACTGAGGCGGTGTCTCCTAAAGACATGGGTAAGCTTATGGCTTGGATCAAACCACGTGTCCAAGGTCGGGCTGACATGGGTAAAGTCAGTGCTTTGATTAAGGATCAATTGAATCAATAATTGATTCAATTCCTCATTTCCGTTTATTGTTCTATTGCTTATCTGCCTTTTTGTCTGTCTAGTGGAGTGTTTACATGACTGCCGCCTATCAGCTTAAGAATGATCGTTTTCTACGAGCTTTATTAAAACAACCAGTAGACACTACGCCCATTTGGATTATGCGCCAAGCAGGGCGTTATTTGCCTGAGTATCGTGCCACTCGACAACGGGCTGGAAGCTTTATGGATTTATGCCGTAACGCTGAACTGGCCTGTGAGGTAACTTTACAGCCTTTGGAACGCTTTGAGCTGGATGCAGCTATTTTGTTTTCCGATATTCTGACTGTGCCAGACGCAATGGGCTTGGGACTTTATTTTGCGGAAGGTGAGGGGCCACGTTTTGAAAGACCTGTGCGTACTAAAGCGGATATAGAGGCTTTGTTCATACCTGATCCACATGACGAACTGGCGTATGTCATGAATGCTGTGAGCATGATTCGTAAAGCATTAGAGGGTCGCGTTCCTTTGATTGGTTTTGCCGGTAGTCCTTGGACTTTAGCGACTTATATGGTGGAAGGTGGTTCCAGCAAGGAATTTGCTAAGGTTCGTGGTTTGTTGTATAGCGATCCTATGGCTATGCACCTTTTGTTGGAGAAGCTTGCTCAGGCGGTTACAGACTATTTGAATGCGCAAATAGTTGCAGGTGCACAAGCGCTTATGGTGTTTGATACCTGGGGCGGTACTTTGACACCTGAAACTTATCAAGCGTTTTCCTTAGCCTATATGCAGCGTATTGTGGAAGGCTTGCAGCGTGATTATGCAGGTCAACGCATCCCCGTCATTTTATTTACCAAAAATGGGGGCGCTTGGTTAGAAAGCATGGCTGATACAGGCTGCGATGGTTTGGGCTTGGATTGGACCGTGGATATTGCTGAAGCACGTCAGCGTGTTGGGGATAAGGTAGCTTTACAGGGTAATATGGATCCTTGTGTGCTTTACGCTAGCTCGGAAGTGATTCAGGCTAAGGCAGAGCAAATTGTTCAAGGTTTTGCGGGTAAAACAGGTCATGTTTTTAACTTGGGGCATGGTATTCACCAGCATATTGATCCTGATAATGTCAAAATTTTGGTAGATACGGTACACGCCGCAGGGCGACGTTTGCGCGCTTAGTTGGTTTCTGGCAGTGGCGCATTGGTATTTGCTGCTGCGTCGGCTGCTATGATTTCTTGCAGCTTTTTGTAATCAGCACGGCGGATGCCTTTGCCTGTGGTATTGCTGAGTGCTGAGTGCTGGTAATGGCCGTCATCAGTAAAAATAATTAGTTCCACCTCTACTTCGTCTACATAAAAGCGCAATAAGGGTAGATAGTCTTCTTTTTTGCTTGATTTGATTTTGCGTTCATGTATTTGAAATGGAATCATTTTTTCTTCCATGAAGAAAATCACATCCTCAGCTCGATTGGCGGCTAAGTGCAGGGTAACTGCCGAGTGCTCCCCAGAAGTGCCTTCCAAGGCCGAACCAGTCAAATAAGGGCAGAAATCTTGTAAAAAATCCAAGGCTTCCAAAGCAATTTCACGGTGATGACGCAAAATGGCGCGTTGCTCTTCCGTATCAGTTAGACGTATATAGTCACGCAGTGCCTGCTCAATTTCTTCATTGGACGGCTGATGTTTGCGCTGCTTGCTTGCGCCTAAACGCTGCGCTGCCTTTTGTTTGGCAATGCGATAATCACGGTAGCCTTCTTCATAAATCAGGCGCGCAGCCTCAGCGGCAAGCCATTGACGTAAACTTTGCTCTTCTGGGTACATTAGAAAATCTGTTCGGGAATTTCGACCCTTTCTGGTTGGCGTGGTTGCTGCATCGGTATCGCTTGTGGGTAGCTTGGTATTGTAGCAGCAGGAGCAGGCAGGTTTTCATTTTGATACTCAAATGATTGTGTGACTTGTGCTGGAGCGACTGCACGCGGTAAAGCTTTACCTTCCTCAATAACATTCAGTGAATTTTCTGTTGCTAATAAGCCAGTGTCAGCGTCAATACTGACTGTTTGTAGCTTTTCAGGCTTTTTCCATGCTTGTTCTGGTATTGCTTGCAAGACAGGTTTCATTAGTTTTATCCACATGGGAACAGCTACTTTGGTTGAGGTTTCTCCCTCGCCCAGTTCGGACATATCATCAAAGCCAACCCAAGCCACCGCGACATAGGTTGGGTTGAAACCACAAAACCAAGCATCACGCTGCTTATTGGTTGTGCCTGTTTTTCCAGCAAGGTCTTTGCGTTTTAGTGTGCGTCCTGCTTTAGCGGCTGTGCCGAATCGCGTCACCCCTTGCATCATGCTCACGATATTATGAGCTGTGGTGGAGTCCATAATACGCTTGGCTGCGGGTAGAGTAATGGTTTGAACTTCTGTTTTGTCGGCTGCTTCAGGTGAGTCTGAGTCTGTCGATGTTTGTTTCTCATTAGTTTCATTAGCCTCATGCTGTGCAGTTTGGGTGGGTATGATACATTGTTGTACGTCGCCACAGGCCATTTGTATATCCTGTGTCGCATCATATAAGACCCTGCCTTGATGATCTTCAATACGAGTAATGAAGTGTGGGGCAATTTTAAAACCACCATTGGCAAAGCTCGAGTAAGCCGTTGCCATTTGCAACGGTGTGGTTAAACCTGTACCGAGTGCGAGTGTTAGATTACGAGGCAAGTTTTCTTTGGCAAAACCAAAGCGTGTGGCATAGTTAATGGTGTAATCAATACCCGTATCTCGTAATACCCGAATAGAAACCAAATTACGCGATTTTGCTAACGCTTCACTCAATGTGGTAGGGCCAATATAGCTGCCGCCAAAGTTTTTTGGTTGCCAATTACTACCTGGAATGCTAATGGGGGCATCGTTGACTACACTTTTAGGGGTGAATCCTCGGGAGAGTCCTGCTGCATAAATAATGGGCTTAAAGCTGGAGCCTGGCTGACGCATGGCTTGTGTGGCTCGATTAAATTTAGAGTGATAGAAGTCGTAGCCCCCCAAAATAGCCCGTACTGCACCATCTTTAGGATTCATAAGCACCAGTGCGGCACTCACCGAAGGTATCTGCGCTAATTGCCAAGTGCTTATTGGTGCGGCATCGCTGGGCTCATTGGATTTATTGTTTGAGTGTTGATCGGTTTTAATATCAGCAGGCGTCACTTGCCGTACTCGAATAATGTCACCCCGTTTCAAGACATCACTGACCTTTTTGGGTGTTGCGCCACGTCGGTCAGCAGTTATAAAAGGTCTAGCCCATTGCACGTCTTTTAAGTTCAATTCTATAACTTGTTCATTGACTAATTGCACTTGAGCCATTTGCTGGTTGCTGTTCAGTACTAAGCCACTTTGCAAGTCCCCAATGGGAGGGTGATTCGCTAATTTATCCAGCCATTCTTCTTTAGTTAGCGCATCCAGATTAATGTGTTCTTCTGGAGCACGGTAGCCGTGTCTTTGGTCATATTCATCCAAAGTGGCTCGCAGTGCTTGCATAGCATCAGCCTGCATATTTGAGTCTAAGGTTGTGTAAACATGTAAACCTTGCTTATAAGCCTGATCGGCGTAGCGTTTTATAATGGATTGGCGCACCATTTCGGCTAAGTAGGGGGCATACGTTTGCACGTCTGGCTTATGCACAGCGGCAGTATTGGGCTCTTTTATCGCTTCATCGTATTCAGTTTGATGGATAAAACCCAGTTCTAGCATGCGCAGTAAAATATAATTTCGCCGTATCATAGCACGAGGTGGATTAACAATCGGGTTATAACGCGAAGGTGCTTTAGGTAGGCCAGCAATCATGGCCATTTGCGCAAGGGTGAGCTCATACAGGTTTTCCTTACCGTAATAGGTTTCAGCGGCTGCTGCAATACCGGTTGCACGATTGCCCAAATAGATTTTGTTTAAATAAAGCTCAAGAATCTCATCTTTAGAGAAGTTCTGTTCCATGCGGGTGGCTAGTAATATCTCACGCAGCTTACGCGAAATGGTTTTGTCGTGATCTAGGAAGGCATTTCGAGCTAACTGCATGGTGATGGTACTGGCACCTTGGGAGGCACTGCCGGTGGACATAACACTTAAAAAGGCACGCACAACACCGACTATGTCAATGCCTGGGTGGTCATAATAGCGTGAATCTTCTATAGCAATAAACGCTAGGCGCAGTTTATCGGGTACTTCACTGAGTTTGACAGGGCGGCTACGCTGAGTGCCATATTCTGCAATGAGACGATTTTCACGCGAATAGATGCGTAAAGGAACTTGTAAGTCAATATGTCGCAACGTTTGTGTATCGGGTAGCTGTGGTGAAAAATACACATATAAACCGACAATACCTAACATTCCCAGTATGATAAAGCTGAAAATAGCGCTAAAAAAAGCGGGTATAATACCTTTTAAAATACTTTTTAAAACAAGCCACATGATCGTTAAGTAAAACTTTTCCTGAAGTGTTTTTATTAAATGAGAGCACCGTTTAAAGCAGGATGTCTCTTGCCCGTTGAGACGCGATCAGTTTGGTTTTCAAGATATTTTTTGTTATTCATCTGATCCCCGTTTGTCTGAAATTGCCCCACCTCGGAGACCTTCAGAGTAGACTATTTTGGAGTTCAACGCTACCATGTTCTGTGATGTTAATAACAAAAATAAGATGTGAGTCGCCGTGTTTTCATTTAGCCGAAAGCCCAATTTATTGGGTATTGATATCAGTTCTTCCGCCATTAAACTGGTTGAGATGGGTCGCAAAGGACGCGAATACCGTATAGAAAGTTATGCGGTGGCTCCCTTACCGGAGGGCATCAGTAATGAAAAAGATATTATTGAACCGGAGCCCATTGGTGAAGCGATACGCAAAGCACTGAAAGAGAGTCGTACGCGTTTAAAGCATTGCGCCTTGGCTATTCCCACTTCAATGGCCATTAATAAGATTATTACTTTACAAGCTTCCATTCCAGCTTCGGAGATGGAGGCGCAAATTGCGATTGAGGCAGATCAGCATATTCCCTATGCAATGGAAGAGGTCAGTTACGACTTTGAAGTATTGGGACCTTCTCTCAATAATCCTGAAACCGTCGATGTCTTGTTGGCAGGTACTCGCTCTGAAAATGTAGAGGTACGAGTGGCTGCTGCGGAAATGGCTGGCCTGACGGTTGATATTGTAGATACTGAAACGCATGCACTGGAAAAAGTATTGCGAGTTCTCACTAATGAGTTAGATCAGTACGACTCCGTGGCGGTAGTTGACTTTGGTGCAACTATGACCAGTATCACTGTGTTTGAACAAGGTCGCTTGACCTTTTCGCGTGAACAAACTTTTGGTGGCCGTCAATTAACTGAGCAAATCATGCAGCGCTATGGTTTGACTTGGCAAGAGGCGGGTCTAGCTAAGAAAGAGGGTAACTTACCAGAGAACTATATTTCTGAAGTGCTTGATCCTTTTAAAGACAACATGGTGCGGCAATTACATCGCTTTTTGCAGTTTTATTATGCTTCCAGTCAAAAAGATGGCGTCAGTCAGGTATTAATTTCAGGTGGCTGTGCACGCGTTCCGGGCATTGATGAGCAAATTCAGTCGGTAATCGGAACGCCAGTTAAGATTATTAATCCCTTTATTCAAGTCGGTTTGGGAAATCGAGTCAGTCCACTGCGTTTTACCAATGATATGCAGGCTTTGTTGATTGCTGCGGGATTGTCTTTGCGGGGGTTGGACTAATGGCTGGTTTAAATTTATTACCTTGGCGTGATCAAGAGCGTGAACGTAAAAAGAAACAGTTTTTTGTCCTGCTGGGTATAGCTGCATTATTTGCTTCTTTCTTGGTATTTATGGGGCACTTATACATGAATGCTGTGATTGATTTTCAGAATCAGCGCAATCAGTTTTTACAGCAAGAAATCACAGTGCTCGATAAACAGATTGCAAGGATTAAAAAACTAGATGCGGTGAAGCAGGCTTTGTTAGGACGTATGCAGATTATTGAAAATCTCCAAAGTACTCGTCCTGCTATTGTACATTTGTTTGATGAAATGGCTACAGTGTTACCTGATGGTATGTATCTGGATAAACTTTCACAAAAAGGTACGGTCGTGCATGTGGAAGGCAAGGCAGAGTCAAATGCACGGGTTTCTAGCTATATGAATAGTTTGGATCGTTCTGAATGGTTGAGTTCTTCTAATTTGAATATTATTTCTGTTGTGAGAGAAGGTAACGATCGTTCACTGCCATTACGTGACTTTAAGCTGGATGTTAAGCAACTTTTAAAACAGGGCGAGGACAAGAATCATGAATCTGCAGGAAATTAATAATCTTGCTGAAGATCCAGGTAGTGTACCTTGGCCTATTAAAGTTATTGCCATTATTGCATTGATGGGTTTGATTGTTTTTTTGGGGTATAAACTGGTTATTGTAGACAGTATTGATACATTAAAAGCAGCAGAGCGCAAAGAGACAGAGTTACGTAGCGCTTTTGAAAAAAAAGCCCGTCGTTCTAGTCAGCTACCTGCTTATGAAAAGCAATTAAAAGAAATGCAACATTCCTTTGGTAATTTAATGCAGCAATTACCCAGTAGTACAGAAATACCATCTTTGGTTCTCGATATTTCAGAAAAAGGCGTATCTAATGGTTTGGAAATTGAGAAATTTGAACCGAAAGATGAGCTTTTAAAAGAATTTTATGCAGAAAAGCCCATTAATCTGGTTGCTCTAGGCACTTATAAAGAGTTGGCTATGTTTGTCAGTGATATTTCTGGCCTGCCACGTATTGTAACCATTCATGATATTGACCTTTTGCCTGAGCAGGAGAATAAGAGTAATAACTCTGTGAAAACTTCTAATAATGATACTTCAGCAAAAGGCAAGCGCTTACGTATGCAAGCCTTGATAAAAACCTACCGCTATCTAGAAGACAGTGATATTGATGGCTTAAGTGATCTCAATCTGTAAGTAAGGTATTCAGGTGAAATTATGAAAAAAATAATAGTGTACTTTACAACAGCCACTCGATTTAGCAGCTTGGTAATGATCTCTATTTTACTGACAGCCTGCGGCAATGACATGAGCGATCTGCGTTCCTATGTTAGTTCAGTAAAAGCTAGGCCAGCTTCTCCTATTGAGCCTATTCCGGTCATTAAGCCTTATGTTAGGTTTATCTATCCGGGTAATGAGAAAGATCCTTTTGACTCGACTACTTTGGCCTCTAAGGAAAAGCAAGATATTCCTGACTCAGTCGTGATCGATAAAAATCGTGTTCCTGAGTTTTTAGAGTCTTTTCCTTTAGATAGTTTGCGCATGGTGGGTACAGTCAATCTGGAAAATGAATTATGGGCATTAGTACGTATTCCAGATGGTGCAGTGCATCGAGTTAAGAAAGGTAGCTACCTAGGTCAAAATTACGGTAAAATTACTTCAATTAAGGAAATCAGTATTTCTTTGACTGAAGTGGTTGATAATGGCTTTGGTGGTTATAAAGAACGAGATAATGAGCTCAAAATTTCTAATCCCAATCAACCCCTATAATATTGCTGAAAAGGTTGGCTATAATGAAAATAATAAAGCAGACCAAGTTCAGACATGTTCTTGTCATAGCATGTCTTTTTTGGGTTTCCTTGGTTTCAGCTAGTGGTAACCAGCTAAATAATATTAGTATTAATGAAGCTGCCGCTGGAAAAGTCGAGGTTCATCTTAATTTTAATCAGGCAGTGAAAATACCTAAAGCATTTGCTACCAACAATCCACCTCGTTTGGTATTTGATTTTCCTAGTGTAGATATTGCGCCAACTGCCCGCAAGAATGCGACCCGTCGGGGCGTTGTTAAAGGTATTGTGGCAGCTAATAGTAAAGGACGAACCCGTTTGGTGGTTAACTTGAGTCAGTTGGTCAATTATTCCATTGAGTCTATGGGAAGTGATTTATTATTAGTATTTGATTCAGGCAATAATCAAGTTAAAGGTGCAGCCGGACGTGCGACTTCTTCCGCTAAGCAAGCTCCAAACCTTGTTAATAAGTCGAGTGTGCGTCCTGAAGATACTTATAGTTGGTATGGTAAATCAGGGAATGCGTTAGCAAAGCCCAAGGCTTCGGCGACTTTGAATCTGACTGAGCCACCAGCAGCCGTGATTGCACCAAAAGCTACGGCTCCAGCACAACAACCACCTGCACGCTATGTTCCAGTAACCACTACTGTGCAGGCCAATCCAGCGATGCGTCCTACGACTCAGAATTTACAGCAATCGGTGAATGCGCTGCGTTCAGTTGATTTTCGTCGTGATGCAGATGGCGGTGGGCGTGTCATTGTTGTATTGCCACATGCCAATGTCAAGGTGACAGATAATAAAGCAGCCAATGTGTTGAATTTAGCTTTACATGATGTCGATATACCACCTAATTGGCAAAAGCGCTTGGATGTAGTTGATTTTGCTACTCCAGTTTCCAAAATCCAAATATCTCAACGTGGATTGAATGGTCGCATTAGTATTATTGCAAGTAAAAACTTTACTTATACCACTAGTATAGATCGCAATATATATACGGTTTATATTAAGAAAATAGCGGCTAAAGACGAAAAGCCTAAGTTTGGTGAAAAAGAAAAGAAAGTTTTCAATGGCGAGAAATTATCACTGAATTTCCAAGATATTGAAGTTAGAGCAGTATTGCAGTTATTAGCTGATTTTACTAATAAAAACATTGTTGTAAGTGATTCAGTGAATGGCAATATTACAGTAAGACTCAAAGATGTGCCTTGGGATCAGGCTTTAGATATTGTATTGGAGTCCAAAAATCTGGGAATGCGTGAAAATGGTAATGTTATTTGGGTGGCCCCCAATGCTGAGCTGGAAGCAAAAGAAGCGCATGAGTTAGAAATGTTAAAGAAGAAAATCGAATTGGAACCTTTGGTTACAGAGTATATTCCAGTCAATTTCGCTAAAGCGTCTGATTTAGCTGAGCTAATTAAAAAGCGCTCCAATAATGATAATGAAGGATCACACTCTTTATTGTCTGATCGGGGTAGTGTGTCCTATGACGAGCGTACTAATACTTTATTAGTACAAGATACGGCTGAGCGAGTCAGTGAAATCCGTGATCTGTTAAAAGTCCTGGATGTGCCTGTCAAGCAAGTATTGATTGAGTCGCGCATTGTGAGTGCAACCGATGAATTTGGTAAAAAGTTGGGGACTCGTTTTGGCGTGACTCCTTACTGGAATAATAGTGCTTCAGCCGGTATTGGCGGTGGTGGCATTAGCAGTGCTGATGGCTTTTATGATTCGCTTGGTAACGTTAATAGTTCTGGTAGGGGGCGTATTGAGTTGCCTGGTTTAGGAGACCGCTTGAGTGTGAATTTGCCTGTGCCAGGCGCTGCGGGTAGCTTTGGTCTTTCCATACTGACTCGTGACTTCTTGTTGGATTTGGAGTTGTCTGCATTGCAATCAGAAAGTAAGGGGGAAATTATTGCGACACCTCGGGTGATTACTTCTAATCAAACCAAGGCCGTGATTCAGCAAGGGGTGGAAATCCCTTACCAAGAAGCTGGTGAGAATGGCAAAAATACGGTTTCATTCAAGAAGGCTGTACTGAGCTTGGAAGTGACTCCGCAAATTACGCCGGATGAGCACGTTTCTATGGATCTGTCAGTGAGTCAGGATACGGTTGGGCAAGTGTATGCCAATGTGCCTAGTATTAATACGCGCCAGTTACAAACCAAAGTTTTGGTTGAGAATGGTCAAACGATTGTATTGGGTGGTGTACATGAGGAAACCAATATCAATAGTAAAACTAAGGTGCCTGTGCTGGGTGATCTGCCTGTGATTGGTCAGGCTTTCCGGCAAAATTCCAAGGAACAAGGCAAACGCGAGCTGTTGATTTTTGTAACGCCTCGTATTATTGACGGCAAATCCTGATTTTATCTGACTCAGTCTGAATCAGGCAATTAGGGCGGGAACGCAAGTCATTGCATAATAATATGGCTTGATTCCCGCCCTTTCTGCTGGCATAAACGCCACATGCAAGACACTATTCAAGACACAATTATTTTGGTTGGCCTAATGGGGGCTGGCAAATCTACAATTGGACGGCAACTTGCCAAACGTTATCATCTTGATTTTATAGATACGGATAAAGTTATTGAGGAGCGCACAGGTGTTCCGATTACTACCATCTTTGAAATTGAGGGGGAGGACGGTTTTCGGGATCGGGAAGAACAAGTTATTCATGAGTTGGCTGGCCTGCCTGGCAAGGTGATTGCTACGGGGGGGGGAAGCGTTATACGAGCGATTAATCGTGAATGTATTAAGTCTGCCACTACGGTGATTTACCTGCGTGCTTCAGCCGAGCAACTGTATAGCCGTATTCGTCACGATCGCAGTCGTCCATTAATGCAATCGGCTAAACCTTTGGAGACCTTGCGCAAACTGCTACAAATCCGTGAGCCGTATTATTTGGAGGTGGCTACTATTGTGATGCCTACGGGACGGCAAAAGATTCCCCACATCCTTAATGTGATCAGCCAGCAGTTGAATCAATTATAATTAGGTCAATTAGAGGAGTTCTCTCATGCAAACCCTAAAGCTTGATTTGGGTGAGCGTAGCTACCCTATTTATATTGGTGCTAATTTATTGAGGCAAAAGGAATTATTATTGCCTCATATTCAGGGAAAAACCTGTGTTACCGTTTCTAATGAAACCGTAGCACCTTTGTATCTTAGCGTGCTAGAAAAAAACTTGGCAGCCAAACAGCATAGCGCGGTCATTTTGCCTGATGGCGAATCTTATAAAACGTTGGACGTACTGGATCAGGTTTATTCTCATTTATTAGCGCAACATGTTGACCGTAAAACAACTTTGATTGCTTTGGGGGGCGGTGTTGTCGGGGATATGACAGGTTTCGCTGCGGCCAGTTATCAACGTGGTGTGAATTTTATTCAAGTGCCTACGACCTTATTGGCAATGGTTGATTCCTCGGTGGGAGGCAAGACAGGTGTCAATCATCGTTTGGGAAAAAATATGATCGGGGTTTTTCATCAGCCGCAGTGTGTCATTATTGATACGGATACTTTGAAGACTTTACCAGCTCGTGAGTTGAGTGCCGGTCTAGCGGAAGTGCTCAAGTATGGCTTTATTCGGGATATGGCTTTTCTCACGTGGTTACAAGAAAATATGCAGCACTTATTGGCGGGTGATGCGGATGCTTTGGCTTATGCTATTTACCGCTCTTGCGAACATAAAGCTGAAGTGGTGGCTGCTGATGAGCGTGAGTCAGGACAGCGCGCCCTGCTGAATCTAGGGCATACTTTTGGGCATGCGATTGAGGCGGCTATGGGCTACGGCCATTATTTGCACGGTGAGGCGGTTGCAATCGGTACGGTAATGGCGGCTGAACTGTCACAGCGTATGGGGTGGCTGAATCAGGAAGACTTGGATTTTGTGCGTGATTTGTTGCAACTGGCTCGTTTGCCGGTTGAGTCTCCTGCTCAAATGACAGCAGATGATTTTATTCGCTATATGTCGGTAGATAAAAAAGTGTTAGATGGCAGCTTGCGTTTGGTCTTATTGCGTTCGCTGGGTGAGGGTGTGCTTACCGCTGATTTTGATCCTGATGCTTTGCAAGCTGTTCTGCGTGAGGCGGCATAATGTTAAAAACATATGCGGTACAAGCAAGTAATTCGCGTGGACGGCAATATGCTGAGCCATCACCGCAGTACCGTAGTGAATTTCAGCGTGATCGTGACCGCATTATTCATTCCAAGGCATTCCGGCGTCTAGAGTATAAAACTCAAGTCTTTGTCAATCATGAAGGCGATTTATATCGCACCCGTTTAACGCACTCATTGGAAGTGGCACAAATTGCCCGTTCTATTGCGCGAGCAATGGGCTTAAATGAAGATTTAACGGAGGCGATTGCACTGTCCCACGATTTAGGACACACACCTTTTGGTCATGCAGGACAAGATGCTTTGAATCAGTGCATGGCCGGTTTTGGTGGTTTTGAGCATAATTTGCAGTCACTTAGAGTAGTTGATTATCTGGAGGCTGTTTACGCTGATTTTCTTGGTTTGAATCTGACCTTTGAAACTCGTGAAGGTATTCTTAAGCATTGCTCTTCAAGCAATGCGGCTCAGTTGGGGGACGTGGGTGAGCGCTTTCTCAATAAAACTCAAGCTTCTTTGGAAGCCCAGCTAACGAATCTTGCTGATGAAATTGCTTACAATAATCATGATATTGATGATGGTTTGCGTTCTGGTTTAATTAGCTTGTCGCAATTAGATGAAGTGCCATTATTTGCTCAGGTTTATCGTGAGGTATTAAGCAAATATCCGAATTTGCAGGGCAGGCGTCTAGTGCATGAAACCTTGCGACGCTTGATTAATCATATGGCGATTGATTTGACTGAAACTAGTGGGGCAGCCATTCAAGCCTCAGCGGTTCAAACCCTTAATGATGTGCGTTCTCAAACAAGTCCTTTGATGCAATACAGTGCAAGTTTACGTATCGAAAAAAATACGCTAAAACGCTTTTTACGCGAGCAGTTGTATTTTCATCCGCTGGTCTATCGTATGACTTGGCGAGCACAGCGCATTATTGATGCTTTATTTGCAGCTTTTCTAAATGACCCCCGTTTATTGCCCGCTAAGCATCAGAAACTAGCCCAAGAGTATGCAGATGAGCAGGGAGAAGGGGGTAAAGCACGTGCGATTGCGGATTATATTGCTGGTATGACAGATCGTTATGCTATTCATCAATACCACGCTTTGTTTGATTTGCCCGCGCTAGATCGAATGACTGAAAAAATGCATGAAAATTTGTTTCCACTCAACACTCAGGCATAATGAGCGCTGATATAAGAATGACAGAGCGGTATGATAATGACTCCTGCTATCTTAGCGCTTCGCAAAGCTGGGCATGCTTTTCAAGTTCATGAATATCCACATAATCCTGCTGTGAATGCTTATGGATTGGAAGCAGTAGAAGCTTTGCAGTTAGAAGCGGCGCGTGTCTTTAAAACCTTACTGCTTAGCTTGGAGGGTGATTCCAAGCGTATGGCAGTAGGCATAGTACCTGTTAGCCACCAATTAGATATGAAAGCATTCGCGCGAGCTTTGGGGGCAAAGAAGGCTGATATGGCTGATCCTAAGCAAGCTGAGCGTATGAGTGGCTATGTGTTGGGTGGCATTAGCCCCATAGCGCAAAAAAAACGCCTCCCGACGGTTTTAGATGAGTCAGCACTTCGCTTTAATACGATTTTTGTCAGCGCAGGCAAGCGTGGTTTAGAAATAGAACTTGACCCTGAGCTATTACTATCACTGTGTGATGCTAATGTTGTGGCGTTGTGCCGCTAATACATTTTTAGCAGTTTTACAACAATTATTAATATACACTTAACAGATAAGAAATTTACACAGGATCATTATCTATGTTGGATCAAAGTAAGCACAAAATCCGTAAAGCAGTTATACCTGTGGCGGGTCTTGGCACTCGGATGCTACCAGCCACCAAAGCTATTCCTAAGGAAATGTTGCCCGTCGTAGATAAGCCCTTGATTCAATACATAGTGACTGAATGTGTTGAGGCCGGGATTCGGGAAATCGTTTTGGTAACCCATAACAGTAAGAACTCCATCGAAAATCATTTTGATACGAGTTTCGAATTGGAAACCATGTTGGAAAAACGGGTTAAGCGCCAGTTACTGGATGAAGTGCGTTCGATTTGCCCTAAAAATGTCACCATCATGCATGTGCGGCAAGGGGAAGCAAAAGGTTTGGGACATGCGATTATGTGTGCCCATCCTGTCGTTGGTCATGCGCCGGTAGCTGTTTTATTACCTGATGTCTTGATTGATGATGCTGCCTGCGATTTGAGTCGTGACAATCTAGCACAAATGCTGCAATTGTATGATGAAACAGGTATTAGCCAAATCATGGTTGAGCCTGTACCGATGGAAAAAGTATCTGCCTATGGGGTCGTCGATATTAATGGACATACCTTGGAAGCTGGTGCTTCAGTGTCTATGACAGCGATTGTAGAAAAGCCCGATGTGACAAATGCGCCTTCCAACCTAGCTGTTGTTGGCCGCTATGTCCTGTCGCCACATATTTGGGATTGGCTGAAAAAGACACCTTTAGGGGCAGGTGATGAAATTCAGTTGACTGATACTATCGGTTTATTAATGCGTGAGTATCAAGTTAATGCTTTTCATTTGACTGGCAAAAGCCATGATTGTGGTTCCAAACTAGGCTATATGATGGCAAATGTGGAATATGGAGTACGTCACCCTCAGATAGGTAGGCGCTTCAAAGCATTTGTAAAAGATTATGCAGGAACATTGTAAATATTGTATTTAGCGGATAGGTAACTAGTGGATTCAGGAGCGAGACGTCGTATTCCTGTGCTCGCCCTGATCTGATGATGCCTGTTTAAAGCAATAAATGATTCGCCTGTTCGACGGCATTACCAAGGTATGTGGCGGGCGTTAGTTTTTGCAGCTCAGCTTTAGCAGTTTCAGGAATATCCAGTGTTGCAATAAAGGCGTGCAGGCGCTCTGCTGTAATACGTTGTCCTCGCGTTAATTCCTTCAGTTTTTCATAAGGCTTTTCTATGCCATGACGGCGCATAACCGTTTGAATCGGTTCAGCTAAGACTTCCTGATTGGCAGCTAGGTCTTGCAACATGTTGTCTGGATTGGCTTCTAATTTGCTGATGCCTCTACGGGTGGATTCATACGCAATCAAACTATGTCCCAAGCCTACGCCAAGATTACGTAATACGGTAGAGTCAGTCAGGTCACGTTGCCAGCGAGAAATGGGTAATTTTTGCGACAAGTGAGTTAATAGTGCATTGGCAATACCGAGATTACCTTCGGCATTTTCAAAATCAATAGGATTGACTTTGTGTGGCATGGTGGAAGAGCCTACTTCACCTGCAATGACTTTTTGCTTGAAATGTCCCAGTGAAATATAGCCCCAAATATCACGACTAAAATCTATTAAAATCGTATTGAAGCGTGCAGTGGCATCAAATACTTCAGCAATATAATCATGAGGCTCAATCTGTGTGGTATAAGGATTCCAATCCAAGCCTAAGCGATGGACAAACTGCTCTGCTAATGTTTGCCAGTCTATCTCTGGGTAGGCGCTTAAATGAGCATTGTAATTGCCTACTGCGCCGTTGATTTTGCCTAAATAAGCACTGGCTTGAAGCTGCTTGAATTGTCGTTGCAGGCGGTAAGCGACATTGGCCATTTCCTTGCCCAAGGTGGTGGGTGAGGCGGCTTGGCCATGTGTGCGTGATAATAGTGGCTGTTTTGCATATTGCCGAGCGAGTTGTGCAATTGCTTGAATTACCGTCTGCATAGCAGGCTGTATGACTTGTTCGATGCCACCTTTAAGCATCAGTGCATAGGATAGATTATTAATATCTTCCGAGGTACAAGCGAAGTGGATAAATTCACTGACAGCATTTAATTCCGCTTGTTGTGCTATTTTTTCTTTCAGGAAGTATTCAACCGCTTTGACATCATGATTAGTGGTGCGCTCAATGGTTTTAACGTGCAGTGCCTCTTGTTCATTAAAATCAGTCAGGATTTGTTCCAAGAAAGTATGCGCTTCAGCGGAAAAGTCGGGAACTTCAGCGATGGATTCCTGAGCCGCTAGCCATTGCAGCCAGCGAATTTCTACCAAGACACGATGATAAATCAGACTATATTCGCTAAACCAGGGGCGCAGTGCCGCTGTTTTACTAGCATAGCGACCATCCACAGGGGAGATGGCGGTTAGTGCAGAAAGTTCCATATAGCAAATCCTGTCCGAGGTAATTCAAAAACGCGCTATTGTAGCTGAAATGTAGCGTGATAGGGATTTAAGCCAATGCCCATTGAATAGGTTCACGTCCTTGCGCTTGCAAAAAATCATTCGTTTGTGAAAAAGGTTTGCTGCCAAAGAAACCGCGTTTGGCTGATAAAGGTGAAGGATGAGCGCTGGCAATGATGAAGTGACGATGGCTGTCGATCAAGGCTTGTTTCTTTTGTGCCTGTGCGCCCCAAAGTATGAATACAATAGGATTTGCTTGAGCGCTGACGGCTTGGATGACAGCATCGGTAAAGGTTTCCCAGCCTTTATTTTGGTGACTGCCAGCCTGACCTTCTACAACGCTTAGTACCGTATTGAGCAATAGCACGCCTTGCTCAGCCCAAGCCTGCAAATAGCCAGTGTGTTTATTATTAATCCCCAGATCACTCTCCAGCTCTTTGTAAATATTATTGAGCGAGCGTGGCAGTGGCTTGACTTCCGGTAGCACCGAGAAGGACAAACCATGGGCATGCCCCCGTGTAGGGTAAGGATCCTGTCCTAAAATAACCGCTTTAACTTGGTGCAGAGGAGTGCTTTTAAGTGCATTAAAACGCAAGGATTCGTCTGGCAAAATCGTTTTGCCCTGAGCTTTTTCCTGCTCCAAGAAATCAGCTAATTGCTGCATATAAGGTGCATTTAGATGCTCAGCCAATGCGTTATGCCAAGATGGGTCAAGCGTGTCTGTGTACTGAAAAATCATGGTATCTGTCTAGTTGTACGTGAGTTGCTAAAGTGATACAGGGAAGTATAGCTAGTTTCTTCTCTCTGTTGTCAACGGATGGCATGGCGCGTCCATGTCAATAATGCAACAGGGTATCCGGCTAATTCAGCCGAATAGGGAACTTTGGGGTGTTCAAGGGGAATTTTAGTGGCAGATTTCACGCAGGGCGTAATCCATATCCACGTGGTTTGCTCCCTCACATCTGTATTTTTATGGCTCAGGTAGTCAGGTAAAACGTTAACAAACGTATAGCACAAATTAACTTTACCTACCGGAACCGTTAAAAGCGATGGCCTTAATCAATCCTTTTGATGTGACTTTTTTACAACATATAGTATGCTAATGTTGTAGATAGATCGTAATCCGTAAATGCCATGACTAAACCATTGACACTA
>PDWJ01001961.1_pt1 | contig 23290 bp, 17 predicted proteins | sample 1430881 | NCBI WGS metagenome assembly PDWJ01 (sample SAMN01162460, study PRJNA174530) | Oral metagenome, whole genome shotgun sequencing project. | biome: Marine environment; feature: Marine mammal; material: Swab sample of the gingival sulcus; isolation source: swab sample of gingival sulcus... | reverse complement strand
GACTGTGTGTTTTGCGTTTTTTACCCATTGTCAGATCCTCCTGAATTTTGGTCTGACTCATAGCTTATCACATTGTCCAGTTTTTGGGCGCCACCGCCGTTTTGCACAGCAGGGGTAATTCTTTTCGCAAATGAAAAGTATTGTTTTCCGATGGCGTCAGGCCGCAGACAATGAGACCCCGGCTGCGGCAATGATCTCAGCATCGCGGCGCCGTCAATTCTTGAGCGCGTCGGCGACGACATTCGCCAAGTCCTGCAGGCGATACGGTTTGCGTAAAAAACCCGATGCTCCCATGGTCATGGCTTTTTCCACCCGGCTCGATTTGCTGTAACCGCTGGCGATAACGGCCCGCTGGCCTGGATGAAGGGCCCGGGCCCGTTTAAATGTGTCCAGCCCATCTATCCCGGGATCCATGATCATATCCAGAAGCAGCAGGTCCACCGGCTGCTCGGCCAGGACCTGCAGGGCCGCCTCGCCCGACGCAACGGCACGGGCCTCATAGCCGAGCGCTTCGAGCAGGGCCACGCCCACCTCGCGCTGTTCGGCAATGTCATCGACCACGAGGATCAGGGCTTTCTTCTCCTCCTGCGGATTGCCGTCGCCTTCGGGCGCTTGTTCCGCAGCGGATGTATCGAATGCGGGAAAATAGAGATCGATGCGTGTGCCGGCGCTCTCCCGGGTGGTCACGTCGATGAATCCCCGGTGGTCGTTAACCACTCCCCAGACCACAGCCAGGCCCAGGCCGGTACCACTGCGGCCCATTTCCTTCCTGGTGTAAAAGGGTTCGAAGATATGATCCACGTCGTTTTCAGCGATTCCGGGGCCGTCGTCGGCGACGCTCATGACGATATAGCTTCCGGCGGGAATAGGAACATAGGCATCAAGGGGCAGGTCGAGGTCGCGCCGATAAAGTTCGATGGTAACCGTTCCCCCGGTGGCCGTGAGGGCTTCGGCGGAGTTGCTCACCAGATTCATTATACATTTTTCGACCTGGGATTCGGCCCCTTGCACCCTGCCCGGCTCTTTCAGCAGGCGGGCGTCTATGCGAACATTGGCAAATTGGCGGCAAAGGGTTTCGAATTCGGGGCTTTCCAGATACGTCTCAATCATTGATTTCAAGCTGAAGGGAGCATGGTTGAAGACTCCCCGGCGTCCCAGGGTAAGCATATCCTGCACGATGGCGGCGGCCTTTTGCCCCGATTGCTGGATTAGTTTCAGCTTGCGGTGCATGGGACTGTGCTCGTCGACATCCATTAGCAGCAGGTCCGGATAACTGACAATACCGGATAAAACGTTGTTCAAATCATGGGCCACGCCGGCAGCCAGGCTACCGATGGCCTCCATTTTCTGAGCTCGCAAAAGCTGCTTTTCCAGCTGCTCACGGGCCTGAGCTTCCTCTTTCAACAGGCGGTTGGCTTCCTGAAGATCCGCTGTTCGCCGTTCCACCATATACGTAAGGGTTTCCTCTTTGGTGGCCGCCTGTTTCGACAGACGCCATTTTTCCGTAAGGGCGGCGGCCATTTGGGATACTTCGGTGACGTCGAAGGGTTTTTTGAGAATCAGCAGATTGGACGTGGGCCCCAACCGTTGCTGGATCTCATCCCAGGAATGGTCCGAATAGGCGGAGCAGAGTACGATTTGAAGCCGCGGGTCCGCCTGCCACAATCGCTGGATGGTTTCCAGGCCGTTCCAACCGGGTGGCATGCGCATGTCCACGAAGGCCAGGAGGAAGGGATCATCGCAGTCGGTGGCCGCGGTCACCATTTCCAGGGCCTGTTTTCCCTGGGTGGCATAACCAAGGCGGTATTGGTAGCGCGGGTATGATGGGTCCGCGTCAGAGGAGCCGAAAATCTCTTCTTCTAGCTGATCCAGGACATCGACGGCATCCGAGGACTCCAGAATTTTGGCAAAATCGCGATGAATGTCCGGATTGTCGTCGACGATCAGTATTTTTCGAAAATCAGTATGATCCATGTCGTTATGATCGTTTACATCAAGTTTTGGCAATCCTCGACGGTCCCGTCCTGCTGTTTGAATCATTTGCAGGCCCTGCTTCGGGCATTCCTGTTACAAGTACAGGAGCAATATCGGCACCCCTGTAAAAATCTTTATCCAAACATCCGGATTTAATTGACTGCGCGTAAGCGTTCACGGACACCGCATCTGCTTTGTTACCGGGTAGTTGAAGTATAACCCTGCCTTGCAAAAGCCGGAGGGTACAAAATGAGAAAATTATCGTTGCACCCTGGATTACCCATTGGGTGAATTCCGGGACCTTGCGTAACATTATGTCTTTTACCTGAGTTGAGCCATTGGCCGTTAGCTTTTAGCAAAAGGTTGCCGTCGTGGTTTTGATCCCACAAACAGATTGGCGATACCCAGGGTGAGGCGCTGGCAGGCAATCTGTTCAAAACCGGCGGTTCGCATGGACTGCATAAATTCCGGCGGGGAGAGAAAGCGGGAAACCGATTCCGGCAAATAGGAATAAGCAAAGCTGTGTTTGGAGAAAAAGCGACCGATCAGCGGCAGCACCCGTTGAAAATAGGCCAGATAGGCTTCCCGCAGACGGGCTTCCCCAGGTGTGGCAAGCTCCAGAACCAGCACGGTCCCACCGGGCTTGAGGGTGTCGTAAAAAGCCTTCAGTGCCCCGGCCTTGTCCTGGATGTTGCGGATGCCAAAGGCGATTGTCAAGGCGTCAAAAACGTCATTTCGAAAAGGCATGGCCAAGGCATTGCCGACCATCAAGGAAATGCTTGCGGCTTCGGACGAAGAAATTTTTTCCCTGGCCAGGACCAGCATGCCCGGCGAAAAATCAATGCCGGTCACCCTCGTCTGCCGTCCTTTTTGGTGGATGATTTCCAGGATCACATCCCCAGTGCCGCAGGCAACATCCAGCACCCTGCCCGACTGGAGGGGTATCGCGGCGACCATTTTTCGGCGCCAGGTGACATCCTGGCGAAGGCTGAGCAACCGGTTGAGCAGATCGTAGCGGGGGGCAATGGCATCGAACATGTCCCGGACAAAGGGAAGCTCCCGGTTTTCCATTGACATCCTTTCAATTTGCATTAAGTTTGGGCATCGTTTAAAGGACGGAAAATATCATATCACATCCCTTGTGACAATACGAAGAAAACGGCTTCAGGACGATTTATGGCATCCAAACGAGACTATTATGAGGTGCTCGGTGTTGATCGCAGCGCCAGCAATGGAGACCTTAAGAAAGCATATCGCAAATTGGCGTTGAAATTCCATCCGGATCGGAATCCGGGTGATCAGGCGGCGGAAGAAAAGTTTAAAGAGGCTGCCGAGGCATACGAAGTGCTTCGTGATGAGAAGAAGCGCCAAATCTACGATCAGTACGGCCATCAGGGCCTGGAAGGAGCCGGATTTTCCGGTTTCGGTGGATTCGAGGATATCTTTTCCAGCTTCGGCGATATTTTCGAAGACTTTTTCGGGTTTGGCGGTGGCCATCGCTCCAGAAACCGGGTCAATCGGGGAGCGGATCTGCGTTACGATATGCAGCTTGAGTTCATGGAGGCAGCCTTCGGCACGGAGAAAAAGATCGACGTGGAGAAGGCGGAAACCTGCGGCGACTGTGAAGGATCCGGCGCCACCCCCGGAAGCGGCCCGGAAACATGCCCCCAGTGCGGAGGTAGCGGCCAGGTGGGACGCAGCCAGGGCTTTTTCACGGTTCGAACCACATGCGGACAATGCCGCGGACAGGGGCGGATTATCACCAATCCTTGCAAAACCTGCCGTGGACAGGGAAAGGTGCTGGATCGAAAAACAGTGTCCGTCAGAATACCGGCCGGTGTTGACAATGGATCGCGCCTGCGATTGAGTGGTGAGGGGGAGGCCGGGTCTTATGGCGGCCCCCATGGCGACCTGTATGTTTTCATTCATGTTCAGGAGCACGACTTTTTCAAACGTGAGGACACCCATGTGGTGTGCCAGATCCCTATTTCTTTCGTTCAGGCGGCTTTGGGAGATTCCGTTACCATCCCCACCCTCAACGGAGAGACGAATCTGGAGATACCCAAGGGAACCCAGCCCGGCGCGGTTTTTCGGCTGCGTGGTGAGGGTATTGCCTCCTTGCGCAACGGACACCGGGGGGACCAGATCGTTCAGGTCTCCGTAAAAACCCCCACCAACCTCAACAAAAAGCAAGCCGCCCTGCTCAGAGAATTTGCCGCCCTGGAAGAAGGCAAATTTACCAGTAAACTGAAGAGTATTCTCAAAAGTGGGCCAACGCGGGCGGCCCATTAAGGTCCCTGCTGTGGGCATTACGAAAAAAATCAGGAGTCAGATTTCATGTTCGAGCTAAAAATACTCAACCATTTCGCCGCCGCCCATCAGCTGACCATGGTAGCCAAAAAGTGTGAAAACCTCCATGGCCACAATTGGAAGGTGGAAGTTTGCGTCAAGGGCGAACGCCTCAATGAAGCCGGTGTGCTGGTCGATTTCGGTATCATCAAGAGCTACGTCAAAGAGATCATGAAACGTTTGGATCACAAGTTTTTGAACGAATTGCCCTATTTCGAGAACGATCCCCCATCTTCCGAAAGGCTGGCTGTCTATATCGCCGAAAGCTTGCAGGAAATGATCGACGAACCCGGGGTGACGGTGAGCCGGGTTACGACGTGGGAGTCTGAGGATGCCTGTGCGACATTTTTCCCCAACATTCCACCAGTTCATCACGTGTAATGATGGCGGACACATCCGGGACCTGGGAGCGGATGTTGTCCATGCCGCCTTCCTGCCGATCCACCAGAATCACCGCCCGCACCACCTCCAGCCCCTCGGACCGGGCTCGCTCGATGGCTTTGATGGTTGATCCGCCTGTGGTGGCCACATCGTCGATGACCACGACCTTTTCGCCCGGCTGAACATCTCCCTCCACCCATTTGACGATGCCATGATCCTTTTGGGTTTTGCGAATTGAAAAAGCCTTCAGCGGTCGGCCCCTGAGCTCGGAGGCAAAGGCCGTGGCCATGGCGATGGGATCGGCCCCGAAGGTAAGGCCGCCGACCGCAGCGGCCCCGCAGCCGTCCATCGCATCTAACATCAGGTGTCCAGCAAGGAACATGCCGCGGGGACTCAAGGTCGTGGGTTTGCAATTGACGTAAAAACGGCTCATGCGCCCGGAAACCAGTTTGAATGCCGGAGTTTGGCTGTACTTAAAGGATTTGCGGCACAAAAGGTCAATCAATTCGTTTTTCATGGGTAGCCTCGTGGTCGGTCGGATTTCTATGAAACACTTGATTTTAAGGGGTTTTTCGTATAGGAAAGCCTCCACCGAACTGGAAGAAGCCCGTCATCGGGATTCAGTGGAGGCTTCGGCAAGGAAAACTGGGAACAGCACTCCTTGAACTTGGCATGTTTATTAACAGCTTTAGCGCTTGCCGGTCAATGCCAAACCCCGGGTACATATTGATCCGATGTACCTGTTCACGGGGCAGAAGCAGCCAATACCTGTAAAGCACAGCCGGTAAACGTTTGCAGGGCGCCGCAGATGCGCGGCTTCGGGCACGCAGACGTATGGGGCATACTTCAACTGCCCGGTAACAAATCAGATACGGTGCCCTGTGAACGCTTACGATCCGATCACCAGAGGTGCACGGTATTCTTAATTTTTTGATTCGCCGGAATATGGTTCTCAAGACCAATCGCATCTATTTTTCCCTGTTGAAAGACCGCAATCGCAAGGCTGCCGCCGAGGAAGGATGATGGAGATAACTGAAAAAGGGGCGATCATCCGGATGTTTCGGGTCCATAAACGCTATGGCGCCAAGCAGGCCCTGGTAGACGCCACCCTGGATATCGCCAAACATGAATTTTTGTTCATCAGCGGTCCCAGCGGTGCCGGCAAGTCGACCCTGCTCAAGCTGCTCTACCTGGCCGAACCGGTTTCAGAGGGGCAGATCTTGGTGGATGGCATGAACCTGTCGAGAATTTCCCGACATCGTATTCCGATGCTGCGCCGCAAGTTCGGCATTATTTTTCAGGATTACAAACTGATTCCGACCCGGACCGTTTACGAAAATGTTGCCCTGGTTCTGGAAGCACTGGGCAGGCGGCGCAGCCTGATCGAAAAAAAGGTCAAGAATGTTTTGCGCGTGGTCGGAATGGAGGATCGGTTGGGAGCGTATCCGCCCAGCCTGTCGGGAGGAGAACAGCAGCGGGTCGCTGTGGCGCGGGCCGTTGCCGGCGACCCGAAAATCATCTTGGCTGACGAACCTACCGGCAGCCTGGACGATGATTCGGCGGCGATCATCCTGGAACTGCTCGGCATGTTTCACAACCGGGGCGCAACCGTGGTCGTGGCAACTCATGACCGTGCGCTCATCGAAAGTGCCACCGGCCGCGTACTCCAGATCCGGCAGGGGCGGCTGGACATGCCGGCGGATATCTGAAGGGGCGAACCGATGCGTTTTTACATTCAGCGGGCCATCAAGGATGTCCTCGAAAACCGCTTTCTCAATGCGGTGACCATCGTTACCATTGCCCTGTCGGTTTTGATTGTAAGTGCTTTCGGGCTCTTTTTTTTCAATGCACAGGATATGTTCAATGCCTGGAAAAAAGGGGTTCGTATCATGGTCTACCTGGCCCCGGGTACAACCGAGGCCCAGCGACTGGATACCCGTTACCGGCTTCAATCCATCGCCGGCATCCAGAGCATCCGTTTTATTTCCAAAAGCGACGCCCTGGTTCTGATGAAACAGCGCATGCAGCGGCAGGCATCTTTGCTGGACAATTTGCGCGAAAATCCGTTGCCGGACGCCTTTGAAGTCAGCCTGATCTCCGAATCCAATTCCCCTGAAAAAATCGAGTTTTTGGCGCAGCGTATCGAGGGCCTGCCAGCGGTTCGAGAAGTGGAATACGGCCAGCAGTGGATTGAGCGGTTCGCCAACTTTTTTAACCTCTTCAAACTGGTGGGGTATGGCATGGGGGCCATGTTCTTTGCGGCAACGGTCTTCATTGCCGCCAACACCATTCGACTGGTGCTGTATTCACGGCGCGAAGAGATTCATATCATGCGCCTTGTCGGGGCGACCGACCGTTTCATCAAGCTGCCGTTTTATGTGGAGGGACTGATTCAGGGTTTTTCCGGCGGGTTGATCGGTCTGGGAATCCTTTTTTCCAGCTATCGGGCCATCGGCTCGCAATTCAAGCAGACACTGGATGCGGAAATGGTTGCCGTACGTTTTTTTTCCATCGACGTCTGTGCGGCAATCATCGGTTGCGGAATGCTGACAGGGCTATTGGGGTGCTTTTTTTCGCTCAAACAGTTCATGAACGAATGATGAAATCCGTCGGATCGGGATTGTTACACCTGAGTTGAGCCAACCGCTTATTTCAGGTTACATATAAGACAGGCTGCATCTGGCCCATGGTTGCATAAAAAATGCGAAATTTATCGTTGCTGTCTGAAAGAATAAATAAAACACATGATGTTATGCAAGGTCCTGGATTTCAACCAATGGGCAATCCAGTGAGCAACGATACTTTTCTCATTTTTTCACCCTGCCGGCAACGTCGGGGTCTGATGAACCTCTTGGTATGGTTTCTTGTTGCCTGCCTGGTGTCGTCCAACACCTTGGCGGCCGGTGACCCCAAACCGGGAACCGTACTCGTACGGAAACTCAATTTGCGATCAGGACCGGGACGACACAATCCGCCCATTGCGACACTGACCAAAGGGGCCAAGGTGCTGGTGCTCTCCTATGAAGGCGAGTGGGTCCGCGTGCTCTACAAGGATCAGACCGGCTTTATCATCAACCGGGAGCGGTATCTGCATATTGACGAGCCGGAAGAAATGATTGATCCCCCGAGCTCGGGCCATCAGCGGAACCTGCGGGAATCCCCGACGAAAATGGTCACGACGACCAACGCCGAAAAGGCCGTTATCGCGGAGTTGGAGGAGATCCAGAAAGCGCTTGGCCGAGCACGTAAGAAGGTGGCACGCCTTTCCACGGAGTTGAAGGCCATTGAATCGCGCATCCGCGAATCCGAAGGCCAATTCAGGGAAACCGAGCAGCGGGTCGAACGCAACGAGCAGTATGTCGCCAGCCGCATGGCAGCCTTGTACAAACTCAGTTGGATAGGCAAGTTCCATGTGCTGGCATCTGCTGACAGCATGTTCGATTTTTTTGCTAACAAGCGGGCCTTGGAGCAAATTCTGGCTCACGATGAGCGGGTCTTGGACCGGTTGTACGCTGACAAGACGCGGATGAAGGCGATCCTGGTAAAGTTGTCCGCTGAACAAAATGAAAAGCAGGCCGCGACCGCCGACCTGAGCAATCGCATAGACACCATGAATCGCGAGCAAGCCCGGCGGGAAAAGCTGCTGGTCGAAATCCGCAGCAAGAAATCACTTCAGTTGGCAGCGATGGCGTCTCTTCAGATGTCTACAAAGGCGCTGGATCAGACCGTTGCGTCCTTCAGTGTCCAGTCAAAACCGCCGGAAGCGGGCTTGTCGCCGGTCGCAGAAAAACCGTTCGCTGCGCTTAAAGGCTTGCTAATGATGCCGGTGAAAGGTAAAGTGGTTTCTTTGTTCGGGCATTATCAGGACAGCAAATTGAAGGTGACCCATTTTCAAAGCGGGATTGACATCAAGGCCGACCGGGGTGAACCGATCCGCGCCGTTTACAGTGGAAAAACCCTGTTTTCTTCCTGGTTCAAGGGGTTTGGCAACATGATTATCATTGATCATGGCAACCACTACTACAGCGTATACGCCCACTTGGAAGAACAATTCAAAACCAAAGGCGATCCTGTTGAAGCCGGAGAAGTCATCGCCACCGTGGGCGACAGCGGCTCATTGACCGGAGCGGGCCTGCATTTTGAAATTAGACATCACGGAAAACCGATGAATCCATTGGCTTGGATCAAGAAAAGTTAGAGGAGAGACGCATGGCAGCCAGAAAAACCCGCCATCTGAAACTGTGGGTGGCCATGGTGCTCGTATCGGGGTTACTGATACTGGGACACGGCTTTTACAGGGATCTGTCCGCAAAAACAGAAGAGACATACAAGGGCTTAAAACTGTTTTCCGACGTCATCGAGCTGGTCCAGAAAAACTATGTGGATGAAGTAGATACCAAGAATATGATTGAGGCGGCCATTCAGGGCATGGTTCGAAGCCTGGATCCTCATTCCACACTACTTCCTCCCGAGTCCCTGAAAGAACTCCAGATCGACACCCACGGTGAATTCACCGGTATCGGTATCCACGTGACCATGCGCAATAACCTGGTGACGGTTATCTCTCCCATTGAGGGAACACCGGCTTATCGGGCTGGAATCAAAGCAGCGGACAAAATCATCAAGGTTGACGGAAAGCCCACCGAAGATCTGCGTGATGCGGTCAAGCGCATGCGGGGCCCCAAGGGAACCACCGTTGTCATCACGGTGCTCCGCAAGGGCGCCTCCGAACCGTTGGAGTTCACCCTGGTTCGAGATGTTATCCCTATTTACAGCGTCAAGGCCGAGCTGCTCAAGCCCGGCTATGGCTACATCTGGATCACCAACTTCCGGGAAAACACGACCAGCGATATGCTCGAGGCCCTGGAGGCCATGGAGTCCGAAGGCGCGCCCCTAAAGGGATTGATCCTGGATTTACGAGACAATCCCGGCGGGATTTTAAACCAGGCCATTGAGGTTTCGGACGCCTTTCTCGATGAAGGAGAAATTCTGAGCATCAAAGGGCGTGAAGGACAGCACACCAAAGTTTTCAAGGCGCATGCCAATGATGTCAAAAGAGATTATCCCATCGTTGTCCTGATCAACGGTGGCAGTGCCAGCGCCTCGGAAATCGTGGCCGGGGCGCTTCAGGATCATAAGCGGGCTCTTATTCTGGGCACCACCTCCTTTGGTAAAGGCAGCGTACAGACGGTAGAAAACCTGCGTGACGGGTATGGTCTAAAATTCACCATCGCCCGTTATTACACGCCTTCGGGGCGGTCTATTCAGGCCAAGGGGGTGGAACCGGATGTGGAGGTCCGCCGTCGCATTTTTTCCGAGACCGATAGTACCGGCGAGCGCATGCTCAAGGAAAAGGATCTGAAAAATCATCTGGATGCCGAGCCGGAAACCACATCTGAGACGCAGCCAACCGAAGACGCGGACCCTGATTCTTCCGAAGCGTCGCCGGCTTTGAAGCGGTTTAAATCCAAACACAGCCCCTTGGACCGGGAGATGCTTTTTTCCGATCATCAGGTGCAGCGGGCATTGGATATCCTGATCAGCTACGATATCTTCAAAGACCTGCAAGATGGCTAAGAACGGTCGCGCCAAACCCAGACCCAGGGCCAGGAAAAAAAAGAAACCGGCATTCAGCGCCAAGCGGCAATTCATGAAAATCATGGCCGGCCTGTCCCTTTTGGCCTGCCTGGTCATTACGGCCGGGCTGCTGGCCAACCGGTTTATCATGCGGCCGGCACCGCCTGTGGCGCCCGTCGCCAAACCCATTGCCATCAAACCGCCTGACATCGAGCCGGTGCACCACAGCGTTCCCGACTACGAGGCCTTTCACCGCGAAGAACCGCCTCCGCCAACACCCATCACCCGCGTAAAGCCGCCAACCAACGGCATTCCCGTGGCGATCATTATTGATGATATCGGTTATGACCGCGAGATGGCCAACGGGTTTCTGGCGCTGGACGTACCGCTCACATTTTCCATTTTGCCTATGGGACCATTCAATCACAGCATCATCGACAAGGCCCTGGACAAGGATGTGGAAATCATGCTCCATCAGCCCATGGAGCCGAGCAATTACCCCAACGTCAACCCCGGCCCGGGCGCTCTGCTGAAGTCCATGACCCCCGATGAACTCATTGCCCAATTGAATGCCAACCTTGATCGTATCCCGGAGGTGAAGGGGGTCAACAACCACATGGGGTCCCGGCTGACGGCCTCGTCCGATCAGATGCGGCAGGTTTTCACGGTGCTGAAAAAGCGGAAGCTGTTTTTTGTGGACAGCCGCACAACGGCGGAAACCTTGTGCCGGCCGTCCGCAGCATTGCTGCAGTTGCCGTTTGCCGAGCGGGATGTTTTCATCGATCATCTGCAGACCCCCGAATTTATCCGCAAACAGCTCAAGCTGCTGGTTAAGCGGGCCAAAAAACAAGGGTATGCCATCGGTATCGCCCATCCCCATGCGGTGACGCTAGACATCTTCAGAGAAATGATGCCGGAAATCACGGCAGCGGTGACGTTGACATACGCATCCGAGGTCGTGGCCTTTCAACAGGGCTGATCAGCATGGGTCCACAAATGGTAAATTTATCCGGTATCCGTGTTGTGCTCAAAATTTGGTGAACCCGGTCACGGGCCAATCAAGAAGAAACGTACCTGTTCACGGGGTAGAAGCAGCCAATACCTGTAAAGCATAGCCGGTAAGCGTTTGCAGGGTGCCGTAGATGCGCGGCTTCGGGCACGCAGACGTATGGGCATACTTCAAGTGCCCGGTAACAAAGCAGATGCGGCACCCTGTAAACGCTTACGAAGAAACAAGGCAAGCAGATGACCATCTTAAGTGGATTGAAGTATAATATTAGAGGGTTGTGGCTGGGGTTGCGGACACCCCGGTTGCTGCTGATGGGCCTGTTGCGGTTTGTGGTCGTGGCCGTGCTGACCGTGGGGCTTGCCGGACTGATTTTGGCCCGGCATGCGGATATTCTGGCTCTTTTGTGGCAACAGCCTCAGAGCCCGTGGATCGTCTGGTTCTGGCATCTTACGTCCTGGCTGCTCACGGTGGTGCTCATGGGACTGTCGGTGGTGATCGCTTATCTTTTTTCACAAGTGCTGTTTGCCGTTTTTATCATGGACATGATGTCCCGGATTACCGAACGTGTCGTTACCGGCCGGGCGGCCATATCTCCCAATGTCTCGGTGATGGCTCAAATGGGGTTTCTGATCCGCCAGGAGGTACCCCGCAACCTCATCCCGGTTCTTCTCACCCTGCTGATTATGGTGCTGGGCTGGTTTACCCCCCTCGGACCGCTGCTGACGATTCTGGGCCCCATGGTGGCGGTGATTTTTTTGGCCTGGGACAATACGGACCTGATCCCGGCCCGGAACATGCAACCATTCGGAAAGCGCTTCGGCCTTCTGCTGAAAACACCGCTGTTCCACCTGGGCTTCGGCCTTCCTTTTCTCATACCGGTTCTCAACCTGGTTTTTCTCAGCTTCGCACCGGTCGGGGCGACCTTGTATCATCTGGACCGGACCCCACCAGCCAAACCCCAATGTGGCATTGATATATCGCCGACGGTTGGATCGAGGCACGAAACCCAACATCGATAAAAGCTAAACGGTGTGGCCACGATCGTCTCTCTTTTTTATGAAGACCGCTGCGAAACAGGGAAATTCATGTATTGACCAGCCCACCAGTCAAGTGATCGACATTTGACCTGCTTGTGGTTCTCTTTTTCCCTTGCCCGAAATTTGATCACTGAATTTAACGCCCCAGCGGCTTCCAACATATAAATCAATTGAAGGTGGTGGCGGTGAGAATGCGATCACTGTTCGTGTTGGTGTTTTTTCATACACTTTTAATGGTGTCTGTCGCTGATTCCGACAGCACGCAACACCTGTATGCAACCGGTACAGCCATGGAACCGGATCGTTGCGCCTCGGCTTGGCTGATCAAGCGCTATGTCGATCCGGATGCCCGGTTCAGTTTTTTCCCGGATGATCAGTTGATCCCCGAAGGCATACCGTTTGACCCCCCCGATGCTTCTATGAGTCGAACCCACCACATCTCCACTTTCGAAGTCATTATCAAAAAATACGGGATCAAGGATATCGCCGTCAAACAACTGGCCGATGTGATCCACAGCATAGAGATCGATTTTTTTGGGGGGGGGGAGAGAAAAATCTCCCTTGTGCATGCAGGTCGAGCGAGAGCTAAAAACGATCATCTCTCAATCACAGGACAACCAACAATGCATCGATCAATGCTTTACCTATTTTGATTCGTTGGTCAACCGGTTGAAGGAGGCTGATCCAGATCATGAGAATTAGTCAACGCTTATGGCTGATCCCTGGCGGCCTGTTCTTATCGGCATCGACAGTTGTTCCCAACGCCACGGCCAAACACGTCGTGGTATACACAGCCCTTGACCAGATTTTCTCCGAGCCGATTCTGAAACGCTTTGAATCGGAAAGAAGGTCTGGCAAATCCTGTATCTGGTGCCGCTTTGCCTGCCGGCCTACATCCACGCCATTGCCTGGACATACTTGTCCACCCCCCGGAACGTGTTCTATCGTTTGATACCCGAAGGTATATACAGCCTGTACGGGGCCGCCTTCATCCTGGCTTTCGCTTATTTCCCGTTCATCGTCATCCTGACATCGTGCGGCTTGGCCGGCATGGACCGGCGCCTTGAAGATGCCGCCCGACTGCAACGCGGACCAATATCGGTCTTTACGACCATCACTCTGCCATTGGCCGGTCCCCATATTTTCTCTGGCGCAGTGATTGTCTTCCTTTTCTCCCTTTTCGATTACGGAGTGCCCGCTTTGATGCGAGTACAGGTCTATCCGGTAGAAACCGTTGCCCAATTCAGCGTCTTTTATAATGAAGGAGCGGCCACGGCATTGTCGCTGCCGGTTATCGTATTGGGATTGCTTTTGGTGTCAATTCAGTGGCGATTCATGCAGGATCGGTCATATGTGACCCTGGACACGGGCAGCCGCATCGCCGGCAGCGTCGATCTCGGCCGGCTTCAACCGCTGGCCCTGGGATTTCTTTCAGTCGTCATCGGAATCGCGGTGATCTTACCGATTGTCATTCTGGTCAACCAGGCCGGTTCGGCCCAAAGCTACAAGATTGTTTTCGACAATTCGGCCGGCGAGGTATCTTCCTCAATAACCCGGGCGTTGATCGCCGCAACAATCGTCATCGTATTGGGCTACTTTCTCTCTGAGTACACCGAAAAGCGAAACTCGCGCATGCCTGCCGCCATGGATTACCTGACCCTGTCGCCGCTGGCCTTTCCAGCCACGGCTCTCGGTATCGGCCTGATCTATTGCTGGAACCGTCCGTTTACCGATTTTATCTATCAGGGCACGTTGATCCTTGTTTTGGCATACATCGGCCGGTTTCTGCCACTGGCCGTTAGAGCGTCCATGGCCAATTCAAAACAAATCGGCAGCAGCCTGAAGGAGATGGCTCTGTTGACAGAGCGGAGTTGGACCCGTCGTTTTTTTAGAATTGATCTGCCTCTGGCAATTCCCGGCTTGGCTGCCGGTTGGGTCATCGTTTTCATCCTTTGCATGGGAGAGCTGGGGGCGACCCTGTTGGTCATTCCTCCGGGCAACGGCTCCATATCCCTGAAAATCTATACCCTGATGCATTACGGGGCCAATCAGGTCGTGGCAGCCATGGCTCTGGTACTTGTTTTCGTCAACCTGACCGTTTCCGCCGGGGTGTTTTTAGGTATACGGCGACTGCTGCTGCCACGGCAAACGGTACCATGACAACCAACACAAGAAGACTTGTCTCATGATCAAGATCGAACACCTTTTTAGTAAAATCGGCTGCCGCACCATACTCTCGAACGTGTCCCTGCAAATCCCGACGGGCCAATGTCTGGGATTGATGGGACCCTCCGGCAGCGGCAAGACGACTTCCTGCGACTGCCGGCCGGCCTTGAAAAGCCGCAAGCCGGTACCATTCGTATAGACGATAAGGTCGTCAGCTCCAAAGATACGCTGTTGCCCGCCTATGATCGCTCCATCGGCATGGTGTTCCAGGATCTGGCCCTGTGGCCGCACCTGTCCGTGAGGCAGCAGCTGTCCTTTGTACTTGGCAGGCGTTTATCCAGACCCAATCGGGAACAGGCCATCGCCGAAACCATCGATCGTTTCCGGCTGGGGCCGTTCGAATCAGTTTGTCCCCACCAGTTGTCCGGGGGAGAAAAACAACGTCTGGCCCTGGCCCGGGCGACGATTAACCGGCCGAAAATCCTGCTTCTCGACGAACCATTTACAGGTCTTGACCTACAATTGAAAAACGATCTGTTGGCCGAAATCCAGCATATCCAAAAAAACATGCGGGTCACCTGCGTTTTCGTGACCCATCACGTTGCCGAGGCCGAATGCCTGGCCGACAGAATCGTGACCATCAGGAATGGGCGGTTTTATCCATTCGAATCGGAACCGGGGCAGGCTGTCCATCGGCCAGCCCGGAAAGCATCGTTCGTTTGTTATCCGGGAGGCCGGCAATAATATTCATACATAATCATTGAAACATACACTCAGCGACCACCAAACCAGGTGCCAAGGAAAAAAGGAATGATAACGAAAACAGGCAGATCAGGCAATCCAATCCGCTTCGGGATGGTTCTCGCAGTATTTTTACTCACAATGTTAACCGGCGAGGGGATAGCGGGAAACCTCCTGACATCGGTTGTGGTCCAGCCGTCAACGGTGGACACCGCCAAAAACGGCACGGCGCGGGTTTCCTGGAAGCTTATGAATCCCGGTGTCATGGATGCCTTTATTTGCGACCTGAACGGTCGAATCGTCAGAACCTTTCTTAAACGGGCAAACAGCACACAAGGCGCCCATGAAGCGGTATGGGACGGCCGGGACGATGCCGGCAGGCTGTGTCCCACCGGCGCGTATATCCCCATTGTCAAGGTCCGGACCCGGCAAAAAGGAATCGACATTTACAATCCCACCGTTTCTCCCTGGGGGTTGAAACTTGCCGTGGACGAGAACGATTACGACAATGAGAACGGATTGATCCGGTATCGCCTCAGTCGGCCCGCCGTGTGCCAGATACGGGTCGGAGAAAAAGACGGGGGACCTTGTTATAGATCCATATTTGCTTGGGAACCCAGGGACCGTGGGGATCATACGGTCACCTGGGACGGCAAGGACGCCAGCGGACTCAAAGATGTCTGGACATCCGAGCGGTTTAGGATTCTTGTGGACGCCTTTACCCTGCCAGACAATGCAATCCTGCTCAGCGGCTGCGATCGGCGGGCCTATGATTATTCGACACTGAAAAAATGTTTTCCCATCACACCGCCACGAGGAAAAACCGTTTCATTGCATGCCCTTCACCAACGGGAACGCTGCCATGACATGACCATCAGCGCCCGTTTCCTTACGGACCAACCATCAACAACAGATGTGTCGGATCTCAGCGGCCAGCGTCCAGCTCGACCTGGAAAAGATTGAGCTGTATGTCTTCGTCGACGGCAAAATGCTCTTTGAAGGGCCTCATCCAGCGCTTCCGGCAACGGTCACTGTGGATACGACATCCATTCCCAACGGCAGGCATTTTTTCACCTTCAATCTGCGGACATTCGAAGATCACCTGGGGACCTGCTCGCTGTGGGCGGATGTCGGGAACTGATCCCGGATCGGCCGGGGTATTTCATGAACACGAGGCATTTATTGAGTATTGATGCAATACGGGGAGGTAACATGTTAGGTCGGGCCGTTTACGGAAGGATCACCATCGCAGTAATTTTCCTCACCTTGTGTCTGATCGGTCAGGGCATGGCATCGGGCACGACCTCATATGAATACGATGCCATGAATCGATTGACCGCAACCGTTTACGAGGACGGCACCCACGAGGCTTTTTTGTATGATCTGATGGGCAACCGACACACCCGGCATACCGCTCTGGCCGCCTCGGCGGCAAACAACGCCCCCGGCGTGCCGGCAACCCCTGATCCGGCCAATGGCGACACTACGGTGCCCCCCCTGTCCCCGACCCTTCAATGGGTTGCCACTGATCCGGATGCCGGCGATATCGTCTCATACGATATTTTTTTCGGCACCACCAATCCGCCGCCGGCCCATAGCCGAACCTTCGACCCAATGATTGTGCTGGACAATCTTGTCCCGTACCAGACTTACCATTGGCAGGTGGTGGCCCGCGATTCTCGCGGTGCGGCCACCCAGGGACCGGTGTGGCAATTTACCGCAGCCAACCTTCCACCTGAACCACCAACTTACCGGCTTCCATTCAATACCAAGGAAATCGTCCCGGACAACGGCCTCTTGTCCTGGAGCCCGGCAACTGATCCCAATGCAGGCGACGCGGTTGTGGATTACGATATTTATTTCGGGACATCTTCCTCCCCACCGCTGGTCGCCGCCAATCATACCGGCACAACCTATTCCGTGGGAACCCTCGCTCAGGGCACCACCTACTACTGGAAAATCGTTGCCCGGGACAATCACGGCACCACCAATAGCGACAGCCCGGTCTGGTCGTTTTCCACCATTGACCATTCACCGGTGGTTCTGGGCAACCATGTTTATGATATTGATACCACCTTGACCCGTTCGGCAGGCCCCTACATCATCCGGAATTCCCTGTCGGTTGGTTATAATGCGACCCTGACCATCGAATCCGGAACGGTATTGAAATTCGAACCCGGCGCCAGCCTGGTGATCGACGGGTCGATTATGGCCCAAGGCACGTCAGATAGCCCCGTCGTATTTACTTCCGCCAGAGATGACCGCTACCTTGGCGACACCAATGGCGATGGTGATGCCACCACGGCGGCGCCGGGGGATTGGGCAGGGATCCAGTTGCCCGACGGATCGGTGGACCGGACCGTCGACGTGGCCAACTGCCGGCTTTTTTATGCCGTCACGGGTCTGTCGATTGTAGATACCGGAAACGACCTTGACATCACCCTTGATGGAACGGAGGTGGCTCACAACACCGAAGACGGTGTCCGTGTCGATGCCAGCAATGGATCCACGGCTGCCCTATCCGTAGACGATTGCATCTTTTCTCATAATGGGGAGAACGGATTTAACGTTTTTACCTACCATGGCAACACCATGTTGTCAGGCCACATCAACACGAGTACCTTCAGCGCAAACGGTAATCATGGATTGAAAGTGAAGCCGGAAGCTTACGACAACAGTCACATGAACCTGTCGATACACGGTAATGTCATGGAGGCAAACGTCAACTGTGGCATTCATGTATATGCCTATAAAAACACAGATATCGTGATCGAGGGCAATACGATCAGCGGCGGCACGACCGGTATATTTATCTATGACGCGAATTGGATCGGCAGCCTGACCATAGCCGGAAACGATGTCAGTGAAGCCGCCGGTGATGGTATCTATTGCTATAACTACTACCAAACCAATTGCCTGCCACGCCTGTTGGATAACTTTGTGCACAACAATGGTGGAAGCGGGATAAGCATTTTCAGGGGTAGCAATTCCTCGACCGTCAAATTTGAAGTGCGCGGTAACAAATCTGTTGATAACGGTGGTACTGGCATTTCCTGTGAACAGGAAAATTCAAGTGGCAGGATTAATCCTGTGTTTACCCTGAACACAGTATCCGGCAACGGTGGATACGGTATGTCTGTACAGGCGAGTCAGCCAGCCAAAATTCTGTACAATGACATTCACGATAATATTGGCGACGGCCTGTACGTCGAAGCGGCCGGCAAATCGGAAATTCACTACAACAACGTTTATAACAACCAGGGCGATCACGTCCTGATCAACGGCAACGGCTCTGTCATAGATGCCCGATTCAACTACTGGGGCAGCAAATTTTTATTCCAATTGCTGGGCCACGATTATCCCGCTGATCTGTATGCCATCGTCGACCAGTTCGACGATGCCGAAAAAGGACCGGTTTTTTATTCCGAATGGTTCAGCCGGGAAGTGCCGCCACCGATCAGCCCTATCTCCCATATCGTGACGCCGACCGATGGCTCAATTCACGGCAGCACCGTCATGGAGATCAAGGGTATCGCGGTGTCTTCGGAGGGAATGGGCTCTGTCGAACTTAGCGTGGACGGTGGAGTGACCTGGCAGCCGACGGACGGGAGCGAACTGTGGTCAATGCCGGTGACTTTTCCGGGCGATGGGACCTATCACCTGGTCTCACGGGCCACCGATGCTGTATTGGCAGAGGAAACGCCCGGTCCCGGGGTAAACGCGACCGTGGATACAAGCCTGTATACCACCACCGGTACAATGGGTGAGGATGAAACCTGGTCCGGAGATGTGACCGTAACCGGCGATGTCATCGTTCCCGCTGGGGTCACATTGACACTTGAGCCGGGCACACAGGTCTTTTTTTCCGCCAACAGCGACGATACCGGAAGCGGGTTGAGCGGTTCACGAACTGAATTGATCGTATATGGCAGCCTGACCGCCGACGGCGCCGTGTTCACCTCGGCTGCGACCTCGCCAGTAGCCGGCGACTGGTATGGCATCCGGGTGCCGGCCGAGAATAACGATGCAGCCATCAGCCTGACCAACTGTACGATCTCCTATGGAGAAACGGGTTTGTGGGTACCGGTGGATAACGATCACACCGTATCCGTAACCCTGGACAACACAACCCTGACCGGCAGCGTCGGCCATGGTTTGCATGTCAATGTCGGAGACCATTCCGATGTGTCGTTGTCGATTGTGAACAGCACCTTCTCGGATAACGGTAATCACGGTTTGTACGTTTATACTGAAGGTGATTCCGCCCGGGTAAGCGGCCATATCGGCACAAATACAATATCGGGCAACGGTCGTCACGGGCTTTGCATCATTTCCACAGCCGCCTGGAACAACCAAACCGATTTGTCCATCGAAGGAAATATCATTGAGGACAATGCTAACGCGGGTATTCGTGTACATGCAAAAAAATATGCAAATATCACGATCCAAGAAAATACGATCACAGGGGGTACGACCGGTATTTCCACTTACGACGAACATTGGCAGGGCCGCCTGACCATCAGCAACAACCAAGTCAGTGAGGTGACAGGCGACGGCATCTATTGCAGGAATTATTATCGAACACTCTGCGATTACAAAGTGCTGGACAATCATGTGCACGACAACGGCGGACATGGGATCCATGCGTATTCGGAAAGCAGCCATGCCAATACGTTTACCATCGAAATTCATGGCAATACGGTAACCGGTAACACGGGTAACGGGATATACTGCCACCGCAGTGGAGCGACTTTTCTAGTCAAATCCCCTATTACCCTCAACACGGTGACCGGCAACGGCGGGTACGGCGTGTTTACCCAGGTGAGTCAGCCGGCGGAGATCTTCTACAACGATATCCGCGGAAACGGGGGAGACGGCCTTTACGTCGAAGCGGTGGACGGCTCGGCCGTCCATTATAACAATATATACGACAACCTGGGCAGCTACGAACTGGTGAATGGCAACGGTGCCGGAGTAAACGTAAGCCACAACTACTGGGGAGAGACCGTCACGATTCAAATGGCGACCGGCGACAATCCCAAGAATATCGATCGGATCTACGACAGCTTCGACAGTCCCCACCTGGGGCCGGTGGATTATGCCGACTGGCTGTCCGGCACCATGGAGGTCGAAGATTCGGACGAAGATGGCCTGACCAATGTTTGGGAATACGAATACGGTCTGGATCCACACAGCGCGGACAGTGACGCCGATGGGCTGAATGACGGGGACGAGAAAACCCATTGGGGCGATCTGTGGAACGCCGACACCGACGGCGACGGATTGATCAACATCCTTGATCCGGATTCTGACGAAGACGGATTTTCGGATGGCGAGGAAGTCGCGCAAGGGACCGGTCCGGGCGATGCAGGCAGTTTTCCCGGGGCGATTCCCGTTCCGGCGGCCAATCATTTTTTTCTGTTCACCGGGGTACTGATGCTGATCGGGGTGGCCAGGATTACGCGAATGAGAAAAAATCGAAAAGGATAGTTTTTCATGGCACCACACATGACGACCATACCGGAGGCAGTATGAAAGCCAAATTCACGATGCTTTTTTTAACCGTTGCTGTAATTTTTGTTTATCCTGGGGTATTTCCCGCTGCGACATACGACAGGGAAAGGCCCGATGGCGTTCCTGTCGTATCCCAATTGCAGCAGGTCAATTGCGGTATCCGCTCCCTGGCGTATCTTATGGAGATTCAGGGGCATCCTTCGGCTGCCGCCAAGGTGAGGGAAATGCTTCCCGCTTCCTTGATGGGAAGCAGTATCCGGGATCTGGCGGAGATATCTCAGGATGTGGGCATTCCGCTGGCGGCATATGGGCGAGGGTCTGAATCCATTGAAACGATTGCCTTGCCGGTGATCGTTTATATGAATCCGGGGAGTAACAGCTCGACCGGGCATTTTATGGTCCTGGAAAGTGTTCGCGAGAATCGGGTTCGCGTCTATGATACCCAAAAAAACCGATATGTTTTTTTCTCCCCGGAAGGATTCGACAAATCGTGGAGCGGATTTTTTCTGACCCGGCCAATAGAGTCGAACGCTTCTTTTCAAAAATTGTCAAAGATGGAATCCGGAAGACATTACGGCGGCGGTCATGGGATCCCGCAGTTGGGTTCCGGGAAAGGCAGCCTGGGCGGCAGTGGGGACGGTTTCTCCGGTAGTAGCAGCAACGGATCTCCTGGTGGCGGTGGCGGTTTTCCCGGTGGTGGTGATGGCGGCGGGAGCGGGAGCGACGGTTGCGGTTTCCCCACGTGGACCGTCAATCCATTGAATTTCAATCTTGTGGTGACAGACAGCCCCCTATGGTACAAGCCTGCCATCGGCCCGGTTATTTCCTGCCGTCTGACGTATAATTCCCGGGCGGACATCGCCGGCGGCGAACCCTTCGGCAGAAAATGGCAGTTCAGGTATGGCAGTTATTTGGATGAGAATGCAACCACCGGCGAAGTCACCGTTACCATGGGCGACGGACGCATCGATAAATATACTTCCAACGGTGCCGGCGGATACAACCGCCCCTATGCCATCGACAACCGGTTGACCAAGATCGCCGCCAACCATTTCGAGGTCCGTAAGCCGTTCGATTTCGTTTATGTTTACCAAATACCGGCAGGTTCCGGTCTGACGAAACCCCATCTTGTGGAAATGCGCTCGGCCCGCGGCCAAAGCGTCACCATGGCATACAACGCCAGCGGTCAACTTTTTAGAATTACCGATGCCTCAGGCCTGGATACCTTCCTGACCTATACCGGCGGAAAAGTTACACGTATCACCGATCCATTCGGTCGCCATGCCGACTTCGAATATACCGGCGATGACCTGACCCGCATTACCGACATGGGCGGCATTTGGGCGCGGATGACTTACGATGAAAACGCCAACCTGACGTCCATCGAAAACGATAGGGGCATAACTGGCTTTCTCATCGAAGAAGGAGGAAATCCCAACCGGGATTATCCTCCTCCCGGAGACGAAAACATGGGCGCCCACAAAAGGATCACCATCACCGATCCCCTGGGCAACAGGCAGGAATATTTTTATGACGGAACGATTGGTTGCGGCTGGTATGTGAGTTCCCGAGATTATGTGGAATACGTAAACAAAACCACAAACAACGGTGCCGATTTCGTACCCAAGACCACCTATTATTATGAGACCACCGTCCGCGGACCACGGGAGGAGATCCATACGATCGTTTTCCCGGAAGGGCGCCAGGTAACAGCCGCTCACGACTACAACACCGGTCAGGTCCTGAGCCTGTCCGACAGTTATGGCAACACCACCGAATACACCTACAATGATAAGGGAAGGATTACCTCCATCACCCCGGAAATCGGTGCCGTTACCACATTGGTCTACGATCCGGCCAACGATGTTGACCTGACCGAAATCAACCGCGCGGGGCTGGGATCGGTGACCATGACCTATAATGCTTACCATGAAGTCACTTCAATTGAAGACATGGTCGGCAAGCGGACCGATCCCATCACATATAACGCCAACGGCCAGATCACATCGTTAACCCAGATTCACGACGACCACAATATTCTCACCCAGTACGCCTATCATCCGGCGGGGCAGCCGGGTGCCCACCGCCTTTCCCGGGTCACGCGGGCCGGGCAGACGATAGCCCGATACACCTACGATACTATCGGAAGGCTTCAGACCGCCACGGATGCGGCCGGCATTACGCTGACCTATTCCTGGGACGGTCTGAACCGGATCACCCAGGTGCTCTATCCGGACGGAAGAACAGTCGATCATTCCTGTTCGAGTTGCTGCCCCCGACTGGTGGACAGCACCACCGACCGGGCTGGGCGAACGACCACCTACACATACGATGCCTTGCAGCGGTTGGTACAGCTCGTCAATCATGAAGGCGGGGTGTCAAAATTCGAGTACGATCCCAACGGCAACACCACCGCATTCACCAATCCCGCCGGCAACCGGACATCATTTGAATACGACCGGGAAAACCGGCTGTCCAAACGCATCTGGCCCGACGGTAGAGAAGAAACATATGCCTACGACGTTGAAGGTCGCCTGATTCA
>PDWJ01002011.1_pt1 | contig 23291 bp, 20 predicted proteins | sample 1430881 | NCBI WGS metagenome assembly PDWJ01 (sample SAMN01162460, study PRJNA174530) | Oral metagenome, whole genome shotgun sequencing project. | biome: Marine environment; feature: Marine mammal; material: Swab sample of the gingival sulcus; isolation source: swab sample of gingival sulcus... | reverse complement strand
GGGGTACCGGCATCGACGGCGGCGCGGATCGCCCGGGCCACCTCGTGTGCTTCCTCGGCGTCGTCGGCGTACTCGCTCAGCCGCGGCTGCGGCCCGCTCGCACACTGGGACACCAACTCGACCCGCCCGGGGCGGCCGGCCAGGATCGAGTTGGCCAGCTGCACGATCTGCGGGGTGGAGCGGTAGTCGCGGACCAATTCGACCACCTGCGCGCCCGGATACCGCCGGGGGAAACGCAACAGGTAGTCCGGGCTCGCACCGGCGAAGGAGTAGATCGTCTGGCTTGCGTCGCCCACCACGCAGACGTCGTCGCGGCGGCCCACCCATTCGTCCAACAACCGTTGCTGCACCGGCGAGACGTCCTGGTACTCGTCCACCACGAAGTGCCGGTACTGCTCGTGCACGGCGGCGGCGACCTCGGGAGCCTCCTGCAGAATGCCGACGAGCAGCAGCAGGATGTCCTCGAAATCGATTGCCGACTCGGCCTGTTTGATGCGTTCGTAGGCGCCGATCACCGCGGCCACGGCCCGCGGTGGCAGCCCGGCCGGGCCGCGACGCTTGCGGCGGGCCATCTCCACCGGGTACTGCTCGGCGGTCAGCATATTCACCTTCGACCACTCGATTTCCGCCGAGAGGTCCCGCACGGTGGCTCGGTCCACGGAAAGCTGCTGGACGGCCGCGGCCCGCCCGACCAGCCGTGCCTTGTGTTCCAGCAGCGCGGGCACCGACCCACCCACGACCCGCGGCCAGAAATACTGCAACTGCCGCAGTGCGGCGGCGTGGAATGTGCGCGCCTGTACCCCGTCGGCCCCCAGCTGACTGAGCCGGGTGCGCATCTCCCCCGCCGCCCGCGCGGTGAAGGTCACCGCAAGCACCTGCTGTGGGCGGTACAGACCGGTCCGTACACCGTAGGCGATGCGATGAGTGATGGCCCGCGTCTTGCCGGTGCCGGCCCCGGCCAGCACACACATCGGCCCGGTGAGATTCTGCGCGACCGCCCGCTGCTCCGGATCAAGCGCGTCGAGGATCTCTTCCGGGCTAGGTGGCACCGTCACAGTGTCTCAACGTGGGCGCCAGCCGCCGAACCGGCGCATGACGCGCCAGGGGGTGAGACACGGATTTCACCCCAGGCCCGACACGTTTCTCACACCAGACCCGACACGTTGCGTTGATGCCGACCGTGGCTCCTGCGGCCCTGGGCCCACCAACACCGGGTGACTGAATCTTCTCGCTTTCCGCGCCGGCGGCCGCCTCAGCACCATCGGTCAGCACGGCACGGCCGCGAACCGGTCCGCGCCGCGTGCGCATCACTGTCGGGGTCGCTGAATCCCATTGACTGCCAAGTAAAGAAAATGCACGGCCGGTAACAAAACACCGTGCAGGCGGCGATGGAGGCATGCCAGGCGTAAGCAGGCCGAGGCGAGAAGTCTCACAAACTTCTCACCAACGGTTCGGCATCAGGAGTCATTGCATCGAGTACTGTGGGCGCTACCTCGTCTCAAACACGGAGACGGCAACTACCAAGTGAGTCGAAGGAGATTCTTGTGTCTGATACAACCAAGGTCGCATTCATCACCGGCGGCGGGGGCGGCATCGGTTCTGCAGCTGGCGCCCGGCTGGCCCATGACGGCCTCAATGTTGCACTGGTAGATCTGAACGCCGAGGCAGCCGAAGCGGCCGCTGCCCAGATCCAGGCGGAAACCCCGAACGCAAAGGTCATGGGCGTCGCGTGCGACGTGGCCGATGCCGACAGCGTCAACGGCGCGGTCGAATTGGTGAACAAGGAACTCGGCCCCATCGGAGTAGCGGTCAACAACGCCGGCGTCACCCGGGACAACATGTTGTACAAGATGTCGGAAGACGACTGGGACACTGTGATGCGGGTACACCTGCGCGGCGCGTTCCTGGTGTCCAAGGCCGCCCAGGCGTCCATGGTCAGCCAGGGCTGGGGACGGTTGATCAATATCTCCAGCATCAACGCGCTCGGTATGAAGGGCCAGGCCAACTACGCCACCGCCAAGATGGGCCTGCAGGCGTTCACCCGCACCTTGGCCATGGAGCTGGGCGCCAAAGGCATCACGGTGAATTGCATCGCGCCCGGCTACATCCGCACCCCGATGACCGAGGCCGTCGCCGAACGACTCGGGCTGGATCCCGAGAAATTCTTCGGTGACCTGGCCAAGAAGACCCCGCTGGGCCGCGTCGGCATGCCGGAGGATATCGCCAACGCCGTCGCGATGGTGGTCAGCCCGGATGCCGGCTTCATGACCGGCGAAACCCTGTACGTGGACGGTGGCTTCCGGCTCTGACCCGTCCCACACCAACCCGCAACAGCCCTGCGGCCTGATCTGCTGGATCACCAGCAATCAGGCCGCGGGGCTGTTGCGGGCAATGACGTGAAACACATGCCAGTGCTTGGGCCCGCGGAAGGACTGCCCCTGCGCGTCCTCCTCCTGCATGGTGACCACGCGCAGGCCGCTCAGCAGGGCCTCGGCCTGCTCCCGGGTCAGGAAGGTGGCAGGCTCGCCGTCGGCTCGCATCGAGTCGCGCTCACCGAACAGGTGAACGGCCAGCCAGGCGCCCGGTTTCAGGGCGTCGCGGATCGCCCGCCAGACCGTGGGAAAAACGTCGGGCGTCGCGTACGGCAACGCATAGCCTGAATACACGAGGTCCGCCGCGGGAAGCTCGGTGACGTCGCGGAACAACCGGGTCTGCACCTGCAGCCGGTCCACGGACCCGGCGCACCGCTGCCGGATACGCGGCGCGGTGGTGGGATCACCGTCCACCGCGAGCACGCGCCAGCCGGCGGCGAGCATGGCGTGCGACTCCACCCCGGCGCCGGCGCCCAGGTCGATCGCCAGTCTGCCGGCACCCGGACCGGCGTGCTCGAGCACGTCGGCCAGCAGCGGCCGCACAACGTGCTCGGCGCGGTCGGCGTTGTACTGCGTCCACAGGGTTGCCCGTTGCTCGTCCCAGTCACCGGGATCATCGGCCGGGTTCATCCGGCTCGGGGGCTCTTGCGGGCGGCAGACCGCTTGGTGGCCGCCGCGACCGACTGCTGCAACGCGGAACGCAGGTCCAGGACGGCCTCGTCGTGCCCGTCCGCGCCGGACAGCGCAACCTCAGTCGCCCGCCCGCGCACGGCACCCATCCGCTGGCATCCGATCCGCCCACCGGCTCCGCGGTGCTCCTGATGGAAGGAGACGCCCCCGGACCCGGTGGCGGTGTGCATCGTGACCGGCACCCGGACCAACCCGAAGGAGGTCGTACCGTTCCACATCGACCGCATCCGTTCCTCCGTCATCTGCCGGGTGGGGCACCACCATGGTGAGGCATAGTTGCACGAAGTGGTGTGGAACGGAACATGTGCACTCGCCGGCCGGCCAAAAGATGCAGATCAGGCATGGGACACGGGCCGGTGCCGGAACCCGGGCCGGGCACGAGGAGCCGATCGTGGCGACGTGAGGAAAAACTGGTTCAGGCCAGCGGGGCGGTGTTGCCCACCGGCATCGGCACCTGGTCGGCGCGGAAGGTCAGCTGATCGGCTAGCGTGATCAGTTCACTGACCGGAACAGCCTTGGCGTACAACCATCCTTGTGCGTAGCCGACGCCGAGCCGCTGCGCGTGGGTCTCTTGGTCCGCGGACTCGACGCCTTCCAGGACCAGGTCCAGTCCCAGGCCCTTGGTCATCTCCACCACGCCACGCACGATCGACTGGGTGCGCAGGTCCACCAGGGTGGCGGCCAAGAGCCGGTCGATCTTCAGCGACGTCACCGGCAACCGGTGCAGGTAGCCCAGCGAGGAGTAGCCGGTGCCGAAGTCGTCGACGGCGACACCGACCCCGGCGCGCTGAATGTCGGCCAATGTCTGCCCGGCGACGTCGTGCGGTGAGAGGAAAACGGACTCGGTGACCTCGATGACCACCTGGGCCGGGTCGATCTGCATCTGCCGCAGCAGGTCCAGCAGCTGGCCGGCGAAGCCGGCGACCCGAAGCTGCAGGGTGGACACGTTGATCGAGACCCGCAGGCCGCGCTCGAAGAAACCGGCTTCCTGCAGCTCGGTCAGCGCGGTCTGCAGAATGCGCCCGCCCAGGGTTTCGATCAGCCCGGTCGCCTCGGCCACCTCGATGAACTCGAACGGCGGCACCGAACCGAGCTCCGGGTCGGTCCACCGGGCCAGTGCTTCCGCTCCGACCATCCGCCCGGTCGCCATCCCCATGACCGGCTGGTAGTGCACCTGGACACTGCCGCCACCGTCCAGCAGATCACGCAGCCTCGCCTCCACGGCCAACCGGCGCTGGTTGCGGGAGTCCAGTTGGGTATCGAAGCTGAGCACTTTGTTTCGCCCGTCCGCCTTGGCCGCGCGCATCGCCAGCCCGGACCGGGCCACGGCCTGCGCCAGCGCTTCCTCCGTCAGCCCGTCCGGGTCGATGCTGTGTTCCAGGCCCACACTGCACCCCAGGACGACTCGTTCGACACCGGGCACGGTCACCGCGGCGGTCCGCACCATGCCCGGTAGCCGGTTCGCGAACGCGGCGGCATCGGCCTCGGCGGCGGTGGTGATAATGAGAAACTCGTTGCCGCTGAGGCGGAATACGTTCCCCGGAAGAGATTCGACCGCGCCGCACAGATGGTGGGCGACCGCGATCAGCAACTCGTCACCGGTGGCGGCACCCAGCAGATCGTTGACGCCCTTGAAGCCGTTCAGGTCCAGGCTGATCGCGGTGACTTCGGTACGCCGGCCCGTCGCCAGCCCGGACAGGTATCTCTTCAGCGCTCGACGGTTGCCTACCCCGGTCAGCGCATCGGAGTTGGCTTCTCTGGTGATGATGCGCGAGTTCAGCGCTACCTGCCGGGACCGGATCACCTCCCGCGCCCACAGCAGCATGACGATGCACGCGATCAGCGCCCAGTGCAGCCCGCCCATCCCCCGGAACACGCTCAGCGCAGCCAGATTCAGTCCGATCAAGGCCATGATCAAGGTGCCGGGGATGATCCGTTGCCGACTGTAGGCGACCTGTTCGGGATCCGGCCTGCTGATGCGGTAAGTGCCCAGCGCCCAGAAGCACCCGGTTGCCAGCAGCCCGTGAACGACCAGCAGCGGCCACATGGTGTTCCCGGTCAGTTCGAGATAGACGCGAGCGATGTCGGCCAGCCCCATGGCGATGGCGACCAAGAACGCCAGCCGCAGCCGCAGGTTGCGTTCGCTGCTGGCCACGATCGTCAACAGCGAGAGCACGATGCTGCTGACCGAGATGGTGGTCAGATCCCGTGTGTGCATGGCATGGCTGGCAGCCTCGTGGAAAACCCATGCGTACAGGCCCATCACCAGCAGGCAGGCAACCAGTAAGCCTTCCACCGCGGCGCGGGCCAGCTCCAACGCCGGCCGGCTGAACGTGGCCACCTGGTGCAGGCCGCGGACCAAAGCCGCGCCGCACAGCGCCGCACCACCCAGCCACAGCAGGCGCGGGCCGGCGTCCGGGCGATGACCGATGAGCACGTTCAGCAGGAACATGCTGGCGCTGGTCGCTGCCGAAACGGCCAACCAGGCTCGTCCGGCGACCTCGCGGTCCTGCCGCTGGGCCAGCACGACCGCGACTGTCGCGGCCACGACGCACACCAACATCAGCGGCACCGCCCAAGTCGTGGTGCCCGGGCCACCGGCGAGGACGACAACGGCGGCAACAGCAGGCAGGAATACACCCACCGGTCCCGCGTTGTGTTGCACGGTCTTCACGGAAATGGTGTCGGGTGTCCGAAGAAAGGGCTGAAGGCCAACTAGTGCGTTTCGCCCGGTCAGCGTGCCTGTTGACTACGGATAGCGATCACGGCAACTTGAGTAGCGCATTCTCCACCACCTCGGACAAGGCCGGATGTGGCCAGTATTGAGCCCTGGCCGCACTCCGCCCGCCCATCCCGGCCGCAGCCATGCTCAACAGTGGCTGGAGCAGCAGGCTGGCTTCGTGGCCGACGCAATGCGCCGCCAGTAGTGCACCGCTGCCCGGATGGGCAAGGTGGTGCGCGCCGGTGCGCGCCTCGGCATTGGCCACGTGGTCCCGTCCCGGCGCGCGGCCCGCACTCGAGTGTTCAACCGTAGGTCGGTCCGCTGCGACAGCCGCTGGGTCGATTCCTGGGACACGGCCTGCTCGGCCTCCCGCAGCACTGCGGGGCCGCGAACGACGACGGTGACCGAGGATCCGAAAGAGGTGAGCACGTGGGCCATTTCGCAGCTGACGGTGCCGCCGCCGATGATGGCTACCCGGTCGGGCAGTTCGTCTACCCGCATGATGGTGTCGGAGGTGTGGACTCCTCGCGAGGGGTCCACCGCGTCCAGGCCCGGTAGGTCCAGCAGGCATGGCGGGACCCGGTGGCAATGACGATGCGGTCGGCAGTGACCTGCTTCGGCACCGGCGATGCGCCAGCCGCCTGCAGCGCAAGCGTGCGCGGGCCGACGAAGTGGGCGGTCGCCTCGTACAGGGTCGTCGTCTGCTGCCGGTACTTCCTGCCGGCCGCCGCGATCGGGTCGATGCGGTGGGCGAAGACCCGCTCCCGCATCTGCGGCCAGTCGACCCGCAACGGTTGTGCGTGGACGCCCAGCCGCTGGGAATCCAGCGCTGCGCTGACCACATCCGCCGGGCGCACGAGCATCTTGGTGGGGATGCAGCCGACGTTCAGGCAGGCTCCACCGAACGCGCTGCGCTCGATCATGACGATGTCCAGGCCGCCCAGTTCCTCGGTGACCAGCGCCCGGATCCGATGATGATCCGGTCGTGGTGGCGCGTCGTCACGACAGCACTCCGCCGGCCTCACTCGCTCGGCCGGTCACAGCAAGCCCTCCGTTTCGAGCAGCCGCGCCAGGCCGGCACCGTGCGGGGCGGACACCCACGGGGTTCCCGGGACGTCCCTTGCCTGATCCATCGACTCCACCGGCACGGTCAAGCCGCCCGCCAGCACGTGCTCGGTCGGCGAGAGGTGGCGAATGGCCACCGCAGCGACGTGCTCCGGGTGGGTCTGCGCGAACTCGGCGTAGATGTCCGGATCATGCTGCCCGTCGTCACCGACCAGCACCCACGTGATGTCCGGGAACTCCCTGGCCAGCCGACGCAGTTGAGTGCGCTTGTGCGCGTTGCCGGAGCGGAACCAGCGTTCCCGGGTGGGTCCCCAGTCGGTCAGCAGCAGTGGGCCGCGCGGAAACAGGTGCCGGTCCAGGAAACGGGTCAGCGTGGGGGCGACGTTCCAGGCGCCAGTGGACAGGTAGATCACCGGGGACCCCGGATGGGTGCGTACCCATCGTTCGTAGAGCACGGCCATGCCGGGCACGGAACGACGGGCGTTCTCGGCCAAGACGAACGTGTTCCAGGCCGCGAGCGCGGCCCGCGGCAGCGCGGTCACCATGACGGTGTCGTCGACGTCGCTGACCAGGCCGACCCGCACCGAAGGGTCGATGATGTTGACCGGCGCCGTGACCCGTTCCGAGTCGGAGGTTTCCAGAGTGATCTGCTGCCACCCGGACGGCAGGTCACCGGTGAGCACGACATCGATCAACCCCGACCCGTCGGTAAGCACCGTGTGCCGATGGCTGCCGACGGTGACCGTGACCCGCTGCTGCGGGATCTGGATGGTGAGAAAGGACCGCCAGCCGCGCACCAGCTCAGGCGGTTTGCGTACGGCGTCCTCCGGGCGGCCGAGCAGCACGCGGGCCATGACCCGCACCCAGCCTTTCCCCCCGTACCCGGTGTAGCCGATGATCTGTTCGGACCAGTCCCGGCGTTCCCGTAGCTGATCGGCGAGCACCCCGTTCACCGTGTCCGAAATATCAGAAATGATGCCGAGAGCGATGGACGTGGGAGTCGAACGTGGCGGCATCTGAGTGTGGTCCTGCCCGGTCCGCGGTGACTCGGCATGGGTCGGTGGCGCTGCCATACGGCGAGCCTAACGTCATCGAGTAGGCACCCCGGGGCACTCGTGCCGGCCGAGTACGCTGCTGCGGTGATCCTGCCCACGCGGATACGCACCGGCCTTGCCGAGGCCGGGTGCCCGGCGAACGCGGCACCGATGCAGGCTTACCTGAAATCGGCGATGCCCTGCCACGGGCTGCGGATGTCCGACCTGCGGCGCATCGTGCGGCCGATGCTGGGCGCGGACCCGATCACCGATCGAGCCGACTGGGAACAGGCGGTGCGCACGTTGTGGGACGATGCGGCCTTCCGCGAGGAGCGGTACGCTGCCATCGAGGTGGCCGGGTACCGCACCTACCGCCCGTGGCAGGACGCGGACACGATGCCGCTGTACGAGCACTTGGTCCGAGCCGGCGCCTGGTGGGATCTGGCCGACCCGGTGGCGTCCTCGCTCGTCGGCCCGATCCTGCTGGACTCCCCCGGCACCGAGGGCGAGCGGATGCACGCATGGGCGAACGCCGACGACCTGTGGCTGCGGCGCACCGCGATCATCGCCCAGCTGAAGGCGGGCGATCGCACCGACACGGACCTGCTGACGCAGGTCATCCGGGCCAACCTCGAAGGCACCCGGTACGGCTCGGAGTTCTTCATTCGCAAGGCGATCGGGTGGGCGTTGCGCCAATACGCCCGCACCGACCCGGACTGGGTCCGCACGTTCGTCGCCACTCACGCCGCAGGGTTGTCGGCGTTGTCCCGGCGGGAGGCGGTCAAGCACCTGTAGCCGGGGCCGGCACACCTCCACGCAGTGCACGTCCACGCGGCCCAGCCCATCCCGCACCGCACCTTTGCACTCTGCCGGTGACGACACTCTGCGGGTGACTACACTGTGCCGGTGACCCACCCCCGTTCCGCGGAAGCCGGGGTGGGGCATCGTCAGGGTCTGCTGTTCGGGGTAGGCGCCTACGGGCTGTGGGGCGTATTGCCGCTGTACTTCCCGCTGCTGAGACCGGCAGGCGCCGTTGAGATCCTGGCACACCGGGTGCTGTGGTCGGCGGTGCTGTGCCTCCTACTGGTGGTGGCCATGCGCCGCGCCCGCCGGCTGCTCATCGGTTCGCGGGCGTACTTCGTGCTGGCCGGTGCCGCGGCGCTGGTAGCGGTCAACTGGGGAACCTACGTGTATGCGGTCAACTCGGCCAACGTGGCACAGGCAGCCTTCGGGTACTACATCAACCCACTCATGACGGTGTTCCTCGGGGTCGTGGTACTGCGGGAACGATTGCGGCCGCTGCAGTGGGCGGCAGTCGCCGTGGGGATGCTGGCCGTGGCCACCATGGCCGTCGCTTTCGGCCGGCCACCGTGGATCGCGCTGACGCTCGCGACGACGTTCGCCACGTATGGGTTGGTGAAGAAATCCATCGGCCGCGGGGTCGACGCCTTGTCCGGGTTGACCGTGGAGACAACGGTTCTCGCCCCGTTCGCCGTGCTGGTCCTGGTGTCGTTGCAGGCGCGCGGTCAGGGGTCGCTGTGGAACCACAGCGCCGCCGGTCCCGCACCGCTCGGGGTGGAGACGGCCCACCTGCTGGCCATGGCCGCCGCCGGCATCATCACCGTGACACCGTTGGTGCTGTTCGCGGCGGCGGCCCGCCGGATCCCGTTGTCGATGCTGGGGCTGCTGCAATACATCGCCCCGACAATGCAGTTCCTGATCGGCGTCGCGGTGCAGGGCGAGCGGATGAGCCAGGGGCGGTGGGTCGCTTTCGGGTTCGTCTGGGTAGCGGTGTGCCTGCTGGGGATGGACACGATTCGCAGCCTGTGGGGTACCCGGCGGCGCACCGGGCTGGGAACCGGCCTGCCAGGCGCCGGCCACGAAACCTGAGTCCACCCCCTGCGAGAATCCGGCCGACCCGCAACCCTGCCCGTCACGCGGTGCGATTCACCGTACTGTCGGCGAAGTCGGCCAGTGCGGTTCGCACCGCGCTGGGTGGCAGCTGGTCGAGAACAGCGACCGCGTCCGCAGCCCACGACCGCGCCATCGACAACGTCTGCTCAGCGGCGGCCGAGTCCCGCAATCCCGCGACGGCTCGGCCCAGGTCGGCGTCGTCGGACAGGTCACCATCGATCAGCTGGACCAGCGTCGCCGCGTCCCGGTCGCCCTCGGCCGCGGCCTGCCGGGCGATCAACGCCGGCATCGTCGGCACGTGCTCACGCAGGTCAGTTCCGGCGTTCTTGCCCGTCACGTCGTCCTCGGACAGGTCGAGCACGTCATCGGCCAGCTGAAAGGCGATGCCGACCTTCTCCCCGTACCGGCGCAGCACCTCGACGGTCGCTGCGTCGCACCCGGCGAACATCGTCCCGTACTGCCCGCAGGTGGCGATGAGGGCACCGGTCTTGTCGGCCAGCACCCGCAAGTAGTGCTGCACCGGGTCGCCACCCCGGGGGCCCACCGTCTCGGCCAGTTGGCCCAGGCACAACCTTTCGAACGTTTCGGCTTGAATGGCGACCGCCTGCGGGCCCAGCTGCGCCACCACCCCAGAGGCGCGGGCGAACAGCAGGTCACCCACCAGGATCGCCACCGTGTTGCCCCACACGGCGTGCGCGGCGGGCACACCGCGGCGGGTATCCGCAGAATCCATCACGTCGTCGTGGTAGAGGCTGGCCAAGTGCGTCAGCTCGACCGCCAGCGCGGCCTGCACCACCTCGGGCCCCTCCGGGTCACCCAGGTGCGAGGCCACGAGGGTCAGCACCGGCCGCAGCCGTTTTCCGCCGGCATCGATCAGATGCGCCGATGCCTCGTCCACGACGTCCAGGTACCGCAGGGCCCGTTCGTCGTCGTACAGCGACCGGGTACGAAGCGCCACCCCGTGCAGTTCGTTTTCTACCTCGACGAGGCGCTGCTGCACGCGGCCTGCCAGCTCGTCGCCGTCGGCTGTCACGGGCCGGCCACGACCAGTGCGTCCGTCAATGACAGAACCGGGCCTGGAATCACCCCGAGCAGCAGCGTGGCCACCACACCCATGCTGATGGCGGCTGCGGCCAGCGGCCCGACGGCCACGGTGACAGGGCGGGCACTGGTATCGCTGAAGTACATCAAGACCACGACGCGGATGTAGAAGAACGCGGCCGCGGCACTACACAACACGCCCAGCAGTGCCAGCCAGGCATGGCCACCGTCGACCGCGGCCCGGAACACCCCGAACTTGCCGATGAATCCGCTGGTCATGGGGATACCGGCGAACGCCAGCAGCAGCACGGTGAAGGCGGCCGCGAACACCGGTTCCGTACGCCCCAGCCCCGCCCACTGGCTGAGCAGGTTCGCCTCGCCGGCGATGCTGCCGTCCTCGCGGACCTCCCGCACCATCATCACCAGCCCGAAAGCCGCGACCGTCGTGATGCCGTAGGCCAACAAGTAGAACAACACACTCGAGCGGGCCTGCTGCAGGGATGCCAAGTCGTCCGGCATCGCCACCAGGGCGGTCAGGATGAACCCGGCGTGCGCGATCGAGGAGTAGGCCAGCATCCGCTTGACGTCGGTTTGCGCGATGGCCACCAGGGACCCCAGCACCATCGTGAGCACCGCCACCGCGATCAGCATCGGCGACCACATTTCACTGAGCACGTCCAACCCGCTGAACAGCACCCGCAGCAGCGCACCGAAAGCGGCCATCTTGGTGGCGGCCGCCATGAACCCGGTGATCGGCGTCGGCGCCCCGGTGTACACGTCCGGGGTCCACGAGTGGAACGGCACCGCGCCGACCTTGAACAACAACCCGATCAGCACGAACAACGCCCCGACCACCAGTACCGGCAGGGTGTTGGCGAAGTCGAACCCGCGCGCCTGTTCCAGCCGCAGCGTCAACTGCGGCAGGCTCACGGTTCCGGTCACGGCGTAGATGAGTGCCACTCCGAACAGGAACACCGCGGAGGAGAAAGCGCCGAGTAGGAAGTACTTCAGTGCCGCTTCCTGGGACAGCAGCCGGCGCCGCCGCTCCAGCCCGCACATGATGTACAGCGGCAGCGAGAACACTTCGAGCGCAACGAACATCGTCAACAGGTCTGCGGCCGAGGCGAAGACCATCATGCCGCCGAGGGCGAACATGGCCAGCGGGAAGATCTCGGTGTGTTCCAGCTTGGCCTGGAACGCCTGCCGCTCGTAGCTGGAACCGGGGACCGCTGCGGCCTGCGGGGCGAAGGAGTTCAGCCGCCCGCCGGCCCGTTCGGCGATCAGCAGCAGGCTCAGCGCGCCCACCAACAGCAGCGCACCCTGGAGGAACAACGTGGTGCGGTCGATCAGCATGCCCGCCGGAACGATGTCGCCCGGGGTGGCGGAGCGAATGACCACGCGATCGGCGCCGTCGACCCAGGCGGTGACCAGGCCGACCAAGGCGATGCCCACTCCCGCGGTCACCAGCGCGAGCTGGATGCTGCGCCTGCTCCAGCGCGGGGCGAACGCCTCGACGACGATGCCGGTCACCCCGGCCAGCAGCACCGCAAGAACCGGCCAGGCAGCCAGCCAATCGACCGAAGGGGCGGTGAACATCAGTGGTGTCCCTCCAGAACTTCCAGAACTGGTTCCGGGTCCTCGGCACCGGACTGGGTCACCGTCCGCTCGGCCGCGGGGGTGACCACATCGAACAGCGGCTTGGGGAAGAACCCGAGCGCGAGGATCAGGCTCATCAGCGGAACGACGATCCATCGTTCCCGCGCCAGCAAGTCTGCCCGGCCGGACAATTGCGACCGGACCGGACCGGTGGCCATCCGCTGATAGGTGTACAGGATGTACAGCGCCGACAGCACGATGCCGAGCACCGCCACGATCCCGGCCACCCGGTACCGCTGGAACGTCCCGACCAGGACCAGGATTTCCCCGACGAACGACGACATGCCCGGCATCGCCAGCGCGGACAAGCCGGCCAGCAGGAACGAGCCGGTCAGCCACGGCAGGGTGCGTTGCATGCCGCCGAAATCATCGATGCGAGAGGTCTTGTACCGGGCGATGAACATGCCGGCCACCAGGAACAACGCGGCGGTGGAGAACGCGTGGCTGACCATGTAGAAGACCGACCCGCTGTGCCCGGTGCTGGTCAGTGCGAAGATGCCCATGACGATGAACCCGAAGTGCGACACCGATGTGTAGGCGATGAGCCGCTTGAGGTCAGGTTGCACGATCGCGATCAGCCCCGGCAGCAGTACCGAGACCACCGCCAGCCCGACGATCGCCGGCGCCGCCCACTGGGAGGCGTTCGGGAACAGCGGCAGGCAGATCACCAGCATGCCGAACGTGCCGACCTTGTCCATCACCGCGCTGATCATGACCGCGGTGCTGGGGGTGGATGCCTCGGCGGCGTCCGGCAGCCATGCGTGCAGCGGCCACATCGGCGCCTTCACCGCGAAGGCGAAGAACACGGCCAGGAACAGCAACCGCTCCACCGTCTGGGACTCGAAGCCGATCCCGGTCAGGTTGTCGATCAGGAACCCCTGTTCCCCGCCCGGCCCGTACACGTAGGAACCGATGACGCCGACCAGCATGATCAACCCGCCCGCCAGGTTGTACAGCAGGAATTTCACCCCCGCGGCGCGGGCGGCGGGCCCGCCGGTGATCCCGATCATGAAGTACATCGGCACCAGCATGGCCTCGAACAGCACGTAGAACAGGAACAGGTCGCGGGCCATGAACACCCACAGCACCATCGCCTCGAGCACCAGCATCAGCGCCAGGAAGAACTGCATCTTGTCCGGGCGGTCCGTGAACTCCCGGAACGCGGCCAGCATGCACACCGGTGTGACGATCGCGGTGAGACTGATCATCGCCAGCCCGATGCCGTCCAGCCCGAACGCCCAGGAGGCCCCGAGCTGCGGGATCCAGGTGCGCTGTTCGGCGAACTGGAACGAGGCCGCGTCGCCGGTGTCGAACGCGATCCCCACCCCGATCACCGCGGCCAGCGTGCCCAGCCCGAATACCAGCGAGGCGATCCGGGTGGCTCGGGCCGCCATGTCCGGCAACGCGAACACCACCGCACCGCCGACCAGCGGCAGCAGACCGAGCAGGGTCAACACCATGCTATCCATCAGTTCACCACCAGGATCGTGCCGACGAGGGCGACCACGCCCAGCAGCATGGTGGCCGCGTAGGAGCGAACGAAACCGTTCTGCAGTTTGCGGATCGTTTCACCGAACGCCGCCAGCAACCGGCCGCCGCCGGTGAAGCCGCCGTCGATGCCGGCCCGGTCGACCGCGGACAACGTGGTGGCCACGGCCCGGCCGGGCTCCTCGAACAGGGCCCGGTTGACCACTTCCTGGTACAGGTCGGCGCGAGCCGCTTGTTCCAGCATCGAGCCCTGCGGCACATACCTGGCCACAGTGGCGGCCCAGTACTGCCGGTAGGCGATGAACGTGCCGAGCGCCACCAGGCTCAGCGTCAGCCCGATGATGACCGGTATCGGCAGTACCGGATCGTGGTGTTCTGCGTGTCCGGTGACCGGCTCCAGCCAGCCGGTGAAACCGAGCCAGCTCAGCAGCCCACCCAACGCGACGGACCCGACCGCAAGGACGATCATCGGCGCGGTCATCAGCGCCGGCGACTCGTGCGGGTGGTGGTCCTCGGCGAACCGCTCCTCGCCGTGGAAGGTCATGAAGAACAGCCGGGACATGTAGTACGCGGTCAGGCCGGCCACGAGCACGGTGACCAGACCGAAGAACCACGGCCGCCAGCCCTCACCGACGAATGCGGCCTCGATGATGAGGTCCTTGGAGAAGTAACCGGACAGGAACGGGAACCCGATGATGGCCAGATACCCGGCCCCGAAGGTCCACCAGGTGGTGCGCATGTGCCGGTACAGGTTGCCGTAGCGGCGCATGTCGGTGCTGTCGTTCATCCCGTGCATGACCGACCCGGCACCCAGGAACATGCCGGCCTTGAAGAACCCGTGCGTGATGAGGTGAAAGATGGCGTACGCGTAACCGATCGGGCCGAGCCCGGCGGCCAGCATCATGTAGCCGATCTGGCTCATCGTCGATGCGGCGAGCGCCTTCTTGATGTCGTCCTTGGCGGTGCCGACGATCGCCCCGTAGGTCAGGGTGATGGCACCGACGACCACGACGGCCAGCGACGCGGTGGGAGCCATCTCGAAGATCGGGCCGGAGCGAACCACCAGATACACCCCGGCGGTCACCATGGTGGCGGCGTGGATGAGTGCGGACACGGGGGTGGGGCCCGCCATCGCATCGCCCAGCCAGGAGTGCAACGGGAACTGGGCGGACTTGCCGCACGCGGCCAGCAGCAGCATCAGGCCGATGAAGGTGGCCCAGCCCTCGCTCATGGTCCCGGCGGCGCCGAGCACCTCGTCGACGCCGACGGCACCCACCACCAGGAACATCGCACCGATGGCCAGGCCGAGACCCATGTCGCCGACCCGGTTGACCACGAACGCCTTCTTGGCCGCGGTGGCGTACTCCGGTACCTGGTTCCAGAACCCGATGAGCAGGTAGGAAGCCAGGCCCACGCCCTCCCAGCCGACGTACAGCAGCAGGAAGTTGTCGGCCAGCACCAGCAGCATCATCGAGGCGATGAAGAGGTTCAGGTAGGCGAAGAACCGGCGCCGGTCCGGGTCGTGCTCCATGTAGCCGACCGAGTACACGTGGATCAGTGAGCCGACGAAGGAGACCAGCAACGCGAACGACACCGACAGCGGGTCCACCCGCAGCCCGACGTCGGCGGTGAAGGCACCGGCGTGCAGCCACTGGTACAGGTGCAACCCCTGCACTCGTTCGTGCGCGTCCGTGCCCAGCAGGGAGAACAGGATCAGGGCGGCGACGACGAAGGTGGACCAGGACACGGCGGTTCCCACCCAGTGGCCGACCGAGTCGCAGGCTCGTCCGGCCAGCAGCAGCAGGGCGGCGGAGGCCAGTGGCAATGCCACCAGCAGCCAGGCCAGCGACGCCGCCCCGGATGCGGGTACCGACGCGTTCGCCTCGGCCAGGGCTGTCCCGGCGACGACGGCGTCGAGCGCGATCTGCACGACAGCGTTCCCTTCAGTACTTCAGCAAGTTGGCGTCGTCGATCGACGCTGATCGGCGGGTGCGGAAAATGGCGACGATGATGGCCAGGCCGACGACGACCTCGGCGGCGGCCACCACCATGACGAAGAAGGCCATGACCTGCCCAGACAACTGGCCCGACGCCCGGGACGCGGTGACCAGGACCAGGTTGGCCGCGTTCAGCATCAGTTCGACTCCCATGAACGCGATGATGGCCTCGCGGCGCACCAGCACGGTCACCGCACCGATACTGAACAGGATGGCCGCCAGCACGAAGTAGTTGGTCAGGCTCATGAGCGTTCCCCCTCGATGTCGGCGCGAATGCCGGCCACCGATTCGGTGAGTTCGCTGACTTTCTCGTCGCCGGCGGCCTGGCCACGCACCTGCAGAACGCGGGAGACCGACAGCTCGCTGGGCGTGCCGTCGGGCAACAGTGCCGGGGTGTCCACGCCGTTGTGCCGGGCGAACACGCCCGGCCCGGGCAGCGGTGCGGCGTGGCCGGTCCGGACCCGTTCCGCGGCGAGCGCCTTCTGTGTCTTCGGCGGGGTCAGCCGCTCCTGGTGGGTCAACATGATCGCGCCGACGGCGGCGGTGATCAGCAGGGTGCCCACGATCTCCAGGGCGAACACGCGCTGGCCGAAGATGAGCCTGGCCACGCCGGTGGGGTTTGACGCGTCGTTCAGCGCCTGGGCCGGGGGCGAGTAACCGTTCCAGGACAGCGGGCCGAAGTTCATGCCGGTGAACATGCCGACCAGCAACACACCGATCCCGGCACCGGCCAGCCAGGTGGCTGCCCGCTGGCCGGAGATGGTCTCCTTCAACGACACCTGCCGGTCCACGCCCACCAGCATGAGCACGAACAGGAACAACATCATGACCGCGCCGGTGTATACGACGATCTGCGCGGCGAACATGAACGGGGCGTCTTGAGCGGCGTACAGCACGGCCAGGCCCACCATGGTGGCGACCATGAGCAGGGCGGCGTGGACGGCGTTGCGGACGAAGATCAGCCCCCCCGCGGCGATGACCATGATCGGGGCAACGATCCAGAACAGCGTGGCCTCTCCGCCGCCGATGGGCACCGGGCTCATGTCTCCTCCGTTCCGTGCCAGGCCAGGGCATCGCCCAGTCCGAGCGACCTGGCCACCTTTTCGACGGTCTCGTCCTGCGGACGGTGCTCGCGCACCCACTCCACCTGCTCAGGCACCGGACCGGTCACCTCGCCACGGTAGTAGTTGGTGTCTTCGGCACCGGTCACCATCGGGTGTGGGGCAGCCAGCATGTCGGGTTGCATCGGCGCCAGCAGATCCTGCTTCTCGTAGATCAGCCCGACCCGGGACGGGCCGGCCAACTCGTAGAAATTGGTCATGGTCAGGGCGCGGGTGGGGCATGCTTCGATGCACAGCCCGCAGAAGATGCAGCGCAGGTAGTTGATCTGATACACCCGCCCGTACCGTTCGCCGGGGGAGAACTGGGCCTGCTCGGTGTTGGACGCGCCCTCGACGTAGATGGCGTCGGCCGGGCAAGCCCAGGCGCATAGCTCACAGCCGATGCACTTCTCCAGGCCGTCCGGATACCGGTTGAGCTGGTGCCGGCCGTGGTAGCGCGGCGCGGGCGGTGGTTTGTATTCCGGGTAGCTCTCGGTCTCCACCTTCTTGAACAGGGTGCGGAAAGTGACCCCGAACCCGGCGACGGGAGCCAGGAAATCACTGATCGGCCCGCCACCGGCGGATTCCTGAGCCGGAGGCGACGCGGGCGGCCGCTGTACGTCGCCGCTGCCCGCGCGAGCAGCGACCTCGTGGGATTGGTTGGTGGGTCGGTCGTCAGTCACCGGGGCCTCCGGTCGATGGCTGGTCGGACGAGGGCTCATCGGGTGCCGGCTTGTCCGGGTCCGGCCGGTGTTCGCTGGCCGATGCGGCGCCGGTGGTACTGGTTGCCCGCACGGGCAGGCGAGCGGCCCGCGGCGAGGTGGGCATGGACTGGCCGGGCAGCGGCGGTACCGGGTGCCCACCCGCGAACGGGTCGAATCCGGCTTCCGCCTGGGCCTCGTCCTCGTCGTCGTCGGATCCTTCCGGCAGCAAGGCCGTCACCACGGTCGCCACCACCAGGACGACGATCACCGGGATCAGCCAGGTCCGCACGTTGATGTCGGTGAACTCGGTCAGGCCGCGGACCGTGGCCAGCAGTACCAGGAACGACAGAGCGGCCGGGATGAGCACCTTCCAGCCGAGCTTCATCAACTGGTCGTAGCGTAGCCGCGGCAGCGACCCGCGAGCCCAGATGAACAGGAACATGAAAACCCACAGCTTGGCGGTGAACCACAACAGGGGCCAGAATCCGGTGTCGAAATAGCCGACCCCGTCCGCGCCCTGGCCGATGAGGCTGAGCGGCCAGGGAGCGTGCCAACCGCCGAGGAACAAGGTGGTGGCCACCGCCGAGACGGTGAACATGTTGACGTACTCGGCCAGGAAGAACATGGCGAACTTCATCGAGGAGTACTCGGTGTGAAAGCCACCGACGAGTTCTCCTTCCGCCTCGGGCAGGTCGAACGGGGCCCGGTTGGTCTCACCGAACATCGTGATCACGTAGATCACGAAGGCCGGAGCCAGCGGGATGCACCACCACAGCCCACTGGCGTGCTGTTCGGCCACGATCTGCGAGGTCGACATCGACCCGGCGAAGATGAACACCGCCACCAGTGACATGCCCATCGCCAGTTCGTAGGAGATCACCTGGGCGGTGGACCGGACCCCACCCAGCAGTGGATAGGTGGAACCGCTGGCCCAGCCGGCCAGCACCAGCCCGTACACGCCCAGCGCGGTGACGGCAAGGATGTAGAGCACCGACACCGAGAAGTCGGTCAGTTGCAGCGGGGTGCTGATGTCGGTGAACGGGACGGTGACCATCGGACCCAGCGGGATCACCGAGAACGCCAGGAAGCAGGTGACGGCGGAGATGAAGGGCGCGAGCAGGAACACCACCTTGTCCGCATTCCGCGGGGTGATGTCTTCCTTGAAGGCCAGTTTCACGCCGTCGGCCAGCGACTGGCCGATGCCGAAGGGCCCCATCCGGTTGGGGCCCAGCCGGTACTGCATCTTGGCGATGATGCGCCGCTCGGCCCAGATGACGACCACCACGTTGGCCACCAGGAAGGCGAAAACGAAGACCGCCTTGCCGATGATGAGCCAGATCGTGTCGTTGCTGAAATCGCTCACGCGGGACCCCTTTCCGCGATACCGAAACCGGTGGCACCACCTGACCAGGTGGACCCGGCCCCGACCAGTTCCGCCTCGGCGTCCTCGGCCACCGCGACCGACACCACGTCACCGGAGGTGGCCCGCAAACTCTTGCGGACAGAGCTGGGCCCGTTGTTGGTGGGCAGCCACACCACTCCGTCCGGCATCCGGGTGATCTGGGCGGGCAGGGTGACCGAACCACTGCTGGTGGACACGGTGATCTGCCGGCCGGTGGACCAACCCAGCCGGAGGGCGGCGGTCCGGCTCAGCCGCACCACCGGCCGGTGGGCGGTTCCGGCCAAGTACGGTTCCCCGACCTGCGAGCGGCCGTTGTCCAGCAGCAGGTGCCAGGTCGACAGCACCGCCTGACCGGGGGCGATCACCGGGCGGGAGACCTCCACCGGTTGCGGAGCCGGGCCACGGGCACCGTCCCAGCCGCGGAACTGGGCGATCTCGGTTCGGGCAGCGTCCAGGTCGGGTAGCCGCAGGTCGATGCCCACTTCGCCGGCCAGCGCCGACAGCACCTGCAGGTCGGTCATCGCCTGCGAATCCAAGGCGGCCGGGAACGTCCGCACCCGGCCTTCCCAGTTGAGGAAGGCGCCGGACCGTTCGCTGGCATGCGCGACGGGCAGTACCACGTCGGCCATGTCGACGGCCGCGGACGGGCGTATCTCCAGCGCGACCACGAACGTGCGCTGCAACGCAGCCAAGCCGCGGGCCGGGTCGGGCAGGTCGTCCACGTCCAAGCCGCAGACCAGTAGCGCACCCAGACCGGCCGATGCCGCCGCTTCGACGATCTCGCCGGTGGACCGGCCGGGTTCATCCGGCAGTGAGTCCACGCCCCACACCGATGCCGCGTCCACCCGGGCCGCCGCATCGGCTACCGGCCGCCCGCCGGGCAGCAGGTGCGGCATCGCGCCCGCCTCGATGGCACCGCGTTCGCCACTGCGCCGCGGCACCCAGGCGAGTTTGGCGCCGGTGGCCCGGGCAAGGGCCTCGACGGCGGCGAATGTGCCCGGCGCGGTCGCGGCCCGCTCGCCGACCAGGATGATCGCTCCCTCTTCGCGCAGTCCCCGGGCTGCGGCGTTCAGCCGCTCTCCTGATTCCAGTGCATGGCCCGCACCCTCGGTCAGCGCCTTGAGCACGCTGGGTTCGGTACCAGGGGCCGCGGACAGCAGCTGCCCACCCAGTTTGGCCAGCCCGCGGCTGGCGAACGGAGCGATGCTGAGCACCTGGGTACCGTTGCGGCGCATGGCTTTTCGCAGCCGCAGGAAGACGACCGGGACCTCCTCCTCCGGTTCCAGCGCGACCAGCAGCACGGTGCTTGCCCGTTCCAGGTCGGCAAAGGTGACCGTACCGTCCTCGACCAGCCGCCCGGATACCCGGTGAGCCAGGAAGGCAGCTTCCTCGGCGCTGTGCGGTCGAATCCGGAAGTCGATGTCGTTGGTGTCCAACACGGTCCGGCTGAACTTGGCGTAAGCGTAGGCGTCCTCGAACGTGGTGTGCCCGCCGACCAGGACCCCGGCACCGACCGCGTCGGGGGTATCCGAGCCGTCGCCGGCGAACCCGCCGTCCCTGGCGGCCTTCAGCCCGAGTGCGGCCACCTGCAGCGCGTGCGGCCAGGAGGTCGGTACCAGGTGCCCGCCCTCACGGATCAGCGGGGTGGTGATCCGGTCGGCGGTGGTGCCGCCGTGGAAGGCGAACCGCCCCTTGTCGCAGATCCACTCCTCGTTGACCTGCGGATCGTTGCCGGCCTGGCGGCGCAACACGGTGCCGCGGCGGTGATCGGTGCGGATCGCGCACCCCGACGAGCACCCGTTGCAGACCCCGGGGGTGGAGACCAGGTCGAACGGGCGGGACCGGAACCGGTACATCGCGCTGGTCAGGGCGCCGACCGGGCAGATCTGGATGGTGTTGCCGGAAAAGTAGCTGGCGAACGGCTCCCCGGTCTCGGTGAGCACCGATTCGGCCTCGGTGGCGATGCCCAGCACGCCGGGCGAGTAGATGCCGATCTGCTGCTGGGCACCGCGATGCTGCAGGTCGATGAACGGGTCGCCGGAGATCTCCTTGGAGAACCGGGTGCACCGCTGGCAGACGATGCACCGTTCCCGGTCCAGCAGCACCTGGGAGGAGATCTTGATCGGCTTGGCGAAGGTCCGCTTGTGCTCGATGTAGCGGCTGGTGGTCCGGCCGTTGCTCATGGCCTGGTTCTGCAGCGGGCACTCCCCGCCCTTGTCGCACACCGGGCAGTCCAAGGGGTGGTTGATGAGCAGGAACTCCATCACCGCGTGCTGAGCGGTTTCGGCCACCTCTGAGGTGGCTTGGGTCTGCACGTCCATGCCCTCGGACATCTCGATCGCGCAGGCGGGCTGGGGTTTGGGCATCGGACGCAGCTGCCCGTCCGGACCCGGGGTGGCCACCTCGACCAGGCACTGGCGGCAGGCGGCAACCGGATCCAGCAATGGGTGGTCGCAGAACCGCGGGATGGCAATCCCGATCTCCTCGGCGGCCCGGATGATGAGCGTGCCCTTGGGCACGGTGACCTCGATGCCGTCGATGGTGGCGGTGATCTGTTCGGTGGGAGTACTCATCGGGCAACAGCTCCGGTGATCATCGGGCACCAACTCCTGCGGCCTGATAGACGGTCGATTCCATCGGGTCGAACGGGCAACCACCCGGGGATTCCTTACTGCGCAGGTGAGCCAGGTACTCCTCGCGGAAGTACTGCAGCGACGAGGAGACCGGCGACGTGGCCCCGTCGCCCAGCGCACAGAACGACCGGCCGAGGATGTTCTTCGCACCGTCGGACAGCACGTCCAGATCCGCCTCGGTGCCCTCGCCGGCCTCGATGCGGTGCAGCACCTGGGCCAGCCAGTAGGTGCCCTCCCGGCAGGGCGTGCACTTGCCGCAGGACTCGTGCTTGTAGAAGTCCATCCAACGGCTGACCGCGCGGACCACGCAGGTGGTCTCGTCGAAGATCTGCAGTGCCCGGGTACCGAGCATCGAACCCCTGGCGCCGACTGCTTCGAAGTCCAGCGGCACATCCAGGTGCTCCCGGGTCAACAGCGGCGTGGAGGACCCGCCGGGCGTCCAGAACTTCAACTCGTGGCCCTCCCGGATGCCGCCGGCCATATCCAGCAGTTCCCGTAAGGTGATCCCCAGCGGCGCCTCGTACTGACCGGGCCGTTGCACGTGCCCGGACAGGGAGAAGAACCCGAACCCTTGGGACCTTTCGGTGCCCATACCGGCGAACCACTGCGCGCCGTTGCCGATGATCGAGGGCACCGAGGCGATGGTCTCCACGTTGTTGACCACGGTGGGCCGCGCGTATAGGCCGGCGACCGCCGGGAACGGCGGTTTCAGCCGGGGCTGGCCACGCCGGCCCTCCAGCGAGTCCAGCAGTGCGGTCTCCTCGCCGCAGATGTAGGCGCCGGCACGATGCAACCCTCGATCAGCGCGTGCGGGTTGGCCATCATCAGCGGAATGTCCTTGCAGGTGCCCGGCTCGGATTCGTCGGCGTTGACCACCAGGTAGCGAGGCCCGCCGTCCGGTTTGGGCAGGAACCCCCATTTCATGCCGGTGGGGAAGCCCGCGCCGCCCCGGCCGCGCAACCCGGAGTCCTTTACCGCGGCGATCAGGTCGGCCGGGTCGGTGTGCAGCGCTGTGCGGACCGCCCGGTAGCCGCCGGCGTCCTCGTAGACGTCGCGCTTCCAGGAATGCTCGGTGTCCCAGATATCGGACAGGATCGGTGTCAAGGTGGTCATGACTTGTCCGGTCCCTTCTTGACTGGTCCCTTCTTGGCCTGTGCGTCGGGCTTTCCGGCGGCGGCGCCACGGCCACCGTTCTTGGCTGGGTCGCCGCTAGTGCCGGTGGGCGCCCCGTCGGTGGCGGGCTGCTCGCCCGGCGCGCTCGGGTCGTCCGCGGCCGCAGGGGCGGTCCAACCCTTTTCCCGGGCCGCCCGCAGCCCGACCAGGCTCGGCTCACCCGCGGCCGGCCCCTCGTCGGCCCGCCCGTCGGGGAATCCGGCCAGCACCCTGGAGACGTGCTTGAACCCGCACACTTTATCGGCACCACGGGTCGGCCGCACGTCCTCGCCGGCCCGCAACCGGTCGACCACGTCCCTG
>PDWJ01001958.1_pt1 | contig 23301 bp, 16 predicted proteins | sample 1430881 | NCBI WGS metagenome assembly PDWJ01 (sample SAMN01162460, study PRJNA174530) | Oral metagenome, whole genome shotgun sequencing project. | biome: Marine environment; feature: Marine mammal; material: Swab sample of the gingival sulcus; isolation source: swab sample of gingival sulcus... | reverse complement strand
AATTGATGATAATACCGGAAAAACCCAAAACGAGAAAGCTTCCCATGTTCCAAAAAACATTCTTGGTAAAGGTATTAGGTCTTAGTAGTTCTTTACTGATACTCGTTTTCATCAGACATGTCTTTTTATGCGATGCTGGAAATAAATGTGTGTGGCATCAGTGGTGTCTCATCGTTTCTCCCATAGCAAAAACGGTGTAGAATTAATTGCCTGTCAGGAGCGGAGTTTGACAAATCAATGAGAGCGTACCTTTTAAAAAAAATAAACCTGATAATCATGAAATTCTCATGGTGGAAATACCAAGTCTCGTTTTGCATTTTATGCATACCAACAGGAAGTAAACACAAAGGACTGCCCATATCTGGGAAAGAACAGCATTGACCGATGTGCCAAAATGTCTTTATTTTCAGGTTCTGCTTTTTCATTCCGGTAACAAAGAGGCACTTCGATCACAGAGATCCTGATGCCACAGATAATCGGTAAACCTTCTATCAAAAACCAGGCATGAATCAGAGGAAATATTTCGCAGTTTTCTGGCCCATCGTGCTTCATGGAACGTACCGTCTTTCAGATTAATGAATGCAGGCAGATGTCCTTTGGCATCAACCAAAACAACGTTGCCTTTGCATGTAAGTCGATGCTTTGAAGCCACTTTTTCATTTATTGAGCATGCAATAAAAGAGGGTCTTGTAAAGTTTAAGTGGTTGCCTTTCGTTAACTCGTGCCAGTGTCGCTCGAGAAGGTTTTCTCACGCCCAAATGATAGATACGCTTTCCTGAGAGTGAAGTATATCCCAAAAATTTTTGAAACTGTTGAGAACGGCACGCTGAGCAATTGTCATGGCAGGAAACTGGCGCCAACGATTATACGAATGTAATTCTTACCCACTATGATACTCTTTTGCCAACAGTCCAAAAACATGTCTCGGAAAAATTGCAATCAATTGGTTGAGGATAATGTTATCGTGAGTCATTACTGGGATATCCTTTTGTTTTATTCGAATCTGTTTGTCACGAACCTGGAGTGTCCAATTACAGTTGTTGCTGGTAATAATTTGATTATTGGCAATCTCCCCATCTTCTGGAATCTTCATCAAGCGGGTTCAAGGCATTGCTCCTCAGGTCATAATGATAGAATGATCTAAAGCAGTAAAAACACCTGAAGCCTCTCTTCTGCTGGATTCTGAATATTAAAAAAGATTTTTTACGTTTGGGCAATAAGCGTGCCTGATAACGTAGACTGTTCGTCTTTGATTATGCCAAATATACCAGTCATTTGTCAGCTCCAGATCAGTTCAGTATTTTGTTATTTTTTGCCAGGTCTAAGGTTTTTTGGTGGTTCTTCATTGAAGACAGTTGGACTTTGGGCAAATTATGTCGCATTTTTTCAATAATATCATCTTTGTTTAGAGTTAATTCAATAAAAGATTTTTTCAGATTTTCAAATGAAAGATCTTCTGCTTTATAACAATAGTTGCTAAGATCAAAATCTGAAAGAACCTCAATATATTTCTGATACCCCCATCCAAAAACAGCAACAGGGGTTTCTGTACAAAGTGCAGATATCATAGAGTGAAAACGACTTGCGATATAATAATCGGACAAACCAACAATTATACGTAACTCCTTGCAGTCATAGTGGTAGTCGACAATATAAATATTTTTTTTATCTTTCAACGAATGATAAATTTTATTAACGGTAACCAGGTCATTATTGTGAAGACTTTTACTGTTTGGTCTGATACTATGGGGGATAAGCAATACGAAATATCCTTCATCCTGTAGCCATTCTATAAAATACTTCCACTCTTTATTATGATCAATTCCAATTTTTTTACTCTTTTGCTCAACGATAGTATTAACAGAAATACCGACAACTGTTTTTCCTTCTAATATTTTTTTAAAATCATTCTTAATTTTGTTTTCAGTAATATCTGGAATTTTTAGAGTAAATGCAGAATCTGACAATTCTTCACAATTGTCTATTCCAAGTTCATGTACATACATCAGGCTTTCCCTGCCCCTTGGAGAAACAATGGTAATTCTTTTTAAGATAAATTTTGCACATATTCTATTGAAAATATTATTGAATGGTCCAATTGTTTGGGAGTAAAACATTGTAGGTTTTTTAAGTATAATTCCTGGTAATGCACAAGCAACGTTATATAATATTTTTATTATCTGGGCATCGCTGAATGTTGTTCCCCCTGCAGTTATAATAACATTTGAATGTATTAACGCTTCAATATCAGATCCAAAAAAGGCTCCTGGAACGTTCCTGAAAAAAAATGAAACAAAACGATAAGCAAGGCAAAGTGGTATGATTTTTAAAACAAGCTTTAGAGGAGTGCCGTCTCGTAACGTCACACGATCGCGAGGTTTTGCCAATTCTTTGTCTTGCCTGGGATAAACGGTAAAAACTTCGGCAGTGCCCCCGTCCCCATTGTCTATAAGGTGGTCAAGAGCGCTTTCAAGCATAGAAACGGCACCACGATTACCTGTTCGTGAAACGGCAAAAAAGGAAAATCTCATTTGTTTCTCATAAGAATCTTTCATTTTCATTGTGTTGTTAACTTTTTGATGCAATTTTAAATAGTATCGCACATATTTTTATTATCGGCTTGGGGATTAAGTATATAATTTTATTATGTCTTTTTTTCGAAATACGTGAAAAAGTTAAATAAAGTATCCATGCGAACAGATGAAAAGGATAAAAGCCCTTCTCTTTCTTCTCTTTCACAGGAAAAGAAAGCCGCATGATTCGGGCAGCATATTTTCTCTCTTTTATGCGACGCGTGAATCGTTCTATTTTCTTAAATTCATTTTTGTATTTATTAATACCAAAAAACTCATGATTAATAATTTTATCATTAATCATTGATTGAATAATTTTTCTTCCTGTTTCATTATTTATTATAATGGATGAATGTTTGATAGGTCGTTTATTATATTCTTGATTATAAATATCACCAACAGCTATATCTGCCTGCTCTGAAAGATGTTCAGTACAATGAAAACACCCTGAGAATGATTTTACACCTAATACCCGTAGGCTATTTAAATAGAGAAAATTTTCATGATGAATATTGCCGTTATTCATGTGAAAAGAAACGGTTCCCCCTATATATTTTCTTGAGACTTTTACTGATGATATACTATCAGGATCAATTCCATTATTAAGTAAATATTGAGAGTAAAGACTACTCATTGGAGCTCCACGACAAAACAATCCTATGAGGATCTTGATTCTTGATTTTAAGTCTGGGGATTTTTCCATCCATTTGCGTATTTGTCGAACTTGGCATGGTAAAGCAACTACAGCAATTCTTTTTCTTTTGTGGTCAGCGAGTAACTCCTTGAGGACGGGCGTATACGCATATGTGCTTCCCTGTGCGTTGAGAATTTCTCCGGGTGTTTCAGCCCATTCTGAAATTGCTGAAAATTTTCCCTTTTCGTTTCCCAATCGTGAAACAAGGGCACAATCAATTTGTTTGTTTTTAAGAAGATAAATCAGTATCCCTGAGACAATACCACCGGAAGCTGCCATTTTTCTGATCGATTCCTCGGTTATATATCCGCAATAAAGCTCGCCCTTTTGCAACATCATTTCGCGTTATTCTGGAATAGTACTAATTGTATGATTTTTTAGATATTATTCGTGTATTTCTCTGCGCAGGGCAGATACTTGATCACAAAGAAGGCCAAACATAAAAACCATTAAAGTCGCTATTCCCAAAAAAACGGTCGTATCACCCACATTGAGCCTGCCAGAACTGAAAACATCAATGATAAAGCTCACTATTGTCATAAGAAAAAGTGTCATTGCTGCACGGATGAAAACTTTCAATGGTTCGAACAATATTGTAAGCCGTAACATCAACATCATCGTTTCCGGCCCATGGCGCCATTGACGGACAGTACTCGTTCCAATTCTCTTTTCGACTGTTATTGGAACCCACTTGATATGTCGATTTGATTTGAGCATTGCAAATGTCGAGGTTGTTGAAAATGAAAAGCCATTAGGCATCAGGTGTATATATTTTAAGAGAACATTTCTACGAATCATTCTCAACCCGGAGTTTACATCTGGAATATCCATTCCTGCAAGATGGTTTGCAAACTTGGTTAGGATTAGCTTGCCAGGTCTTCTGGAATGGGGAACATATGATTTTTGTCCTCGTGAACCCACTACCATATCATGATTATCACATTCTTCGATAAGTCGATTAACATCTGTCACGGTATGCTGTCCATCAGAGTCACAGAAAAGGACATACTCTTTTTGGGCTTTCAGTGTTCCCGTACGAAGTGCCGCTCCATATCCTAAATTACGATTATGGTCAATGACGGTTACCCCAGTGCTTTTAGCAATTTCTGAAGTTTTATCAGTAGAGCCATCATTGACAACAATTATTTCTGAAGAGGGAAAGCGTTTCATCATCTCTTGTAAAACTGCTTTTATACTACGTTCCTCATTAAAGGCAGGTATTATTATCGTTATATCTTGTGCATTCATAGATGGTCATTCCAATTCCTGTTTTTTTGTAAGGATATGATTTTTATGATTGATTTAGCTATGTTGTCATTGTTTTTAAGGTGAAGGGTAACAAAGGAAAAAATAGTGACTAAGCAGTTGCTGATTTTTTAGGAATATCATTTCCCAGGCCAATAAAAGTTTGATATTTTGCATCAGTTTTTATGGTATCTGCTGTTTTGCTTTTTTCAATATCGGCAAGAATTATGGTTCTGAACCACGTATCCCAGAGATTGCTTTCGTTCCAGGTTCTGTCCTTTGCGGTCCACCCTGTACGTACTTTAAATTGACCATACCTGATAATACTTATTGCCCGTCGTAATCGGTAGTAGCTTTGATACGGTCTGAATCCAGAAAAGATAAAGGGCATATTTCTTATTATATCAAGGTACGTTACAAGTTGTTTCTTGGACTGACAGAATCCCCCGTCGTTATTACGATTTGCCAGGCTTGCGTGTTTGGCTTTGTTGAGAGCTTCTGAAACAGCTCTTTTTCTATAGGTATTTCTCTGGCTTACGCAGACAAGCGTGTGAACTACATCATAGTCATGACACGCTTCTCCCCCTGGGGTAGGGGAAAAATAGCCATCTCCAGATTGTAGAGATAAGGCTGCATCGATTATTCTTTCAGAGTGATGCAGGTCTTTTCTCCAATACCAGTAGACAATAAATTGGTGTAAGCCGTTTTGTATGCCATGAAAGGAATGGCAGCTCTTGTCGTGACCCCAGAACCCACTTGCATTAACATGTCTGTCATGAAAATCAAACCATACGTCGATCAACTCTTTGTACGTGGCTTCTTTTTTTGTTTCGTATAAGTACGTGAGAAAAATGGCCAGGAACATAGCCTTATTTCCTGAGCTTGCCCGGCCTTCATGACATCCTCGTTCGTAAAGATATCTTTCTACGGATTCCGGAGTGCGATATTGCTCCATAAAAGTGAGTTCATACAAAGGTTTTGCTTCCAGAATTGCAAGGGCGCTCAGGCAGAAACAGGTGAGCTGGTAGCGATTCCGTTCTTTGTCAAAATGGTGGTATGGTTTGGGTTCATAGTAACCGTATTGAGGATTTTGGAAACTGTTCAGGTAGGCTGTCCAGCCTTTTTTCTTTTCATCGGAAAAGTGCTCTGTTTCACCAAAAAGATCCAGGATGAACAAGGCGAAACAGGATGTGAATGCAGAATCATCAGTAGAAGCACTTAGCCTGTATCGATACGGGCTCTCTTTAATTTTTAGCGTATTCAGCCACTGCAAAACGCTTTTTTTGAGTGAATTCCAGTCCATTACTGACTTTCTAAGAAACCATATTTTGAATGATTTTATTAACTTTTGGGAATACCTGGTCCGAACCGAATGTTTTTTCAGCAAACAGCTTCGCGCGAACACCAAGTTTCCGACGGGCCTCATCATGGTCAATCAGAAATTGAACGTCCTTGATCATTTGTTCCATTGTTTGTGATATAAAGCCAAGCTTTTTTTCTGTTATTAGACAATCTGGATCAAATTGAAGAGAAACAGTCGGTACCCCTCTCAGCCATGATTGGATGAAAGTGTTTGGAAAGCCTTCATTACCAAGGCTTGTATTAACAAAAACAGAAGCGGATGAAATAAGAACATTACTTAATTCAAGGTCGACAGCTTCTATATAGGAAAAGTTATCGGTTTTCGTCATCTCAGCTATGGGCTGTCGGTATTTTTCATTGGCCATTCTACCGGCCATGACAAAATGACAATGGCTTGTCCTCATTTTCTGTACCAGTTCGAGAAATAAATCCGGTTGTTTCCATGTCTTGACACTTGCAAGCCAGAGAACAACCGGCGGGATCTTTTTATCAGTCTGTGAGATCGGCTTCGGATGCATGTTTCTGATAGTTACCAGGCCCTTTTTTCTGAATCTGCCAATCAGTTTTTTCTGATAATCTGTCTGGCAGAAAATCATGTGAGCGTCTTTCATGGCAGTGAAGCTTCTGATATCTGAAAGTCCAAGGGAAAGAGCCGACCAAAGCCACCGGAGTGGATTTCTTGAATGATATTCCCTGGCTCTCAGCATATTCCTGAATAATCTGCAATCAATATCCATTGAAAGAGCAAAGATCAGAGGCGTTTGCGTTTTCCTGCAGTAATTTCTGCAGGCTGATGTGAATCGTGACCGGCCTCTTTGGTAGATGATATCTGGGTTTATTTTATCCAGTGCTGCTGTAACCTCATTCTCAAAGTTTGTGTTTGAAGTGAATGAACGTATCGGCTTCAAGGATATTCCCTGATCAACGGTAACTGATTCAATATCGGGAGACAGATAGATAACCTTCCAGCCGGATGATGCAAGCTGGCTTGCCAGCAAAAACATCTGCACCTCTGCGCCGCCGATATTTTTCTTGTGATAGTGGGCGGCAACAAAACAAATTGTTTTTGATTTTCTGCTCATTTTGTTATCAGTTATCCTGCAGCGCCAAAAGTTTGTCAAATGTCTGTTTGTATGGCTCGATTCCGTGAAAAAACGTTTGTAAACGATCTACAGGGTCTAAAAACAGGTGTTTGTTATTCTTCATCTTGTATTTGTTCAAATCTCGCGCATCGTTCAGGGGGTGGCCGATAAATTTTGCCAGTCGCTCTATTTCCTTTTGTCCGGACATAAATTGTTCAAAATTTATGACGATATGTTCAGCAGTGGTATTGTTTACTATTTTTAAAATCTGTCCATTATATATCGACCACGCTTTAAGTGCCTTGTAGAGGATAGTCAGCTTTTTTCGGCGAAGATTTCTTTTTTCATAATGCTTCATCACCTGTGCAGGATGTCTGTAAACAACGATCAGTCGGTGTTTTGGTAAATGCTTTTGCCACTGCTGATAGGTAAGGCATGTCCGCGGGTCTTTAAACCCCCAGTTATCGGTTCCAGAACGTGCCTCTTTTACGATCTGCTGAACATTCTCCTGAAAATCGGCCAATGCCTTTGCGGAAAGTTCTCCTGGCAATATATCGAGACTATACGTATCCCAGCAATCGAGCAGTTTTTTATTCAGTAGAGCTGTGGAAATACGTTCATACTTGTTTCCTGTATCGTAATCAGGGTCTCCGTCATTTGGATTGATCATCTGAATACCGGACTTATGAAGAATTTCGGCCACAAGGGTGGTGCCAGACTTATGCATTCCGAGCACAACGTAGATCAAGTTATCCTCCTGATTTTAAATTAAAAAAGATATTAATTTCTTTTGAAAAGCCAAAAGGTGTTTTTTATTCCCTTGACTGGTTTTACACACATGCTTTCCTGATGATTATTTGTTTCTGATATTTTGGATAAAATTGATGTTATTTCGTCTGAACCAAGGGTCGAAAATTTTTGCTCCCTGTATCTCTTTTCTGTGTTTTTTTCCTTTACAAAAGTTTTCTGAAAGAGATTCTTGATTTCTGAAATAGTTTTTCGGAACTGCCGGTGACTTGAGCCGGTTCCTGGCGTTTCTTCAATATGGGGAATAGTGTTCCTGTTGCTGGTGCGTAACAATGTCCCGAGAGCCTCGCAAACCCTTGTCGCCGCATAACCGTCAAGATGATGAAAGTTCTTTTCAAGCAGTTCAATCTCTTTAGTTGACAAAGGTACGTCATCAAGAGTGTCGGAATCTAGAATATCTTTTACCGTGTCAATCAGTTCATCTGTGGAAAAGACTTCCTTACTGACAGCATTCGGAATAAAAAGATCAACAGCAGCATTTTGAATTGGTCTGAAAGATATGACCGGTTTTCCGAGCAACCTGCTTTCAATTCCGGTTGTGCAACCATTGTGAATAACTGCTTTTGCCGCCAGGGCCCACGGATGAACAGACCACCAGTGTTCAACATGAATATTTTTTATTCCCTTGAATAGCTTTCTGTATACGTCATGATTTTCAGAGGGATGGGGCCTGACTATTATGTTTAATGCAGGATATTGAGAACCTACTTCCCGTATCATGTCGTTGAAATGGGCAAATAACGCTTTTTGAAACAGGCCGATTTCAGGGTTGTCGTAGAGAAGCTTTTTTATATCAAGGTCGGGATTAAAATGATTGACTCTGCCAAATTTTGTATTGATAAGAATAAAGTTATGGTATTTGTTTTTCAGGTATTCTGTCTGTTCTGCAAAAAAGCCCTTTAATGACGGCATTAATAAATCAAAGCAGGGGTTTCCTGTTATCCTGCTTTCTGTCGTATTGTTTTTTCTGTTCCGTTTGAAAAGGTTATCCGTTGCTTCGCCCCAAGATAAAACGAGATCAACATATCGCAGGATTTCTGGAGACAATCTTTTCAGATACATTTCAGAGGAGTAATACAGCCCTCCTTCCGTATCCAAAACGACCACTTTTGTTCTGAACTCCTGTAACAAACGGTAGAGTTGTCGCCTTGACTCCCTGAATACAGCACTGTCACCGATATAGATATCCGGTTTGATAAACGAAATTTTCTGTTTGATTTGAGAAAGATCACCAATGACAACGTGGGCTCCGTATCGGGCCAGATTATAGCCAAGCCATACTTTTCCATCGAGTTCTCTAACCTTCGTTTCAACAGGTAATGCGATTACCCGACATGAAAGCATCGTCTTTTTCATTATATTGATGTTGTTCTTACGAACAGACCACGTTGGACCTGAACTGATCAGTCACTTAATCCCATGTGTATCCCCTGAACATTTTATGTTCTGAGATACCTGATCTATAATTCAATACCGTTTCCAGCATTCTGTTCAGTTCATCTTCTGTTAAAAGGTGTGGTTTCAAGCCCAGCTTTTTGAAACCGCTACGGGAAGGGTTGTAATAATGATCTTCCGCCTCTTTTCTTGGATTGTTAATGCTTTTTATTTCTACGTTCAGGTCAAAGTTGCGAGCAGCTTTTTTTACTCTTTCTGCCAATTCGTTAACACTGAATGTTTCTGTAAATTGATTCAATATTCTCAACGTGCCTCTGGCAACAGGATTGTCAACCGCCAATCTGACACATTGAAGGGTGTCCTTGATATTCAAGTATCCTCTGGTCTGGCCTCCCTTCCCATATACCGTCAACGGATAACCGGCTACAGCCTGGACAATGAATCTGTTCAGAACCGTTCCAAAGAGTTCGTCATAATTAAAGAAGGGTAATAAGCGGCTATCCAGATCACTCTCCCGGGTATGCAGACCATAGACTGGTCCCTGCATCAGATCTGTCACCTGAAGCCCCCAGGTTCTAACATAAAACCAGAGTAAATCGGTGTCCATGACTTTGGTTGTATGATAAAGACTTCCCCCCTGGCGGGGATACAGGAATGTATCTTTTCTTCCTTTATGTTCAAAGGTAATCCATCCTTCTTCGATATCGATATTCGGTGTTCCATATTCCCCCATTGTTCCAAGTTTAATGATATGGGCCTCGGGGGTAAAGGCTTTTACTGCAAAGATAAGGTTGGCCGTCACGGTCAAATTATTGGCAAGAGTCAGGCTGGCTGTCTGACGGTTTAACATGGAGAAGGGAGCGGATGGCTGTTCCGCGTAATGAATAATGACATCAGGTCGAAAACACTGGAATATATGCTCTACAAAAGACCAGTCCTGGAGATCTCCTATATAAGAAGTAATCTCCAACCCTGAGATTTTCTTCCAGATTGATATTCTCTCAGCAAGGTTAGGCACAGGAAAGAGCGGTTCAACATCATGTTCAAGAGAGAGCGTTCTTCTCAGGTAATTATCTGCAACAGCGATGTCGTGACCAAGCCGGGAAAAATACATGGCCGTCGGCCAGCCCAGATAACCGTCACCACCTAATATTAATAATTTCATCGGGTTCTTTTAATGAGCTGATAGTAAACAGCTATTCAAGCAGATTGTTGGTTTCAAGATAAGAAAGAATTTCGGCATGGGTCATAGGCACTTCATTCATGGAATTGTAGGCCTTGTCAATATGTTTGGATTGAACATTCTGGTAAGAATAATCAATATCGTGGTATACACCTTTAAATGCAGGCAATACAGAAAAATATTCATCAAGCTCGTACGTTCTTCTGGTCTCCTCTTCATTCATCAACTCTTCATAGAGCTTTTCTCCTGATTTGGCGCCAATTGTTTTTAACGTTATTTCTTCAGGATCAAAATTATGCTTTGGGGCAAGTTTCTTAATCATTACTTCGGCAAGATCCTGAATCCTCAAAACAGGCATTTTGGTAACAAAGACCTCACCGCCACAGGCGATCAGGGATGAGTTTATAACAAGTCTGACGGCTTGTTTGATACTCATGATAAAACGTGTCATTCCGGGATCGGTCAATGTGACCGGTCCGCCATTCATGATCTGATTTTTGAAAATGGGAATAACGGAACCACTTGAACCCAAAACGTTTCCGAATCTCGTTGAAGCGTATATCGGGCTCTCCCCTCTGGCACTACTGTTTGCCGCCGTAATCAGCCGCTCGCCCATAAGCTTCGAAGTACCCATGACATTTGTCGGGTTCACTGCTTTGTCGGAACTGGTAAAAATGACCCTTTCAATTCTGTTTTCACGTGCTGCATGGATGATATTCTGAACTCCAAGGATATTTGTCTGAACAGCTTCAAAAGGAGATCTTTCACATAGAAGGACATGTTTGTAGGCTGCTGTATGGAATACAAAATCAATTCCCTTGCACTTCTGAACAAGTTCGTCTCTATCCCTCACATCAGCCAAATAAAAGGAAGCTCCAGCAAAATGAGAGAATTCTTGTTCCAGAAAGAAAATATCACGTTCACTATTGTCAAGACCAATCAATTCTTCGACAATGCAATCACGAAGTAATTGTCGAACCAATTCTCTGCCTACCGTTCCACAACAACCGGTAACCAATATTCTTTTATTATTTAAACCTGTTAGCATATGTGGTACCAACAAACGTTATGGCTTATTCTTCTTCTTGATTCTCCCTGGCCTTCAGCACGTTCGGTTGGAGATGGTGGGGAGAATTTCTTTGAATTACCTGTTCTTGGATAGCACCAGTCAGAGAAGCCCTGTGAAAACGGTAATAACCAGGAACCTGTTATTAACGGTTGCCCGCAGGATTCAAGGTTTGTCTCACTGATGAGAGAGGTGATGGATACATTTCTACCCCTTTCATCTCCTTACCGTGTGAAAATGAGTGTTTTTACATGGTGACATACAAAACACTCAGGCCATCAGGTCCGGTGCAATCTGGTTCTACCGTTTTCCTCTGAGGTGGTCAAGTAAAAAGGGACACTCGTTTGTCTTAGAAGATCAGAGCAATTTGGGGTATAACCCGGCAGCGGTGTTGTCAAAATCGGCACGGACTTGTCTGCTAAAAAGACTTTCAAAATTACATTGATTGTGGCAGACTGTTTTCGTGAGGATTTTTTGGGGATGGTTTGTTATTCAGTGTTTTCAATCTGTAACACGATGGTTGGCAGGTTGAAAAGCAGGTTTTTCAAAAGCCTGGAATGTGGCTTTTGAATGTAATCCTTTATTGCCATAAGGATGTACCGTTTTAAGAAGAAAAAAAATGACGTGTTTGACTGCATCTATGACCTGGTTGCTTTCAAATTTGACTTTGAAATACCATTTGAAACACGCAGCTGATATTGTATCTTCATAAATGTTTTCAAACAATTATATTCTTGATAGCGATGGTGTATGGAGTCGTGAGAAGTACGGGTCTTTCAGCTATTCCGATGGTGAAATCATTGAAAGGCGGCTTCTGGATGAGTTGAGGTCAGCAACGGATCTATCGGCTGCTTCGAATGAATTGCAGGCCCTGATACAGGATTGGCCGAGTGAGTACCACTTTTCCCCCTTGAGAGGGAATCTTTTTTCCCTGTTCCGGTTCAATACAAATGAAACGATTCTTGAGATTGGTTCCGGTTGCGGGGCGATGACCCGGGTTCTTGGTGAACGGGGAGTTTCGGTTGTTGCTCTTGAAGGCAGCCGCCGCCGGGCAGCTATTACCAGGGAACGATGCAGAGATCTCGATAACGTCATGGTCTGTTGTGATACTTTCGAACAGTTTACCTTGGAAAGAAAAGTTGATGGTATCACCCTGATCGGAGTTCTTGAATACAGTCCCACCTTTATTTCTGGAAAAGCACCTGTTGATACCATGTTGAAACAGGCCTTTGATCTGCTTGAAAATGACGGTTTTCTGATAGTTGGTATTGAAAACCAGCTTGGCCTGAAATATTTCAATGGTTGCAGTGAGGACCATTCAGGGGCTGCTTTCACCGGTATCAATGATGACTATGGTTCAAGAGGTTTTTGCACACTTGGCAGAAAGGAGCTGGAGGAGTGTCTGAGAAGGGCCGGTTTTGCACATGTAACCTGTTTTTATCCCTTTCCTGATTATAAACTTCCCCGGGCGATCATTCGCGAAGAAGCATTTCTCTGTCCCGAACTTAACGTTGGCCAGATTGTTGGGGGGTATCCGGCGAGAGATTACACAGGCAATAATAGGAGATTCTTCCAAGAATCAAGGGCTTGGCCATTGCTGGAACGAAATGGTATATTAGCTGATCTTGCCAATTCTTTTTTGTTTATTGCAGGTAAAGGTACAAGGTCTGTTAACACCCTTTGTGATGATTGGCTTTTGCAGACGTTCAGTTGTCCGCGAAAGAAGGAATATCTTTCAAGAAATGTATTCAGGCGTGAAGGATCCGCTCTCGTTGTTGACAAACAGAGAATGTACCAAACTGCAGGAGAACTGACATCGTCTGTAAGGCATATCGTTGGAAAACAGGCGTATTGTTCCGGCCGTTTATATACCTCAGATCAGCGAAACAGTTTTTCTGAAAAAAATATCTTGTGGGCATATTCCGATTATTTATCCCCGTGGATCAGGTATCTTATAGAGAATGCCACCGTCACAAAAAATGATGAAGGGAAAAAGTCATACGTAGTTGACGGGAAATTTCTGGATTGTTTGCCTGCCAATATGATCATGACGTCTGATCTCCCAGACTTAAATCTGATTGATCAGGAGTGGGAAGTTCAGGAAGAGCTGGACGTGGGTTTTGTCATTTTCAGGGGTATTTACCGGGACCTTAAAGATAATGTAACGGAAATTGAATATACACCCCTTTTCAATGGTCGATCGTTTTTTGACGTGATGGTTTTTATCTTCCTGGAGCATCAGCTTGAACTTGATCGTGAAAGATTGAAACGTTATATAGCGCGCGAAGTTGCATTTCAAAAGCAATTGATCGTTTGTCGAGTCTCCAGCAGCGATATGGAATCATATATGGAAGACTTTATAATGGTGAAACGCTGTCAAAAAATGAGAGATGAAACAGACCGACTTCTTGCTGTGAATCAGGAAATAAACAATGAAATCGAACGGTTGTATCAAGAAATCAAGGCGATCAAGGGAACCCGTTCATGGCGGATCGGTAGATTTCTTACGGGTCCTTTCCGTTTCTTTTTTCGTCATTCCTGAAAGATCATGGATGAGAGCACGGAGTCAGCCTCTCTCGACAGCAGGCTCTTGTGTTGATGCGCTGAGAACCCCCTGATAAGAGAGAGATCAGGAGAAATAGATGCCACTCTGGTTCTGTGGTTGATAGACGTTCAGGCGATTGATAATCTGGATTAAACGAGACGACAGTTTAAAATAACGGACCTGTTTACCGGTCGATAGTGTGATGAAAAACCTGATTTTACATAAACAGCTTATTTTTTCCCTGGCAAGAAGGGAGGTGGGAACCAAGTACGCTGCTTCTCTTCTGGGAATTATATGGGCATTCCTGCAGCCTCTGGTTATGATCCTGGTTTTCTGGTTTATTTTCAGTGTGGGTTTCAGAGTTCGTCCGATGCAGGATGTTCCCTTTGTTGTCTGGCTTACCGCCGGGATGGCACCGTGGTTTTATTTTGCTGAAATAGTGACGACATCGGCAGATCTGGTGGTGTCTCATGCCACTCTGGTGAAAAAAACGCTCTTTCCTTCCGAGATCTTGTCGATTGTCAGGATCACCTCAAGTTTTGTTTCACATGCGTTTTTTCTGTTGATTTTTTTTACCTTGATGATCTTTTTGCGATTTGATATTTCATGGTATTTTCTGCAATGGTTTTATTATCTTTTTTGTCTCTGGTCTCTTGCTTTGGGATTATCCTGGTTATGTGCGGCATTGAATGTTTTTGTAAGAGACGTGGCGCATCTTGTTGCCGTAATTATGCAGGTTGGTTTTTGGGCGACTCCTGTTTTCTGGGATATCAACATGATGTCCGGGAAGATCCAGTTACTGCTTAAGTGTAACCCGGTGTATTATATCGTGCAGGGATATCGTGATTCTTTTATCTATTATATTCCGTTCTGGCAGCATATCTGGCAGACCTTTTACTTCTGGAGTTTTACCTTGTGCTGCCTGGGGGTCGGCATATATGTTTTCTCAAGACTTAAACCGCAATTTGCAGATGTATTATAGGCTGGTGTAATGGAAGCGTATCAGAAGGATCAGCCGGTTATAACCGTTTCAAATGTCAGCAAAGTCTTCAAGTTGTATAAAAGACAGATAGACCGGTTGAGGGATGCTTTCAGTCTGTCCGGAAAAAGGAAGTATCATCAGCCATTTCCTGCATTGAGCGATATTTCCTTTTCTGTTCAACGGGGTGATACCATCGGAATCGTTGGACGAAACGGCTCCGGAAAGTCAACCCTGCTTCAGCTTATCTGCGGGATCTTGAAACCGACCTGTGGAACGGTAGATGTTGACGGTAAGATTTCTGCTCTGCTTGAACTGGGAGCAGGGTTTAATCCTGATTTTTCCGGAAGGGAAAATGTTTATTTAAATGGTTCTATTTTGGGGATGAGCCGGGACGAAATGGATGCCTGTTTTGATGACATTATTGCTTTTGCTGACATCGGGCAATTTATCGATCAACCGGTAAAAAGTTATTCCAGCGGCATGTATGTCCGTTTAGCGTTTGCGGTGGCGATAAACGTAAACCCGGATATTTTGATTGTGGACGAAGCGCTCTCTGTTGGCGACACAGTTTTTCAGGCAAAGTGTTTTGCCAAGTTTCGCGAGTTTCAGGAAAACGGTGTGACCATCCTTTTCGTCACTCATTCAATGGATCTGATTACTCGATACTGTAAAAAAGCCATTTTGCTTGATGGGGGACGTATTGCCTGTCGGGGAACAGCCAAGGACGTGGTTGATCAATACCATCGTATGATTGTAGATTGTTCAAAAAAAGAAAAACGGCAAAGGAGTTCTTTTTCCCAGAAGGATGATGCTGAATCCGCTGACTCCCGAAACAGGAAAGTTCAGGATCATATGCAGCAAAGTGCGCTTTCATATCAATTAAATCCCAATGAAAACAGATATGGAAATGGTAAGGCAGAGATTCTGGAAATGGGTATCGATTCTCTCAGTGACAAGGCAAAACATATGTTTGTTCATGGAGAACGGTATCGTTTCTGGTTTAAAACACGATTTCATGCCGATTTACTGAATCCCATAACTGCGTTTACGATTAAGGATGTGAAGGGGTTTGACATTACCGGTACCAATACACTGTTTAAAAACCTTCGTATTGGCAAGGTAAAGAAAGGGGATATGATCATAACCGAATTTGAACAGCGCATGATGCTTAATCCCGGAGGATATCTGCTTTCTTTTGGTTGTGCCGGTTTTGAGGAAGGGGAATACACCGTTTATGATCGCAGATATGATGTTATAACGTTTGAAGTCGTGTCTGAAGTTTCAAGTATTGGCATTTTTGATCTTGATTCGACTATAGAAGTAAGGCGTTTAACGGAGTAATAACGAACCGTTCTCGAATCTATCGAAACAATTTTTGATCCCTGACCATAGGGTGAGGTTTGTGCCACTGTCCGTCGGACCTAAACGGTGTGTCTCAGACTGCGTCTGACCGTTCTCCTCTGAGAGGTATTGGTATCTGACAAAAACACATGAAACACCTGCTGCAGAACATCTCGAGCGGCCGCTGAGTTTCCAGGATTGAAATCCGCAACCAAACGAGATGAGCAGGGTATAAACCAAACAACCTGTCAAAATAAAGATCCCTTTTCAGACAAACCAGAAAAAGGGGTATTTATCAAGAACCCGATTGATATACAAAATTGCCTTGAAACTCCTCTGCACAAGAAGACGGTAAAAGCTTTTCCCGGTAAAATCAAAAAAAGAGTGCTCTATTCTTGTAAATAGTGGCTTTTTTTGTATTATATGAGAAAGGTTTTTGAACCTTTCTGCCGGGCTTACTGGTTATCCCGGCCATGTAGTTTGGTAATGGAGCGGAAAGTCTTGAGAGACTCCCCGGTGGTTGGTACGAACGGCTGTTTCCGTTCTTCGTCATGAAGGTACCAGGAGCACAGGACTTCCCCTATTGTTGGTTTGCTGGAGAACATAAAGGAGATTCTATCATGAGGAATGTATTGATTGGTCTGGGAGCCCTGTTTATCCTGGGGCTTTGCGCGGGAAACAGTTTTGCAGATAAATATACCCCTGGGGTTTACAAGGGCTCTGATCCAGGCAGAAACACCGCTAAACATCCGGGGAATATCTCTGTTGAGGTGACGGTAGATGCAAATGCCATTACCGATATAAAAATCACCGACTTCGTCCAGACCGAAAAGGGCAAGCAGGCCGAACGTAATGCCGAAGCAAAGGCGACCATCCCGGCTGCCATCCTTGAAAAACAGTCACTGGACGTTGATTCTGTTGCCAAGGCATCACTATCTTCTGTGGGCATCGAACTGGCAGTTGCCGAGGCTCTGCATAAAGCTACGGTCGCCTATAAGGATGGTGTCTACAAGGGCAGCGCTCCCGGTTATAACAAGCCGCCCAAACATCCCGGTGCCATTGATGTGGAAGTAACCATCGCCGGTGGCAAGATCAGTGATATTAAAGTCGTCACCTTCAAGCAGACCGACAAAGGCAAGCAGGCAGCAAAAAATGCTTCTGTCAAAGAGAAGGTTCCGGCGGCCATTGTTGCCGCGCAGAGCACCGCTGTTGATTCTATTGCCAAGGCGACGCTTGCCTCTGGTGGTATAAAACTCGCTGTAGCCCGGGCTCTGGAAAAGGCACGTTGATCCATCTCTTTGTCACTTGAGGGATGTCTGCATTACCTGCCAGGTATGAGGAGAGGAACCTTGTCGCTGCGATCAACAGTACGATCATGGTGCTGTTCCTCTCTTCTCTTGGTATCGGAGTCTTTTTCTTTGTTTTTCCTCTCTTTGCCTTCCGTAGTAATTGGCCTGGTGGCTGGTTGGGCGTGGTCTTTTCCGGTTATTATCTGGCCCGTCTGACGCTGTCACCTCTCGCCGGCGCACTTTCCGACCGATATTCACCAAGAAAACTATTACTGGGCGCCACCTTTTGTGCCGCCTCTTTAGTGTCCTGGTATCATGTTGTTCCCCGTCAATATACGTTACTGGCGATTCAATTCGGGCTTGGCCTTTGTTCCGGGGTCTTGAAGCCGGTTCTTTTTGGCTATCTCGCCAGAATCACCCCGGAAAAGAAACAGGGACGAATCTTCGGCTGGAGTACTGCCGCCGCCAATATGGTCTTTTTTCTTGGTCCGGCCCTCGGGGGCCTGTTATTTTCCTGCCTTGAAATAGATGAAGTCCTCCTGGTTGTTGCCGGAATCCTGCTGCTTGCTGCGGTTGTACTGTTCTTTTTTCCGAAGACAGAAACGTTGCCGATTTTTGACAAGCCAGAAGAGAAAGCAGTTTCTACACGACGACAGACTGCCGTATCTGGGACAGCATTACTGGTTGCGGTATTCGGACGGACCCTGGGTATTTCTTCACTGCTGGTATTCTTTCCCATTCTCCTCACCCAGAAACTGGCCTGTCCTGACTGGCTTACCGGCCTTCTGGTGGCCCTGCCCGGAGGTATCAGCTGCCTGTTACTGCCCTTTACGGGCAGACTTGCCGACCGTCTTGATCGCAGGCTGTTTATTCTTGGCGGTATGACCATGAGCGCCGCTGCCCTTGTAATGATCGGTTATTGCTCGACGACAGGGACCTTTGTCGCGGTCGGAACAATTATGGGAATAGGAACCGCATTTTCTTTACCCTCATCGATGGTACAGGCAACGGAATATAGGGCAGGAAAAGGGCGGGCCATGGGGATTTTTCAAATGGCAGCCAGTGCCGGATTCCTGTTCGGACCAATACTCAGTGGACTCCTGGTGCAGTTGACCGCTTCGCCGGCTTTGAGCATCAATACTGCCGGGATTTTTGGCCTGATTTCCTGTTTTCCGCTGGCGGTCAGTGTTGTCAGGAAACAACAGGGAACAACACGCTTCAGGATTAACGGGCTGCTGGTTGCGATCCTCATTCTTATACTGGTTTCGGGACTGGGGGCTTTACGGTATAAGCAATTGCCTGCGGTAATGGAACTGAAGCAGACCACGAAAAAGCAGGAGACGCATCGTTTTGCAAACCTTGCTATGGGTGGGATTGTTCACTTGAAACTGGAAGGAACGTCGAAAACAACTGCTGACCAGGCGGCCAATGAGGCTTTTTCCCTGATTGCCGCTCTGGAAAGAGATTTTGGTCATCGCAACGCCTCCGGTTCTATTGGTAATGTCAATCGTCTCGCCGGAAAGACCCCCGCCGAGGTCTCTTCTGCTGCCTTTGCTTTACTGGAGCGAGCCCTTCACTTCTGCGCCCGTACCAAGGGGGTTTTTGATATCACCATTGGCGCGATAACGGTCTACCCCTTGTATTACCAGAAAAAAATATCTCAGCGGGCCGCAGCCTTAATCGACTACCGAACGGTGGTTCTGGAACCGTCCCGCCACACCGTCTTTCTGCCCAAACCCGGTATGGCCCTTGACCTTGGCGGTCTTGCCAAAGGCAGTATTGTTGATGCCGCCGCTGCAGTAATCAAAAAAGCTGGAGTGCCCAGTGCCCTTATTGAAGCCAGTGGCGACTTCTACTGCTATGGAAACCGAATCTGGAAAATTGGCATACAGGACCCTCGCTCAGAAGGGCTGCTTGGTGTGATCGAGGTCAAAAATGCCGGGGTCTGCGGTTCAGGAGATTATTATCAATATATCCCCTCCTCCGGGACTGAGGGAGGGCGCAGCCATCATATCCTCGATCCACATACATCCGCTTCAGCCGCCAGGAGTATCGGGGTAACGGTCATTGCCCCCCGAACCGAGCTGGCCGATGCCCTGGCAACAACTCTGTTTATCATGGGTCCTGAACGAGGTCGTGATTTTCTGAAAGATTTTGACGACTGTGCCGCGTTATGGGTCTTGCCTGACGGTACGCTTGTTTCCAGTGCCGGATTTCCTCCCTTTATAGAATAGAAGAGCCTGTTCCAGAAACCTCATCTTCAATACCTTGTCAATCTCCCGATTCACCTGCACACGTTTTCTCTGCAATGAGAAGCGTATTTGGACAATATGTCGATTCGTGCTGGAAATCCTGACCACTTGTTTCCGCGATTGAACATCAGTGCACGTCCCACCATTTTGCTGCCGGAAACGTATCGGAAAGATGGTGAAAATTGTTTTTTTTAAGCATACGGCTGCCTGATAGAGGATATGACCACACGGATGCCGGCAAATGCCAAGATTTTTTTGACATCCCGATTCCTATTTTATAACCTAAATAGTGACAGGTGTGGTTCATGTTCAATGCAAAGTAAAACCGTTCTGGGCTGGTTCCTCTGATCAATTGTTGGCCAAAGACGTTTAGAAAAAAGATAACAGCAATGAAAAAAAACCGATTTCTTTTCACGCTCTGTATGGTCATGCTGATTGCGCTGGATGCGCCACCTTTATCTGCTGTAGCCCAAGAAACGGTTCAGGTTCGGGAAATTGGCCTGAACGAAGCCATTCAGGAAGCGATGAATTACAATCATCGCCGTCCGGTCTCCCGGTTTGCCGTGTCCATTGCCGAAGCCCGTCACCGGCAAGCTCTGGCTGCCTATTGGCCGCAATTGACTGCCAGAGCACATTACCTGCGTATGGATGAGATCATCAATTTCATTACGCCAGGCGGTTCCTCCACATTTTCAGCGCAATCGATTCCCGTGCCACCAGGAACGAGTACCACGCTCGATACACCTGCGGGTCCATATACAACAGCACAAGTATCCATTCCGGGACAGAAGATCATGAGCCTTTCCCCGGATTTTAGATTTATGGATGAAGAGTCTGTCCTTGCCTCGCTGCAAACAAAATGGCTGTTGTATGGTGGTGGCGCTATCTTTACTGTAGAAATTTCCGTTCAGCCCGGAGAAAACTGATGACAGAAAAAGAAAAAAGGAACCCATATCGTATTCTCGTCGTTGATGACAATCTGGCAATTCACCAGGATTTTAACAAAATTCTGATGAAATCTCTTCATGACGACACCGATCTGGATAACCTGGAAGAAGCCCTTTTTGGTACCGCCAGGCAGAAGGACCTGTCTCTGAACTTCAGACTTGATTGTGCGGCCCAGGGCGCTGAAGGTTTGGTCATGGTTGAACAGGCTCTTGCAGAAAACAGACCATACACCCTGGCTTTTGTTGATAGCCGTATGCCTCCTGGAATAGACGGTATTGAGACTATTCAGCGCCTCTGGCAAAAGGACCCGGAATTACAGATCGTGCTGTGTACCGCCTATGCCGATTATTCATGGCGGGAGATACGCAACATTCTTGGAGAAACGGACAATCTGCTGATTCTCAAAAAGCCTTTTGACAATATGGAAGTACTGCAAATGGCCCATGCCCTGACCCGTAAATGGGAACTCAGCAGAGAGGTGAAGGGACGCCTGCATCAGCTTGCCTTTTATGACACATTGACCAATCTGCCAAACAGAACCATGCTTTCAGAGCGGCTCACTGTGGCCCTGGAATATGCCAGACAAAATCAGTCCCTGGCGGCCCTGCTCTTTATCGATATGGATAATTTCAAATTGATTAACGATTCTTTAGGACATAGTTTTGGAGACAAACTGCTCAAGACTATTGCCGAACGAATTGTCTCCTGTCTGCGTGTCTCGGACATCGTAAGCCGCTGGACTGCTGCCAGACTGGGCGGAGATGAGTTTATTGTTATTTTACCGGAAATCACCTCAGAACATGCCGCAACCACCGTTGCCAAGCGTATTGCAGACAGCGTCGCCGAGCCCCTGACTCTGGATGAACATCAGCTCCTGACCACACTCAGTATTGGCATTGCCCTTTATCCCCAGGATGGAGAAACCGATGAAGAGCTTTTGAAAAATGCAGATCTGGCAATGTATGCGGCTAAAAATAACGGCCAGAACAGTATTGCCTACTTCCAGGAGTCAATGAACATACGGGCTGTAAAACGCCTGACTCTGGAAAATTCATTACGTCAGGCCCTTTCCCGCAATGAATTTTCCCTTCATTATCAGCCGCAGATGGAGCTTCGTACCGGTAAAATCAGTGGACTGGAAGCGCTGCTGCGCTGGTACAACCCGACTTTGGGTCAGGTCTCGCCATTGGACTTTATCCCAGTGGCTGAGGACCTCGGCCTGATCGTGGAGATCGGTACCTGGGTTCTGCGCACTGCCTGTGCCCAGGTTAAGACATGGGAAGATCAGGGACTTTTTATTCCCCATATTGCGGTGAATGTCTCGATCAAACAATTCTGTCATCCTGATTTTCTTGCTACTGTAAAAGAGGTTCTTTCAGACACCGGACTTGATCCGCGGATTCTTGAATTTGAGATCACTGAAACCTTGTTTGGGGAAAATATCATCAATCTTGAACAAATTGTGCAACAACTCAGGGAAATGCAAATCAGTATCGCTATTGATGATTTTGGCACCGGCTATGCCGGTGTAAGCCGATTCAGGAGAATCCAGGTAGATCGGCTGAAAATTGATCGTTCCTTTATCAACGAGATCGAAAGCAGCATCAGCGACCAGAATCTAATCAGAGGCATTGTCTCCCTGGCCAAATGCCTCGACCTTGACGTTATCTCTGAAGGAATCGAAACACCGGCACAGATGAAATTCTTACGTTCTATCGACTGTCAACATATCCAAGGTTATCTCTACAGTAAGCCCCTTGCTACTGATACAGCTGAAGCCTTTCTACGTAATCCACCTGAAATATGAACCAGCAAAAGATACCTAATCTCGAAAAATATATAAAAGAAGACTTAAATCAACCTTAGAAAATAATTGTCCGCTCCTCTTAAAGGAGCAATCAGCAGAACTGGTCGTGTAACCTTCTTCTTTCCGCTCACTGGCATGCCGGAATAAAATGGTGAAAAGGCAGGTGTAGACCATTAAAAAAGGGAGTACAAGAGGATAGCTGCTGTGAATGGCTGCGCCGATCTGTACGCTGTCATGGGGGATATAAAGTCCATCCAGAAAGAAAAAGGAGTATCCAGGTGAACGGGAGAGAACATTCTGATGTCAGAGGTTTCTACTTATAAATGCTGCTGAATATGAGAGAATTACCTTATTTTCCGCAACAAAAAATATTGGATACACGCGTTAACAAAGAGTCCCTGTCGAGCCTGAAGAGAGAGGAGTTCACCCCAGGCTCGACAAGGAACAGTCAGTTATTATATTACGATTCTCCCGGGAAATACCGGAAATCTGTGGTCAGATCCTGCAATCATCTTTGCTGATTGATACCTGCTGCTTGAGACATGACCGGTTTTTTTATTTCATACCCAGCTGCATACGCAGAGTCTCGGCCAGGTCAGTCACTGTCTTGTTTACATCGGCTCCTTCGGTGAGCTCCACCAGGGCTGCTGCAATCAGGTCGGTGACCGCAACGCCTTCGGTGCCGGGGTATGCGTACCAGGGACCGGCATGGGCTGCGACCTGGGCATGG
>PDWJ01001952.1_pt1 | contig 23334 bp, 20 predicted proteins | sample 1430881 | NCBI WGS metagenome assembly PDWJ01 (sample SAMN01162460, study PRJNA174530) | Oral metagenome, whole genome shotgun sequencing project. | biome: Marine environment; feature: Marine mammal; material: Swab sample of the gingival sulcus; isolation source: swab sample of gingival sulcus... | reverse complement strand
AAAGGTAATGGTTGCTTCAGATGATGAGGAAGTAAAACTATTAGAAGGCGTTGCACGAAAAGGCGAACTCAACGGATTACAAGGCTTACGCTATTTAACGCAACAAGAATTAAAACAACGAGAACCTTTTGTGAAAGCGCAAAAGGCTTTGTTAGTTCCAGAGGAAGGAATTATTGACTACAAAGGCGTGATGAAAGAGTTGGTTCGTTTGATAAAAGAGGCTGGGCACGATGTATTTTTTAATTCTAAAATTGAAAAGGTTAAGGAATTAGAAAATGAAATTGTAGTTTTTTCAAATGATAAAGAGCAATCTTTTGACCTTTTGGTAAATTGTGCAGGACTCTATTCGGATGTTACTTATAATAAATTGACAGGCAATAAACGACCTTTGCGAATAGTTCCATTTAGGGGGGAATATATGAAATTAAAACCTGAATTTGAACATTTGGTGAACCATTTGGTGTATCCTGTACCAAATCCAAAATATCCATTTTTGGGAGTTCATTTTACACGTATGATAGGCGGAACAAAGGAGTTGGGTCCTAATGCCGTTTTTGCTTTAAAACGAGAAGGTTACACGAATAAGGATATTTCACTTTCTGAGATGTCGGATAGTGTTTTCTATAAAGGATTTCATAAATTTATAGTAAAGAATTTTGGTTTTGCAATGGGCGAATTTGCGAGTTCATTGTCGCCACAATCATTTATTAATAAAGCGAAAAAGTTAATTCCTGATGTAGAATTGCATATGGTTGAAAAAGGCGTTGCAGGAGTAAGAGCCCAAGCAATGGACAGCGATGGAACACTCGTTATGGATTTTCGAATTAAAAAAGAAGGTAAACAAGTTCATGTGTTAAATGCACCTTCACCAGGGGCGACATCCTCATTAGCTATTGCGGATTATGTGATTGAGAATTATATTATATAATATGAATTTTGAAGAAAAAACTACATAACATACTACCAAAATCAGAGTTTGCAAAAAATGTACTTACTTTAATGACAGGTACATCTATTGCTCAAGCGATACCTATTGCTATAAGTCCTATTTTAACAAGGATTTATAGTCCAGAAGATTTTGGGGTATTGGCTTTATATGGTTCAATTTTGGGAATATTGGTTACTTTTTCCAATGGAGGATATGAATCTGCAATTGTTCAGCCTAAAAGGAAAAAAGAGGCTGTTAATATTTTGGGTTTAGGTTTTAATATTTCACTAATTTTTCTTGCTGTTGTATCTTTAATTATTCTTTTTTTTAATGAAAGAATCATCGATTTGTTAGATAATAAAGAGTTTGGTAATGTGATATATTTTATACCAATATCGTTATTTCTCATGTCTTTTTATAAATTACTTAACTATTTTAATATAAAAGAAAAAGCATATAAAAATATATCTAAATCTTCGGTATACAGGTCCTCTTCTTTAAGTTTGTTTCAGTTAATTTTTGGTTTTTTTAATTTGGGATATGTAGGATTGGTTTTAGGGCAAATCATTTCACAAATAACAAATGATATAGTTTTGTTTAAGCCACTTAGGAAATATTTAAGATTATTATCTCCAAGAAAACAAAAAGAATTGGCAGTGGAATATCAAAATTTCCCTAAATATTTGATGTGGTCAGGCTCTTTAAATACGGCATCATCTCAGTTGCCTATAATGTTAATTACTAAATTTTTTGGTAATGCCATTGTGGGATATTTTTCTTTTTCGCAACGAATTATATTCACCCCCGTTTCATTGATTGGGAATTCTATTGGGCAAGTATTTTATCAAAAATCGGCAGAGATAAAGGAAGATAGTGAAGGTTTAAGAAAGTTGACTTTTAATATGTATAAGAAACTTTTTTATATTGGAGTAGTTCCTTTTTTAATATTGACATTTTATTCCGATTATATTTTTGCTTTTGTTTTTGGTGAAAAATGGCGTATAGCAGGACAATATACGCAAGTATTGGCTCCTTCGATTTTTTTTGTTTTTATAACATCACCATTGTCAACAATTTTCATAACATTAGGAAGGCAAAAAGAAAATTTATTTTTTAATATATTAATATTTATAAGTAGAGTTGGTGCTATTTTAGTAGGGTATTATTATTTTAAAAGTAGTGATAACACAATATTGTTGTATGGGGGAATAGGTTTATTGTTTTGGTGCTTATGGAGTTTTTATATGTTGAAATTAGTAGGTGTTTCCTATAAGGAGAGTTCTATTTTTTCCTTTAAATATGCTTTTGTAGGAATTTTATTTTTTGGAGGAATTCGATTTTTAATAGAAAGTTTTTAGTATGGTAGAAGTTAATTTGAAAAATAATTTAGGATTTCAATGGTTTTCTGATGGTGAAATAAGTGTCAGGGGATTTTTGTATGATGAAAATAACAACTATTATGAAAGTGAAGAATTTTTACAATTTTTAAATATAAGATTACAAAATAATGAAAACTTAATAAATATTTTACAAAATACAGATGGATGTTATGCTATTGTAATCAATACTAAAGACCACTGTATAATAGCATCTGATAGATTACGTTCTTTTCCTTTGTTTTATACAAAAGCATCTGATAGGTTGATGATTAGTGATAATATAGTTAACCATCAGCAATTATCTGATGAAAGTAAAATATATGAATTTTTATTTGCAGGATATACCATAGGAAATACAACCCTCGTCAAAGACCTTTTTCAGGTAGAACCTTCTCAGATTATTACATTTGACAAGCATAATCGTTTTTCAAAAACTGTAGAAAAATATTTTGTACATACTAGAAGTGATGAAAACGCCCTTACTAAAGAGCAAATTTTTCGTAAATTAGAAGAGGTAACAACTGCTTTTACCAAAAGATTAATTCAATCTGCGAATGGTAAGACATTGGTTATTCCTTTAAGTGGCGGATATGATTCTCGTTATATTGTTACTTCGTTAAAGCAACAAGGGTATAATAATGTGATATGTTATAGTTATGGAGCAGAGCATAGTTTTGAGTTAGATATATCAAAAAAAGTGGCGAATAAATTGGGTTACCAATACTATAGTGTGTATTATGATAATGACAAGTGGCGATCATTATTTTCAAATCAGAGGTTTAATCAATATATTGATTTATCATTTAACTACAGTTCTTTGCCTCATATTCAAGATTTTATTTGTTTGCAAGAGCTTACAGAGAAAGGATTGTTGCCTAAAGATAGTATCATTGTACCAGGTTTTTGTGGAGATGTATTAGGAGGAAGTTATTTACCTAAAGAATTAACATTAAATAAAAATGTTAATAAGATTCTTAAAAAAGGACATATAGAGTATATATATGATCGGTTTTTTAATGGATTGAATATTGATATAGAGCCTTCTAAAGTTCTTAAAAATAAAATTATACGGGATATTGCTAATCATGTAAATAGTACGAATGTTCATGATATTGATGGTTTTATTTCAGAAAACGAAGCCTTTCTTACAGAACATCGGCTTTCAAAATTTATTATCAATTCATTGCGAGTTTATGAATTTTTTGGTTTTGAATGGCGTATGCCCTTATGGGATAAGGAGTTGATGGAATGTTGGTATGCTGTGCCTAACAAATTTAGAATTAATAATCAATTATACAATGATTTTATGTTTTCTTATTTGTTTAAGAAATATGAGGTTGATTTTTATAAGAAAAAATCTGTGATAAGAAGTAAAAAAGCTATTTTATTGAGGAAGTTTGTTCCGATGTTTATTAATAATTTTTTTAAAAAACAATATTATCGTTATTTTAAACCTAAAAAAAGTGATGTCAATAATTTTGATACGATAGCATTTTATATTTCAGAAAAAATTGAGGCTGATAGCCTACCTCTTACAAAGTATAATAATGTAAATGGGGTATTTGCTCATTTTTTGGTGAATAAATATTTTAAATATATTATAAAGAGAAATTAGCCATGTATCTATCCATTTCTATCATCGTTTTAGTCATTTCATTTTTGCTGTTTAAAAAAGCGGCAGGAAGTCTTAGTTTTACAAAACTTAATATGATTTCTTGGGTGTTTTTTTATAATATTATTTTACAGTCATTTATATCAGCAGTATTAGTGGTAAATAATTGGGTAGATCATTATGCCATCAATAGAGTTACCAATCAAGATACTCGTTATTATGCATGGTTAGCTGTCATGTATACTTCTATTGCGATGCCAATAGGAATGTTGTTAGTTAATTTTATAATTGGGAAATCTACCAATAGTTTATTATCTGCTTATACTAACGAAAAGATTGTACCTCTGTTTAGTAAGCAAGATTCATATATTAAAGTACCATTATTTATTTTATCAGCAATATCGATTCTTGCAACTTTTTATACGCTTTTTTCTTTGCCGAGTATAGGTATTTTAAAAGTTATTCAAGGAGCATCTGCTTATGAATTAGCCGTTTTTAGAATGACAGCGTCAAGAGATTTTACAGGAAATCATTTTATTAAGAATATTTTTGCCATCAATTTAGTTCCAGTATTAACATTTATATGGTATGCTTACTACAAATATAGTAATTCTAGGAGGGACTATCGGATGTTTATTGTGATGTTTATATTTACATTTTTGATTTTGACATATAATTTAGAAAAGTCCCCATTTATTAGTTTTTTATTAGGCTTTCTATTTTTTAGAGTTCTTATTTATGGTGAAATACAAAAAAAATATCTTCGTTTAGTAGCGATAGCAGGCTTAGGTATATTAATTTTAATGTATGTGTATATAACAGGAACTAGTGATATATTATCCCTTTTTTCAGAGTATAACTCTGGAATATTGGGGCGTGTTTTTTTGGGACAATCGGCAGGTACTTATTTAATGTTTGATATATTTCCCAAAAATTATGATTTTATTGGTTTCTCCTCTATATCTACTTTTGTCAGTGACGCACTAAATTTAGAGCATTCCGAAAGAGCAGCAAGGATAACAATGGAACATTTTACACATGAGAGTTTGGAAACAGCAGGTGTAATGAATACTCTATTTATAGGTGAAGCATGGGCTAATTTTGGATTTGCAGGAGTTATAATCGCTCCGATATTTGTAGGTTTTATAATTCAAGCTTTATTTATTAGGCTCATAACGCTTAAAAAGACTCCTTTGCTTTTAGGTGTTTTGGTATATTTTAGTTATAAATCAAGTGTAACAGGAGGTTTTAATGATTATTTGTATAATGCAACTTATGTAATCATATTTATACTTATATTTATGGTTTATTTTTTTGCATCAGGATTGAAAAAGTAAAAATAATGAAAAGAATTATATTTCACATACCGAATAAAATAGATGAAAATTTGGCATCAGGCTCACAGATACGACCGATGCGAATGCTTCAAGCCTTTAAAAATATTGGTTATGAAGTTGATGTGGTAATGGGCTATGTAGATGAAAGAAAAAAACAGATAAAAAAAATAAAAAATAATATTAAAAAAGGTATTAAATACGATTTTTTATATAGTGAAAGTTCTACCATGCCAACGGCATTGACAGAAAAACATCATTTGCCGATTGCCCCTTTTTTAGATTTTAATTTTTTTAAGTTCTGTAAAAAAAATAATATAAAAATAGGACTTTTTTATAGAGATGTGTATTGGGTTTTTGATGAATATAAAAAAAATGTTTCGTTTTTTAAGCGTTTGTTAGCAGAGCACTTTTATAAATATGATTTAAAAAAATATACCCAATTATTAGATGTGTTTTACTTACCTTCTATCGAAATGTATGATTTTGTTCCTACTAAAATAAATTCGGTAACGGCTTTACCACCTGCTGTTGAAAAACGACATTATAAACCTATTGTAGAAGAAAATAAATTGAGCTTTGTCTATGTTGGAGGGATCACCGATTTATATGATTTAACCTTGTTTGTAAAGGTGTTGAAAACAGTTCCAAATGCAAAATTGAATTTATGTACAAGAAGTTTGGAATGGGAGAGGAATAAGACGAGATATCGTGGTAGTGAGAACTATATAAATGTATTTCATAAAAAAGGGAATGAGTTAGACGAAATTTATAATCAATCTTCAATAGCGGTATATTTTGTGAAACCAGATGTTTTATGGGGATTTGCGATGGGGGTTAAATTATTTGAGTATATTGCATTTAGAAAACCTATTATAGCGGTAAAAGGAACAGCTGTAGGTAATTTTGTAGAACAAAATAATATTGGTTGGGCAATAGAATATACAGAAGAAGCCTTACAAAAATTATTGGATAAGCTACGAAATTCACCAGAGATTATTCAAGAAAAAATTAAAAATATAGAAAGAGTCATTCCTGAAAATACTTGGGAGGCAAGAGCAAGACAGGTTCAAAAAGATTTAGTGTAATGAAAATACTATTATTATCAGACTGTAATTCGGTTCATACAATCAAGTGGGCAAAAGGTTTATCTAAGCAAGGTTTAGATATTCTTATATTTAGTTTGGCAAAATTGGTGGTAAGTGATTATGATAATACCAATGTGAAGGTTATGTCTGTGCAAAAGCAGATAAAAAGAACAGGAATGTTTAGTAAATTGGATTATATCACTGCGTTACCCTTACTGAAAAAAGTAATTAGAGAGGAACAACCAGATATTGTTCATTCTCATTACGCAACAAGTTATGGTTTGCTAGGTGCTTTATCTAAGTTTAACCCATTTATTTTATCTGTCTGGGGAGCTGATGTATTTGATTTTCCAAAGGTGTCATTTTTACATAAAAACATTGTGAAGTATAACCTTAAGCATGCCGATAAAATACTTTCCACTTCTAATGTGATGGCAAAAGAAACAAAACTTTACACCGATAAAGATATTGAAGTGACTCCTTTTGGTATTGATATGGAAGTTTTTAAACCCGAAAAAGTAAATTCGTTATTTGATGAAAAAGATATTGTAATAGGTACAGTAAAAACTTTGGAAGAAAAATATGGGATAAAGTATTTGATAGATGCTTTTAAAATTTTGGTAGATAAATACCCTGAAAAACCCTTGAAATTGCTTTTGGTTGGCGGTGGAAGTCAAGAGAGAATGTTGAAAGAAAAAGTAAAGGGGTTAGGGATTGAAAAACAAGTTGTTTTTACAGGGAAAGTTCCTTTTAAGGAAGTGCCTAAATATCATAATATGCTATCGGTGTCTGTGTCGGTATCGGTATCAGATGGCGAAAGTTTTGGCGTAGCAATTATTGAAGCTTCTGCCTGTGAAAAACCTGTAGTGGTGAGTGATGTTGGCGGTTTGCCAGAGGTGGTCGAAAATGGAGTTACAGGTATTGTAGTGCCCAAAAGAGAACCGCAGAAAACTTTTGAAGCCATCGAAAGGTTAGTTTTAGATGAAAACTTGCAAAAACAAATGGGAAAAGCGGGTAGAGAGCGAGTAAGAATGTTGTATGATTGGAATAATAATCTACAGCAAATGATAAAAATATATAAAGAGATTTTAAAATGAAAATAGTAACGATATTAGGGGCAAGACCTCAGTTTATTAAAGCAGGAAGTGTTAGCCGAGAGATTGCTAAACACAAAGAAGTACAAGAAGTTATTGTTCATACAGGGCAACATTATGATACCAATATGAGTGATGTATTCTTTGATGAGATGAAAATTCCAAAACCTGATTATTTTTTAGGAATAGGAGGGAAATCTCACGGAGCAATGACAGGGCAGATGATTGAAAAAATAGAGGAAGTGGCGCTAAAAGAAAAACCCGATTGGTTAATGGTTTATGGAGATACGAATTCTACTTTGGCAGGGGCGATTGTAGCCAGTAAATTACATATCAAATTAGCTCATATTGAGGCTGGTTTGCGTTCTTTTAATATGAAAATGCCAGAGGAAATCAATAGGATTTTAACAGACAGGGTAAGTCAAATTTTATTTTGTCCAACGGATACGGCTATTGAAAATTTAGAAAATGAAGGATATGGTAATCTAGATTGTAAAGTCGTGAAATCAGGTGATGTGATGCAAGATGGCGCTCTTTTTTATAAAGATTTAGCGGTAAAACCAAAAGCAGATATTCAAGATGATTTTGTATTGTGTACCGTGCATAGAGCCGAAAATACTGATGATTATAATAGATTGAGAAATATTTTTGAATCTTTAGAAAAGATAGGAGAAACAAAACAAATTATTTTACCTTTACACCCTAGAACAAAAAAAGTCTTAGATAATAATAACTATCAACCTAAAAATATTACATTTATAGATCCGGTGGGGTATTTAGAAATGGTTTGGTTGATAGCAAATTGTTCTTTGGTAATGACCGATAGTGGCGGTTTACAGAAGGAGGCGTTTTTCTTTGAAAAACCTTGTATTACGCTACGAGATGAAACAGAATGGGTGGAATTAGTTTCAAATAAATTTAATGTTTTGGTAGGTGCTGATAAATCAAAAATATTGGACACTTATGCTAATAGAGAGCAACTTTTTTCAACAAACTTTGCAGTAGATTTGTACGGGGGAGGAAAGGCTAGTGAGAATATCATAAAATCACTAGTTGAATATGTTTAAATAAGAAGAAATAATGGAGAATAATAACAAAACGGTTTGGGTAATCAATCAATTCGCAGGAACTACCGAATCTGGTTGGGGAGAGCGTCATTTTTATTTTGCTCGTTATTGGAAGCAGATGGGATATGATGTAAAAATTATTTCAGGCTCATATAATCATATGTTTGTTAAAAACAAAGAAGTAAAAGGACTTTACAAGCACGAGATATTTCAAGATATAGATTTTTATTGGGTAAATACACCAAAATACAATCCAAAATCAATGAAAAGGTTTTATAGCATGTGGGTATTTATGAATAGAGTTTTAAAACTGCCTGTTGATAAAATTGGTAAACCTGATGTTGTTATTGTTTCATCAATGCCGATATTTCCGATTTATTCAGGCTATAGATTAAAACAAAAATATAAAGCAAAATTACTATTTGAAATTAGAGATATCTGGCCTTTAACCTTACAATTATTGGGCAATAAATCTGTCTATCATCCAGCGGTGAAATTTATTGGTTGGTTTGAAAAGTTTGGGTATAGAAAGTCTGATAGTATTATTTCGTTGCTACCTAATGCCAAAGAGCATTTTGAAGAAGTTGCTGGTAGAGAGGTCGATTTTCATTATGTTCCTAATGGCATAGACCAAACTTTGTTAAAAAATGAAGATGCTCCCTCTGATTTAATTGATAAAATTCCCAAGGATAAGTTTGTTATAGGTTATACAGGAACGATTGGTTTAGCCAATGCCTTAGAGTATTTAATAGATGCGTCTATTGAATTAAAAGAGGATAAACGTTTTTATTTTGTTGTTGTTGGAGATGGTTATTTGAAAAAAGAATTACAAGAAAAAACAGAAGGAAATAATAATATTTTGTTTTATCCTAAGGTGCGAAAAAATCAGGTGCAACATATTTTAAAACATTTAGATGTTTGTTTTGTTGGAAGAAATGATACAGAATTATTTAAGCACGGAGTTTCGGCAAACAAGTATTTTGATTATATGCTCGCATCAAAGCCTATTTTGGATTCTAATAGGTATATTAAAGATCCAGTTGAATTGTCAGGTGGTGGATTGATTGTAAAGCCAGAGTCTTCAAAAGAAATTGTAAATGGTATTCTAAAACTTTATAATATGCCAGAAGATGATAGAACTAAAATGGGACAGAAGGGACACGATTATGTTGTAAAAGAGCATAATATTAAGTTTTTAGCAGAGCGATATACTGAGTTATTTTAATATTATGAAAATATTATTCACAGGTGCAGATGGTTTTTTAGGCAGTAATGTAGTGCCAATACTTAGAAAAAAAGGATTTGAAGTAAAGACTTTAGGTCTGAAGAATTGTGACTATAATATAGATATCACTAAGGAAATTGAGCCTATTAATGAAACATTTGACCTTGTATTTCACGCAGCAGGAAAAGCACATACTGTTCCTAAAACCAAAGAAGAGGAGGAGTTATTTTACAAAGTGAACCTAGAGGGGACAAAAAATATATGTAAAGCAATAAAAAAATCAGTTCCCAAGTCTTTTGTTTTTGTAAGTACGGTAGCGGTGTATGGTTGTGATGCAGGTCTTAATATCAGTGAAGAACATCCATTGGAAGGGCAAACACCTTATGCTAAAAGTAAGTTGTTAGCAGAACGATTTTTAATAGATTGGGGTAAAAACAATAGTGTTTCTCTCAGTATTATTCGCCCCTCACTAATTGCAGGAATAGGTGCGCCAGGTAATTTGGGAGCTATGGTAAAAGGCATACAAACGGGACGTTATTTAAGTATAGCAGGAGGGAAGGCTCGGAAAAGTATTTTAATGGTGGAGGATATTGCGAATTTGGTTCCATTACTTCAAGGTAAGACAGGAATTTACAATATTTGCGATAATGTTCATCCTTCATTTAGAGAGCTTGAATCCCTTATTTGCAAACAATTGGGAAAGAAACTACCTTTGTCTATCCCAATTTGGGTGGCAAAATTAATGGCAGCGGTCGGTGATTTATTGGGAAAAAAAGCACCAATAAATACTACTAAATTAAAAAAAATAACAGCATCTCTAACTTTTTCCAATGAAAAAGCAAAAAAAGAATTAAGCTGGAAGCCGCTAAGTGTATTAGAAAATTTTAATATTAAATAATTTTAAGAAAAAAGGAATAAAATTATGATACGAGTATTCGATTTTTTATTTTCATTCTTTGGGGTATTATTTTTACTCCCAATAGGAATTATATTATATATTATTGGGTTGTTTGATACGGGATCACCTATTTTTGTACAGGAGCGAGTAGGAAAGAATAAAAAACCTTTCAATTTGCTCAAATTCAGGACGATGTCAATTGATACAAAGTCAGTGGCATCGCATTTGGCAAGCACTTCCTCGATTACAAAGTTTGGTGGATTTTTACGAAAAACAAAGTTAGATGAATTGCCACAGTTAATAAATGTGGTAAAGGGAGATATGAGCTTAGTAGGACCTCGTCCAAATCTTTTTAACCAAACAGAATTGATTGAAGAGCGAGATAAATTAGGTGTTTATAATGTAGTTCCAGGAATAACAGGACTTTCTCAAATTAATGAAATAGATATGTCTACGCCTAAGAAGCTAGCCGAAAAAGATGCCGAAATGATAGCCAATTATAATATTAAAGATTATTTTAAATATATTTTTATGACAGTAGGTGGTAAAGGTCAAGGAGATAGAGTGAAGTAAAATGATGATTTATGCTAATAACTGAAAAACTAAAATGATGATACCATTTTCGCCACCAAGAATAGATAAAAAAACAGTAGCCGAAGTAACACAAGCCTTGGAATCGGGTTGGATAACTACAGGATCCAAAACTAAACTTTTTGAAAAGAAAATTGCAGCATATTGCAATGTTTCCAATGTGTTGGCGGTGAGTTCGTGGACGACAGGAGCGGAGCTCTTGTTGTATTGGTTTGGCGTAAAAGAAGGCGATGAGGTTATTATTCCTGTGTATACCTATTGTGCGACGGCGAATATCGTAAGACACCGAGGAGCAAAAGTGATTATGGTCGACATCACTACCGATTTTGGCATTGATATCTCAAAAATTGAAGAACATATCACTGAAAAGACAAAGGCGATTATCCCCGTTGATGTAGGCGGATTGCCAATTCATTTTGATGAATTAAAAGCCATTTTGAATAAAGACAGTGTCAAAGCAAAATTCAATCCCGAAACAGAAAATCAAAAGAAATTAGGACGAATTTTATTGCTTTCTGATGCAGCACACTCTTTTGGAGCAAAATACAAAGGGCAAGCAGTAGGTGCTGAGGTGGATTTTACCGTTTTCTCTTTCCACGCAGTAAAGAATTTAACCACAGCTGAAGGAGGCGGAATTTGTATTAATTTACCAAAGCCATTTGATAACGTAGAAGTTTATAAACAACTAAAAATACTTTCTTTACACGGACAAAACAAAGATGCCTTAGCAAAATACCAAATCGGAAATTGGGAATATGATGTCATCGATGCAGGGTTTAAGTGTAATATGACCGATGTTTTGGCGGCGATTGGTTTGGTGGAATTAGACCGATACGAAACGGAAACTTTACCCCGAAGAAAGCAAATTTTTCAACAATACACCAAAGCCTTAAACGAATATGATTGGGCAATTACGCCACATTTTATCGATAAAGAAAGAGAAACCTCTTATCACTTATATTTGTTGAGAATCAAAGGAGTGAGTTTGGAGCAAAGAAACGCAATTATCCAAGAGATTTTCAAGCAAGAAGTCTCTGTCAATGTGCATTATAAACCATTGCCGATGTTGTCGTATTACAAAGGTTTAGGTTATGATGTGGAGGAATATCCTATGGCGAAATCTATTTGGGAAACCGAGATTTCGTTGCCTGTGTATTATGATTTATCGGATGAAGATGTCGAAAAAGTAGTAGATACAGTGGTGAAATCAGTAGAAAAAATAGTAAATAAATGAAACGATTATTCGATATTATAGCGTCGTTTTTTGGATTATTGGTGTTTTCGCCTATCTTACTGATAGTTGCTATTTTAATTGTGATAGATTCAAAAGGTGGTGTTTTTTACAGGCAAGAGAGAGTAGGAAAAGGGAATAAAGATTTTCGTATTTTTAAGTTCAGAACGATGCACACCGATGCAGATAAATTGGGTTTGCTTACCATTGGCGAAAGAGACCCGAGAGTGACGAAAGTAGGCTATTATTTACGAAAATACAAGTTGGACGAATTACCTCAATTAATCAATGTTTTGATAGGGGAGATGAGTTTTGTAGGTCCTCGCCCAGAGGTTCGTAAGTATGTCGATTTATACACCGAAGAACAACGAAAAATTTTTGAAGTTCGACCAGGAATTACCGATTTGGCATCGATTGAGTTTCGTAACGAAAACGAAATTTTAGGAAAACAAGAGAATCCTGACCAGTATTATATTGAATCGATAATGCCACATAAATTAGAAATTAATTTAAAATATATCAAAAATAGAAGTTTATTAAAGGATATTGGCGTTATTTTTAAGACTTTTTTAGCGATTTTGAAATGATGATTTATGAAAGATAAAGTATGGATTTCTCCACCTCATTTTAGTGGAACAGAAATAAGGTATTTAAAAGATACTTTACAACAAAATTGGATCAGTGGTTTTGGAAAAAATATTGACGTATTTGAACAAGCTTTAGACCGATATTTGGAAAAAAAGCATTCTATTGTACTCAATTCTGGAACTTCTGCCACTCATTTAGCCTTGGTTTTATTGGGTGTTCAGGCAGGAGACGAGGTGATATGTCAAAGTATGACTTTTTCGGCATCGGCTAATCCAATTGTTTATCAAGGAGCAAACCCCATTTTTATAGACAGCGAAAACGACACTTGGAATATGTGTCCTGTGGCTTTGGAAGAGGCGATCAAAGATAGGATGACAAAAGGGAAGAAACCTAAAGCGATTATCATTGTCGATCTGTACGGAATGCCTGCCAAAATGGACGAGATTTCTACCATTGCTAAAAAGTACGAAATTCCTTTGATAGAAGATGCTGCTGAGGCATTAGGTTCAACATATAAAGGTCAAAAATGTGGTACTTTTGGGGACTTCGGAATTTTGTCCTTTAATGGAAATAAAATCATTACTACTTCTGGTGGTGGAGCATTGATTTGTACCACCCAAGAAGAAAAACAAAAAGCCATATTTTTAGCCACCCAAGCCAAAGATAAAGCACCACACTATCAACATTCGCATATCGGTTATAATTACCGAATGAGTAATGTTGTGGCAGGAATTGGTTGTGGTCAAATGGAAGTTTTGGAAAAAAGAGTGGAACAACGCCGAGCCAATCATCAGTTTTACCAATCTTTATTCAAAGGGGTTGATGGAATAAAACTTTTTACAGAACCTACTCAAGATTATTTTTCTAATCATTGGCTGTCGGCAATTCTAATCGATGAACAAAAAGTAGGGTTTTCTCGTGAGGATTTACGATTAAAATTGTTGGAAGATAATATAGAATCTCGTCCTCTATGGAAACCGATGCATCTGCAACCTGTATTTAAAGATTGCCCATATTACGGGGCTAAAGTTGCAGAAACTTTATTTGAGAAAGGTTTGTGTTTGCCATCAGGATCAAATTTAACCGATAAAGATAGAGAGCGGATTAAAATTCTTATTTTAGAGGTTTTAGGTTAAAATGTTTTTTTAAGGATTGGATAATCTAATCTTCATGCTTGTACTTAAAGATATTTTTATCATCAATATCTTATTTTTTAACTCAATGAAAATATGATTTAATCCTGTTTAAACTCTATTATTCTATGCTCTATTTTAAGAAAAAAGCGTATATTTGTGGGATAACTTTTTTTGATTATGAAGGAAACTTATATAGAAACACAGGAAATCTCTTTTGAGGATTTTAAACAAAATGTTTTAGCAGATTATAGATTAGGAAGAATTTCCAGAGAAATGTCCTATTTAGGGCGTAGAGAAGTTTTGACGGGAAAGGCAAAATTCGGAATTTTTGGAGACGGAAAAGAATTGCCACAGTTGGCAATGGCAAAGGTTTTTAGAAATGGAGATTGGCGTTCGGGATATTATAGAGATCAGACTTTCAGTATGGCCATAGATGCGGTGAGTGTGGAAAGTTTTTTCGCTCAGTTGTATGCTGATACCAATGTCGAAAGAGAACCAGCTTCGGCAGGAAGACAGATGAATGGACACTATGCTACTAGAAGTTTAAATGAAGATGGAAGTTGGAAAAACCTAATGGAACAAAAAAATATCTCTTCTGATATTTCTCCAACGGCAGGACAAATGCCAAGATTATTAGGTTTGGCAATGGCTTCCAAAGTTTATAAAGAAGTAAGTTTTGAAGGCGATGAGAAATTCACGAATAAAGGTAGAGAAGTAGCATTTGGAACCATTGGAGATGCTTCCACAGCGGAAGGTCATTTTTGGGAATCTCTCAATGCCGCTTGTGCATTGCAGGTGCCGATGATTGCATCTATTTGGGATGATGGTTACGGAATTTCTGTACCAACGAAAAACCAAAGAGCCAAAGAAGATATGTCCGAAATGCTTTCTGGATTTCAGAGAAAAGAAGGACAAAATCAAGGTTGCGAAATTATTAAAGTAAAGGCTTGGGATTATCCAGCTTTATTGGACGCTTATGCGAGAGCGGAACAATTTGCAAGAGAAGAGAGCGTTCCTGTGGTGGTTCATGTGGTGGAAGTTACTCAGCCTCAAGGACATTCTACTTCGGGGTCGCACGAAAGATACAAGTCCAAAGAAAGATTAGAATGGGAAGCTGAATTTGATGGTTTAAATAAATTCAAAGAGTGGATTGCTAATTATTCTGTAGAAATAGATGGAGAAAAACAAATTTTAGCCACAGAAGAGGAACTGACAGCGATTGATAAAGAGGCTAAAAAATTAGTAAAACAAGGTCAGAAAAAGGCTTGGGAGAATTACCAAAAAACCATTACTGATATTAAAGATCAATTGGTTCCATTGGTGGAAAAATTGGCAAACAATAATGCAGAAGTAAAAGCATTGTTGAAAGATTTTAACCAATTAATTACCGTTGCTAAAAAAGAAGTTTTCTCTTTGGTAAGAAAAACAATGTTGGTAACGAGAGGTCAGCAATCAACAGAAAGACAATGGTTACAAAATAAATATGAAGAACTAAAAGCCATTGAGCAAAGTCATTATTCTTCTCATTTATATTCTGAATCGGAGTGGAAAGCGACTAATATTAAGGAAGTGAAGCCAGTGTATTCTGATAGTTCGGAAACCGTAGATGGTAGAGTAGTGGTCAGAAATAATTTTGATAAGATTTTTGAAAAATACCCACAAGCGTGTATTTTTGGAGAAGATACAGGAAATATCGGAGATGTAAATCAAGGATTAGAAGGTCTTCAGGAAAAATATGGAGCCTTGAGAATTGCCGATACAGGAATTCGTGAGGCGACTATTTTAGGTCAAGGTTTAGGAATGGCAATGAGAGGTTTAAAGCCTATCGCTGAAATCCAGTATTTAGATTATATTTTATATTGTTTACAAGGAATTAGTGATGATTTGGCAACGGTACAATATCGTACTCGTGGAGGTCAAAAATCACCATTAATCGTTAGAACTCGTGGACATCGTCTAGAGGGAATTTGGCATTCTGGTTCTCCAATGGCAGGGATTTTAAACTTGGTAAAAGGAGTGAATGTATTAGTGCCGAGAAACCTAACGAAAGCGGCAGGATTCTATAATACCATGTTGCAGAGTGATGAGCCAGCGATTATTGTAGAAACGCTGAATGGTTATCGTTTGAAGGAAAAACAACCTGACAATCTTGGTGAATTTACAGTGCCTGTTGGTAAGGTAGAGGTAACGAAAGAAGGTAAAGATATTACGCTAGTTACTTATGGTTCTACTTGGAGAATTGTTACCGAAGCGGCAAATAGATTAGAGGAATTAGGAATTTCTGCTGAGGTGATTGATGTTCAGTCATTGATACCATTTGATTTAGACCATGATATCGCGAAGAGTTTACAAAAAACAAATCGTTTGGCGGTAATCGATGAAGATGTAGAGGGAGGAACTTCGGCGTTTATTTTGCAACAAATCATTGAAAAGCAAAAAGGATTTAGATTCTTAGACTCTGATCCAATTACGATTAGTGCGAATGATCACCGACCAGCCTATGCGAGTGATGGAGATTATTTCTCAAAACCATCGGCTGATGATATGGTAGAGCAAATTTATGAGGTGTTTTATGAATCTAACCCTCAGAAATTTCCAAAAATTTATTAAAAATTGATAGGATAATTATAAAAGCCTTGTTATGAAAATAGCAAGGCTTTTTTGTTGGTATTGAGATATTGTGTATATTTGAGTGTTACCTGTAATTTAAAGAATAAAATGACCAAAAATAAAACATTTAAAATTTTAGTTACCCTATCAGTTGTCGGAATGATATGTTGGAATTTAACTGACTATTTCGGAGGAATGATAATTTATTTGTTACAATATTGGATTGTAATCATTCCAATAGTAATTTTATATTTTATTACACTTATTGGAACTATAACAAAACTTTTAAAAACTGGAATAAATAAAAATAAATTTATTTTTACAACACATTTAATTTTCATATTTTTTTTATTGACAACTGCTTTAACTGAATCTGAAATTTTCAAATCAAAAATTGTTTTGAATGGAACATTAAAGGATGACCTTTTTTATTATACACTTATATTTCGAGAAGATGGAACTTGTGAAAATAAGGTTAACGGATTTTTAGGGTTTGAAGATAAGTATAACGGAAAATATAAAATGATTGAAGACACAATAATTTTTATTATAAAACCTTATGACAATGACTTTTTACCAGATACGTTATATCTAAATAAAAAAGAAAATGCAATTTTCCTAAACAAAAATTCCAAAGAAAAAGAATGGTTAAATCACTTCGAACTTAAATAAAAACTACAGGTAACATTGTGTATAAGTAATAGCGGTTCAGTTGCTTAATTCAAAGTTTGTGCATTTTAACCCGCCAAACCTTATTTCTAATTTTTGCGTAAATTTGAAAAATTAAGATAAGGTTTGGCTAAGTACAGTGCAGAAATTAAAGTTTTCGTTTTTTTAATCCGCTACTGCTCATACACTAAACCGATGTGTGTCAGCAAAAAATAATACGTTAAAAAATGAAATTAAATAAATATTTTGGAAAAGTAAAAAAAGATTTTTTTGGTTTTTCGGCTGAAAAGACTTTTAAAATTCCTCATTTCGAGGTTTATAACAATACCAATACTGAGAACAGACTTAATTCTGTCAAAGTATTTTTGGGTGAGCAATATGATGACGAATGGAATGAAGTTGATATCCCCCCAACTCAAAATGAACTATCTGAATATGAAAAAACACTAAAAACATTTTTGAATGAAATTGACAAAATAATAATCGATATTCAAGAAAAAACTTTTGAATATTATAAAAGAAATTATTCGGAATATTATGAAAACCCATTTGTTGTTTTATTTGAAAATGAAAAGATAAAAAAAAATGATAAAGGTCTTCATCAGCCCCTTAATATTGAAAATAAAGAAAAACATTTTGAATACATGAAGGAGATTTTACAATGGATTAGAGTTACCAAAGGTAATACGATACGGATTCCTTTTTCTTATCTATTAGATGAGGAACACGGACTTGAATTAAAAATTGTTAATAATGAAGTTCAAGCAGTTGGAGGAATTGCAGAGACTTAAAAAAAGCCGAACACACAACATTATGTATAAATAATATCGGTTCAATTTCCTATCTCAAAGTTCGCATATTTTTCCTCAAACCTTATTTTTAATTTTTTTCGTAAATTTGAAAAATTAAAATAAGGTTTGGCTAAGTGTAGTACTGAAATTAAAGATTTCGTTTTTTTATTCCGCTACTTTTCATATACAAGACCGTTGTCGTAATTACACAACACCAATTCAAAAAATGAAGAAATATTTAAGATTACTTTTAATTGCTATATCGACTTTAATTTTATTGATTTTAATTTTATTCGGAATCGTACTTTTGTCAATGAAATATCAAAAGAAAAGAATGAATGAAAGATTAGACGAACAAATTAAGAACTGTAATAAATCTGAATTTATTTGTGGGAATAATTCAGTTCAACTAATTGATTTTAAAAATAATGAAATTGACTCACTAAATTTTATATTGTTAAGAAATGGTAAACATATAAAGGATAGTTTAATTAAATTCAAAGATAATTCATCATACATTGTTGAAGTAAATATTCCGTTTAAAAGGTTAAAAAAAAATGATACAATAATATTAAAAACAAAAGGAGGACTGCAATTTTATATTTCAGAATTTAAATATACAGCAGGTTTACTTTATGGAATGTTTGGACCAGTAGCAATGACTGCTTGTTATAATACCAATAAATATACAATCAATAACAAAAAAAATACTAATATAATTTCAAAATACGCAGGAAAAAGATTTTTAAAGGATAAAAAAACTTTTGTTTTCGCAAATGACCCTTCTTTTGATTCTATATCTAATTTATATAATATCAATTCTGAAAAATTACATAAAATTTTAGTTAAAAACTCACCTGTGGAACGCTATAAATATATGAATAGCATTTTGGGGCTTCAAAAAAACAAAGATTCTACTTGTTACATATTTAGTCAAAAAGTCAGTTACAACAAGAAAGTTTATGGAAAAGTTAGTGCACATACAGGTGTTTATAGTATAAATTTAAAAAAATAAAACTACCGAAACATTATATAAACGAAACAGCGAGTTCGGTGCTTGATTCAAACTTTTTGTATATTTACAAAGTTGTTGCTTAATTCGAATTTTCTGCTATTTCCGTCGCTACTTCGTTTATACGTTTTCCGTTGTATCAATTAAAAAAAAATGAAATCAGTCCTTATCACCTTTATAGCATTAGTTTTATTTGTCAGTTGTCATTCGTCAAGATTACCAAGTAAAAAATATGCTCAATATACAATTGAAAAGTCATATTCAAATGTAGATAATACATTGACAATTAAATTAGGTAACCCATTGAAATGTCCTTTGCGAGTATGGATTCAAACCTCTGATGAAGAATTAAAAATACGCTTTAACAAAATAAATCCAATTCTATTAAATTCTGAAACAGATACAATTATCACATTCGACACTAATATTAAACCTGAAAGTAAAATAACTTTTGCCTCCCGATTAGGTGATGTTGCAAAAGTGATTAAGCCTTTAAAACTCGAACTGCCATTTCCAAAGGGTAGACAATATAAAGTAATTCAAGGAAACAATACTAATTACACTCATAATACAAACTCTTCAAGATATGCAGTTGATTTTAACCTTAAAAAAAATGATACGATTTGTTCTGCTACAAGTGGATTTGTTGTCGGCGTCATTGATAAATACAAATATGGAGGAAAAGGAAATGAATGGAAACCATATGGAAATTTTATAACGATATATGAACCCAATTCTGGATTCTTTACACAATATGTCCACTTGATTGAAAATGGAAGCTTTGTAAAATTAGGAGAAAAAATAGAGAGAGGGCAACCTATTGGGTTATCTGGAATGACAGGACAAACCGATACCGAACATATTCATTTTAATTGTTTAGTGCCAGTTAACAATAATGACGGATTAAAGTCTGTACCATTTGAATTTATCGAAGGATTTAAAAGTACAGAATTAAAAAAAGGGGATTTGATAGAAAAGTAACTTGATTGTGCGTTTAAATCTACTTAATTTTACATCAGATTATTAATAATTTCGCTGATTTCTTTTGCTTTATCTACAATCATAAAATGTGCTCCCTCGTTTATTAAAATGGTGTTTTTCCCTTTTGGAGGGAGGAGTTTGTCTTTCGTGCCTCCTATCTTGATGAGGTGAGGTAGTCGTGATTCGTTTTCCCAATTCATGAGTGTTTTTATTGCCCATTTGGCAAAGTGGAGGTCTGTATCATCCAAAATAGCATTGAGTAAAGCTTTGTTTTTAGTACCAAATAACCAATGAGCTATCTTTTTAGGTGGTTTCAGCCATTTTTCAGGAATGAAATGGATGATTTTTAATTTTCCGATAAGCCTTAGGATTTTAGGTAATTCGGTTTTATGTTCTACGGAAGAAATGAGAATGGTGTATTGAGGATTGGTCAGTTTGCTTATTTCCGTAGCGATTAAACCACCGAAACTTACTCCTAAAATGGCATAATCTTTTTCTTTTTCGATTTGATAGGTTTGTATTAAGCGTTGGGAATATTGAATAATGGACTCCTTGTCGATGGGTTTTATCCATTCGATAGGAATTAAGTCGTGTTTCAAAGTGAGGTGTTGGAAAACCCTCTTATCGGCTCCGAGTCCACTAATGGCAAATATTTTCATACTGGTATCACATTCCCAATATTCGAAACTATAAATTCGATTTGAGGTGTTGTTCTAATTTATTTTGGTTGTCCAATTCAATTAATTTTTCAATTGCTTTATTTTCTCCAATTGTTTTTTTATTCTTTTTATAAAACTCAATAACGCTTTGCAGTCCTGCTAAACTTCCTTTTAGCTTATTATTGAAATCTTGGTGCGTAATACAATAGTTTGTCCAACCGCTTAGGAATATCATTAGACAATCTGGGCAGTCCGAAAAAGTTAGTGTTTTTTCGGATATTTCTAAGGATATTTTTGGGTTTCCAGTCATCCATTGTAACATAAAAGCACTTGTTTCTTTTCTTTTTTGTGGATGAGTTCCTAATGGAGTATTCATGAGCCAGTGATAACCGTCAACGATATTTTGTTCGTACTTTGCATAATCTTCTTCGGTTTGGAAAGGATTGCCCTCTTCTTGAAATAAATATTCATCTATTTTAGGGTTAATTCTCGCTCCTTTTTCTTTTGCTATTTTCAGGTATTTTTTGGCATTGTCTGTATCTTTTTTGTAGAAGTAGATAAGCCCAAGAAGGTGATAGCCATCACTGATATAGTGAGATTTGTTTTTCTCGTATAAGTTGAGTGCTTTATGACCATTAGTGAGTGCTTTATCGAATTTTTTCAGCATCATATATGCATTGGCTAGACCAAAATATCCTTCAGGGTTTTGTGGTTGAAGTTTGATAATGGTTTGATATTCTTGTATTGCTTTTTCATTTTGACCTTTAATACCATATACCGCTGCTAAATTTTGATGAGCCGTAATTCCTTCAGGGTAAATGGCAATTGATTTTTTATAATATTCAATGGCTTTTTCGTATTTTTTTAACCTTCTGTAGGTTAGCCCCAAATTATCATAAGCTTTTATGTATTGGTCATCTTTTTTAATGGCTTTTAGGTAATATTTTTCGGCATTCTGAAAATCTTTTTGCATTTCATAATTATAGGCTTTATCAAAATATTTTCGAGCTTTATCCGAGGAGGTTCCCTTATAACTGCTGTTTGTAGTGATTGTAATATTATTATTAACGCCATTTTCTGTAACGACTTCTTTTATTTGAGCGTATGTTAGACAACTCAAAAATAAAAGTCCACTAATTAAAAGTCTTTTTTTCATTATCATTCAATGTTTTTTAGGTTGATTTATATTTTATTTTTTAATACGAAAAAGGAAAATCGGCTCTTACAACAATAATAAAATCCGCCTTTCCTATTGTTTTTTCTTCAAGTTGGTTAATTTGATTTTGTCGAACACTACTAATGCGTACGACTTTGAGTTGGGGAGCATATTTTTTTAAATAAAAAGGAATTCCAGAGGCAGAATCACTGTGATAGCTACCATTATAATGCAAAAAACAATGTCCTTTTGGCGTATTTTGAACGATATTCCAAGCCATTGTCGCATCTTTTATGGCTTGAGCTTGAGCCATAAATTCAGCATTCGCTCCGTGTTTGCCACCCATCATTTTAAAAAAGGCTATTGTTTCAGGGTCAGATTCATAGGGAATAGGAAGCGGTGCGATGTATTGTTGAGCTTTGCGACTTACAATATTTTTAGTCTGTTTCAACCCCTTTTCTTTCACGACTTTGGCATACCTTCTTGGAATATTGGTAGCGATAAAAGCTAATTGATACTTCTGGGCTAAATGGATTAAAGGTTTATAATCGGTGGCGTAATTCTGCCATAGTCGAGCCTCTTTTTCGAAACGCTCTTTTGAAATAATTTTTTGTAAAAATTCGTTGATAATTAATTGGTTATCGGTTTCAAACATCTCTGCTCCTAATACTAACTTCTCTTTTTTCTGATTGAATAAAGATTCGGCAACTCGCTTTTCTAACCAATGCGTTACAGGGCAATTGTGCATCTCTCCAAATAAAATAATATCGTGAGTAGCGATATTATTTACAAAATCAGTATAGCTGATTTTCTGTCCTTTACGATTATAAATTTCAAATATTGACATATCTTGAGCTTTCATTCCTACAAAAGTGCAAACGAATATAAATAATAAACTGAATTTTTTCATTTCTTTGATATATAGAGAACTAAATGACTATTTTATCTACTTCCACAAATGTACATAAAATTTTTAATGTATCTTTTTAAATATAACCTTGTAATAGTGCAAAATCATACTTTTGACAATGTTGAATAATTAACTTAATTAATAACGAGTATCTTAATTGGTTTAAATAGAAAGGTCTAAACTTTAACCTCAGAAAAAAAGACCTCGGAAATGTAGGCGTTAAGAAAATGAAGTCGAAAATCGTTAGAAAATTTCTTGTGTTCGATGCAAGTGAGTGGAAAAGCGGTGGAGCAAGTTTTAGAAATTTTAGATTTTTGACTTTATTTTTAGCCGAATTTCCGCAGTCTTGAATTTTTGGCTCTTTTGTTTCAAGAC
>PDWJ01001951.1_pt1 | contig 23337 bp, 18 predicted proteins | sample 1430881 | NCBI WGS metagenome assembly PDWJ01 (sample SAMN01162460, study PRJNA174530) | Oral metagenome, whole genome shotgun sequencing project. | biome: Marine environment; feature: Marine mammal; material: Swab sample of the gingival sulcus; isolation source: swab sample of gingival sulcus... | reverse complement strand
GGCTCTACATAAAATCTTGCCCAGTCATGGGAAAGAGCCTTGTCACCACTGATATATAAGCCCGACTGCCAAACAGCCGGTATTTTGCCAATTCTGCACAGTGTAATAAACAGTAAGGCGTAAAATCCACAATCGCCCTTTAAGTTAGTAGCCATGTATTCTGGTATATTATCATAGGCAATATATGGTCTTAAATATGAATAATTGATATTGGTCGTTATATAATCATAAATTTTTCTAGCTATCTTTAATTTATTGGTTTCATCCTTCGCTATTGACTTATATAAATTTTTTAAATACGGTGTGAAGACTATGTGAGGATACCTTTCACCAGTGTATTCATCAATGCTCTTGTCTGAGCCTTCTTCCAGATTTGGTTCTACATATTTAGCAGTGTTGACAAAACTGTATCTTACCCTGAATACTGAATCTTCCCTGAGCTTTTCCTCAAAGTAAACCGTCTGAGATAAATTGTCTTTATTTGAGATTTTGACATGGTCATCTGATAGTATTTTGACTTCGCTTATCTGATGATTTTCATTAGGAACCGGAAGGTGAACCCTTATGGTTTCTCCTATTCTCGCGTGTTCTTTCTTGATTTTTAGTTCAGTTACAGCTTCATATTTAATTTTTACTTCTCCCTTATTTTTAAGATCAGCTATTATCTTATCGAGCTCATCAGAGGAAGAGTTGATGTTTTCGCCTTCGACACCAGTACTAGACTTCACAATAATTCTATTTTCAAGTTCTGGCAAGGTCTTTACTATATTGTCGTAAAATGATTTTATTATATAGATTTCTTTATTCTTATATATGTAGTCTATACTTCCCCTGTCAATTAATGATAAAAGTTCATCGTATGTAAAATCCACTAGTCTTTTACTTGCATACTCGTATGCTTCTTCTAAGGAATAAGGATAGGCTTTTTCATAAACATTAACTATGTGTTTTTCAAGGAGGAGTCTTCTCTTTAGCGGTTCATATTTTATACTCTTTAATTTTAAATCAATAATCTCTTTGAGTTTATCAAATTCTCCAATATCTTTTAATCTTCTCAAATCCTCCGGAAGACTAATATATAGATACTTTATATCATCAAATACATCATTTTTCATCTTAATACCTCTTTACCTTTAGTTTTATTCCTTATTTTTAATCTAAAACTACTTCGTTATAGACTCTTAGCGCGTTTTTATAGAAGATTTTATCTATTTCCTCTTTTGTAAATCCTTCATTTGCCAGCGCTTGTGCAAGCATATCAATTTTTGATATATCTTCTATTTCAAGTTCACAAGTAATTCCATCATAGTCAGTTCCAAGCGCTATAACATCTATACCGGCTAAGTTTCTTATATATTTTATATGTTTTACTATTGAAGAAACCTTAGATAGATTTGAACCATCTAAAAATCCACTGTAGAAGTTTATCCCCATAACACCACCCTTGTCTCTAAGCGCTAATATCATTTCATCAGTTAGGTTTCTAGGGTGGTCGTGTACAGACCTTGCATTAGAATGTGAAGCAATAATTGGCATGCTAGAGTATTTTATACAATCCCAAAATCCAGCATCAGACAAATGAGAAACATCCACTATCATTCCCAGTTCATTCATTTTTTTTACCACTTCTATTCCGAAAGGTTTGAGGCCTTTATCCTTATGAGTGTACATATAATTAGGATATCCTATTTCGTTTTCATAATTCCAAGTGAGCACTATGCTCCTAACCCCTCTATTGTAAAAGTGTATTAGCTTATCCATTTCACCTTGAAGGACTCCACCTTCTTCTATTGTAAGGATTCCTGTAATGTGGTCCTCGTCTATGTCGCAGGGAGCTGTACCTTTTTTAATTACACTAGATTTGGCAACTTCTCTGTCAAATACATCCATCATTTCATTGCAAACTACATATGGGTTACGAACCTCTTTCATGTTAACGAACATAGCAAAAAATTGTACAAGTGAATTAGCTTTTATCATTTTGTTTTCTGATATGTGATAATTATTACTTTTAAGTTCTGTACCGTCTTTGTATATTCGCATTATAGTATCGCAGTGTAAATCAAAAATCATTTGTTCACCTCCTTTAGATCTTTTACAAAACTATAATATAAAACACTCTATACCCAGGTCAATAGAAAACTACATTTCAGATATTCAATAACCATCTGATTTCTTTGGTGCTATTTGCAAAAGTAAACGCACCACCCCACCAAAAACACTTGTGAATTTAGTCTTGTGAAGCATATGGTGTATTTAGTTTTTTCGCTGAGGAAAATTGATTGGATATGGGCGTTTGCTAGAGCTGAGACCCGACGCAGTGTAGTAAAGCCTACATGAGGAGGGCGAATCCTCATACAAATGCTTCTAGGCTGAAATTTGAGCAGTGAAAATCCCCTCTATAGGGAGGTGCGTCGCATAAGCGCAAAGAAACTCACGGGTCCCAACAAAATAGAACAGCCCTCTTGTATCGTTGCGAGTGCGTTTTCACATTTTTGAGATATTTATATATTTTTTTGCGATTTTACTTGCATATTATCAACAATGTGATAATATGTTTTTTAGAAATAGATATACATATATGGAAGTTTAATTTTTGCTGTATTAAAAAAGTATTTAAACAAAATTAAATTTGTGTTTTTGGAGGGGGAAAGTGGCTCAAAATAAAAAAAATTTAGTGATTCAAACAAAACCGAGCTGGTGCAAAGGTTGCGGAATATGCGTAGCTTTTTGTCCAAAACAATGTCTCGGCTTAGACGTTCACGACAAGATAAAAATGATGAGACCAGACGACTGTATAAAATGCGGGCTATGTCAACAGCGCTGTCCTGACTTTGCTATTTTTTTGAGAGAGAAAGACGAGGTAGGAGATGGAGAATAGAAAAGCAAAACTAATGCAGGGTAACGAAGCCTGTGTAGAAGGAGCTATATATGCAGGAATGAAATTTTTTGGAGGATACCCTATCACTCCATCTACAGAAATAGCTGAAATTTCAGCTATGAAACTCCCTACTGTGGGCGGAAAGTTCATACAGATGGAAGACGAAATCGCCGGTATAGCTGCAGCTATAGGAGGATCTATCGCTGGACTAAAATCTATGACAGCTACAAGTGGACCCGGATTTTCCTTAAAACAAGAAAACTTGGGATATGCTTGTATAGCTGAAATCCCTCTAGTAGTTGTAAATATCCAGAGGGGTGGTCCGTCTACAGGGCTACCTACTGCGCCTTCTCAAGGAGACGTTATGCAATCTAGGTGGGGTACTCATGGAGACCATTCAATAATAGTTCTATCCCCATCTTCTGTGTACGAGACATTTACAGAAACTGTAAGGGCATTTAATTTAGCAGAAAAATACAGAACCCCCGTAATACTTCTATCAGACGAAATAGTTGGACATATGAGAGAAAAAATAGAATTGCCATTACCTGGAGAGTTAGAGGTATTTGAAAGACCCATACCGACTTGCGAGAAAGATAACTACCTCCCGTATGACATTCAAACCCCAGGCAAGGTAGCTCCTCTGGCGCCGTTTGGTTCGGGATACCATTACCACATAACAGGTCTATTCCACGATGAGACTGGATTCCCATCTAATTCCACTGAAAATGCCCAACGCATGATAGACCATATGGCAAATAAAATCGACATGAATTACGATGACATAGTAGAAATTGAGATGACAGATATAGAAGATGCTGAAATAGTTATCCTCTGTTACGGATCTTCTGCGAGGAGCGCCACCAGTGCTGCAAGATATCTAAGGGAAGACGGAAGAAAAGTTGGTATCTTTAGACCAAAGACCATATGGCCCTTCCCAGAAAGAGAACTATTAGAAGTAGTAAAAACAGTAGATAAAATCTTTGTTGTAGAACTAAACCTCGGCCAGATAGTAAAAGAAGTAGAGAGAATAGTAAAATCAAGTGCTGAAGTGTATTTTCACGGGAAGGCAAATGGTGAGGTAATAACACCGTACGATATATATAATGAAGTATCGGAGGTATTAGAAAATGAATAATCCTTTAATAGATAAGTATTTTAGAGCGGAGCGCCTTCCCCATATATGGTGCCCAGGCTGTGGACACGGAATCATAATGCACAGCATAGTAAAAGGCATTGAAGCTATGGGTTGGGATAGAGATAGTGTAGTTATAGTTTCTGGAATAGGTTGCTCTTCAAGGGCGCCTGGTTACATGGACTTCAACACACTTCACACCACTCACGGAAGAGCCCTAGCTTTTGCAACTGGAATCAAGCTAGCAAACCCAAAGTTAAATATAGTGGTAGTCTCAGGTGATGGGGACGCAGCAGCAATAGGTGGAAACCATCTAATACACGCGGCTAGAAGAAATATAGACCTAACGGTAATCGTATTTAACAACAATATATACGGAATGACAGGTGGACAGTATTCTCCGACTACACCCTTCCACGAACTTGGAACTACTGCTCCATACGGAACTGTGGATCCGCCATTTGATATAGCAAAATTAGCTATGAGCGCAGGTGCTACTTACAGTGCAAGGACAACTTGTTACCACGTGCCTATTATGGATAGGTATATTAAAGCTGCTATGGCTCATAAGGGTTTCAGCTTAGTAGAAGCTGTAAGTATATGCCCCACTTATTATGGAAGAAAAAACAAAAAAGGTTCTGCTGTAAAGATGATGCAATACCTAAAAGACAATTATGTAGATTTTAAAAAAGCAGCTAAAATGACACCAGAACAACTAGAGGGAAAGAAAACCATGGGTCAATTTGACATCCCTCCTAGACCAGAATACACAGAATTGTACGAAAAGATAATAGAAGACCTCTCGAAGGGAGTAAAAGATGCATAATATAAATATAAGGCTCACCGGTTCAGGTGGACAGGGTCTGATACTAGCTGGAATAATTATGGCTGAAGCCGCCATATTTGAAGGCAAAAACGCAGTTCAAACCCAAAGCTACGGTCCTGAAGCCAGGGGCGGAGCTTCAAAGGCTGAGGTTATTATAAGCGGTAGCGAGATCGAATTCCCAAAAGTTGAGGTGCCGAACATCCTCCTCTGCATGACACAAAAGGCGTACGAAAAATACGCTGCAGATCTAGATGGTGATGGTTTTCTTATAGTAGACGACAGCCTTGAAATTGGAGATACAATCTGTAAAACTATCAAGGCTCCAATAATAAAAACTGCAATAAAAAAATTCAATAAATCTGTAGTTGCAAATATGATAGCCCTAGGAATACTAAACGAAATTACTGGCGCAGTGAGCAACGAAGCACTAGAGCAGTGTATGCTAGATAGGGTTCCTAAGGGAACAGAAAAGCTAAACTTAGAAGCACTTGAAGCAGGTAGAGAGCTAGCTAAAACTTGTAAGGTAGAAAAAGGAGAAGAACTTACACAATCAATGAGCCTTGAGGATAGAATAAAGTACTTCTATTCCAAACTCAGCAAAAACCAAAAATTGCTCGCGGATTTCATAATGGAAAACTCTACAGACGTCTTATTCCTAAAGGCTTATAACCTTGGAAAAGAGGTTGGAGTAAGCGCTTCTACAGTTGGAAGATTTGCACAATTCATAGGTTATGAAGATTATAAAGATATGCAGAAGGCTCTGGCAAAGAACTTTAAAAACAAATTGTCTTCCCTAGAAAGATACCAAATTGGCAAGAACAGCAAGCTGACTTCTAACGAGCTAGAAGACATAATTATTAAAGACATAGACAACCTAAAGAAAACTCTAGAATTAAACGACTTTGATAGGTTTGAAAACATAAGTAATTCTATACAGAAAGCAAAGAGGGTTTATATAGTTGGTCAACGCTCATCAAAGGTCTTAGCCGAATACCTGGCGTTTTACCTAAACTTTATAAGAAGCGATGTTAAAATAATCCCATCTGGCGCCGGAGATCTGATGGACGAACTAATTCACATAAATAAAAACGATGTTTTAATAGCCTTTAGCTTCCCTAGGTACGCGAAGAGAACCTATGACGCAATAGACTTTGCCAAACAAAGAGGAGCAAAGATAATAGCTATGACAGACGCCTTCCTCTCTCCAATGATGGATTACGCAGACGAGGTTCTGGTAGCAGAATTTGGAATGAGCACCTTTATTGATTCTATGACAGCTCCTCTAAGCCTCATAAACGCTTTGATATTATCACTCAGCAAAAATAACACTTCTGTAATTGGTGATAACTTCACTCTACTTGAGGAGCTTTGGCAGAAATACGATATTTACCAAAAATAACCCCCTATCCTAAATTATAAAACTTAGACCCAGGTTATTATAAAAGAACTTGGGTTTTTTATTTAAGCAAATTCACTAAAAAACCTTATAAAAATGATAATGATTTCATATTGACAGGCGCTAATAAAGAGTATAAAATGCTAACGACTCGCAATTGAGAGTTATTATATTTTGAAACCGTTAGGAGGAAAAAATGAAAAATAAACTTCGTATTTTACTCGGTATGATGCTCGTTTTTGTGTTAGTTTTCGCTGCTTGTGGTGGCGAAGAAAAAAAAGAAGAACCGAAAGAAGAAACTAAAAAAGAAGACGTAAAAGAAGAAGATAAGGAAGAAGTAAAAGAAGAGGATAAAAAAGAGGAAGAAAAAGAAGAAGACAAGAAGGAAGAAATAAAAGAAGAAGTAAAAGACGCATATGACGGAGTAGAAGGTAAAATTACAGTATATGTTTCTGGACCTGAAAAAATGATTCAAAAACTAGAAGAAAAGTTTGAAGAAGAGCGTGGTGACGTAATAGAAATATATCACTCAGGTTGTGGTCCTCTAAGGCAAAAGGTTTGGACAGAGTGTGAAGCTGGTCAAATACACGCAGACGTGTTCTGGGGTTCAAATCCTCTAATATATTATATGCTATCTGAAAAAGGAGAACTAGAAGCCTACAAATCTCCTGAGCTTGAAAACCTAAAACCAGAATTTAAATTAGACCAAAACGATTTCTCACTTGTGAGCGCTCGTTACGAAGTAATAGCATACGACAAAAACAACGTAAGCAAAGAAGAATCACCAAAATCTTATAAAGACTTGCTAAATGAAGAATGGAAAAACAAGATTTCTTACACTGACCTTAGCCAATCTTCAACCGCTTTCGCACTAAGCACAGCTCTTTGGACAATGAACGATAACTCCCCCGCTTTCTTTGAAGGACTAAAGGCTAATGAAGCTCTAATAGTTCCAAAGTCAAAAACAGTTGCCGAAAAAATCCAATCTGGAGAACTACAAGTTGGAATAGTACCATATGACGCAATATTCAGAATAAAGAAAAAAGCTAAAAAAGAAGGTTTTGAGAGCAACCTAGCGGCGTCTTGGCCAAGTGAAGGTGCCATACAGCTAGAGAGGCCTATAGCTATAATTAAGAACAATTCAAGACCAGAAAAGAATAGCGAAATAGCTAAAGAATTCGTAGATTTCATCTTGTCTAAACCAGCACAAGAAATGATGCTGAAGTTTGGATTTACTTCAGTCAGATCTGATTTAGACCAAGTAAATGGAATACCTGCAGAACTAATTCCAACTACAATAGACTGGAAAACAGCACAAAAATCAGAAGATACAATCCGAGAAGAATTTAAAAACATAATGTTAGGTAACTAGCATGCCAGTTAAAAAAGGGAAAAACTTACGGTCTGATTTTCAGGCCGTAAGTCTTTTTATATTAGCTACTTTTATATTCTTCCTAGTCGCCTACCCTTTTTTAATATTGGCATTAAAGAGTTTTGGGATAAAGGAATTTGACTTTGGAGGATTTAACCTATCTTCTTACAACGCCATATTCCAAAATTCACAGACCTTTGAGGCATTAAAAAATACCCTAATAATAGCAACTGGGATAACTCTGCTCAGTTTCTTAACCGGTGGAAGTCTAGCTTGGTTAGTTGCCAGAACTGACTTCAAACATAAAAAAGCTGTCAGGAATACGGTATTTTTAACCTTTACAATACCATCTTATATTTTGGGAATTTCTTGGTTAGAATTTTTTGGAAATAACGGATACCTAAATAGAATTTTTAAACTCTTTGGCTTGGAATACACCTTTAAGGCATATTCCATTACGGCTGTCATAATCGTAATGAGCATACACCTATACCCAATGGTATTCTTAGCCCTATCTAACGCCTTAAAAAACATAGACAGCAGCCTAGAAAACGCCGCTATATTGAGTGGAGCTAGTAAGACCAAGGTGTTTTTTACCGTCACCCTCCCCTTGATTATGCCCAGCCTATGGTCAGTAGGGCTCTTTGTATTCAGTAGAAGTATGGCCAATTTCGGGGTACCCGCCCTACTATTAATGCCCCTATACAAAGAAACCTTAACCACTGGAATTTACCGTTCTTTAAACGACCTAGACCTATCATCTGCTGCTGCTATAAGCATGATTCTAGTATTATGTACTGCCATAATATTCATGATACAACAGGTATTTACCCGTAAAAAAAAGTTTACCACTATATCTACAAACACAGAACCACCAAGACTATTGGAACTAGGAAAAAAAGGAAAGTGGATATCAATAATCGTATTCACATTTCAATTTGTTAGCACCATACTCCCCGTAGGAGTCCTCGTACTAACATCCTTTATGAAACGCTGGGGACTTCCCTTGGAATTAAAAAACCTTACCTTTATGAACTACACTACAATCTTCGATTCCAAAATAGCCCACGTAGCCTTCAGAAATAGCTTTCTCTTTGGCGCCGTAGCAGCTGCAATAGCAATAGTTATAAGTCTATTAATATCCTATATGGGGCACTTCAAAAACATGAAGGGATCTAAGCTCTTAGAATTCATTGCTTCAGTTCCAATGGTTATACCAAATATAGTTCTCGCCATAGGCGCAATACTTGCTTGGAACAGGGGGCTATTTAACTTCTATGGAAAACCTACTATCATAATAATAACCTACACCGCACTATTTTTGCCCCTAGTTGGAAAACAGCTAACTGGACTAGTCCAAAACCAAGAAAAATCTCTAGAACAGGCAGCTAGGGTCTCGGGAGCAAATAGCTTACAAGCCGCTAGAGACATATTGATCCCATTTGTTAAACCCACTATAAAGTCGAGCTGGATCCTGTGTATGTTGATAGCCTTAAGAGAAATACCTATTTCACTCATGCTTTACGCAGCCGGAACAGAAACAGTGGGTGTATTGCTATACAGCATGAGGTCTAATTCCAGTGGTCTGGAGGCAACCTCAACAGTCGCAGTACTAGTAATTCTCCTAAGTATTATAGGTAGAACAATAGTTAAAATGATAAACAAACCAAAAAAGGGGTTGAAATTAAATGATACAAGCGAAGTTTTGTAACTTAAGTAAAAGCTACGGTGAAGTACACGCTGTCAAAAATCTTGACCTTAATATATATAAGGATGAAATATTAGCAATAGTTGGTCCCAGTGGTTGCGGAAAAACCACCCTCTTACAACTTATATCTGGACTCGAAAAGCCCGATAGCGGAAGTATAATCATAAAAAACGAGGTTGTTTTTGATGAGAAATCTGGAGTATTTAAGACACCAGAAAAAAGAAATATAGCTCTGGTATTCCAAAACTACGCAGTGTGGCCACACAAAACAGTCTTTCAAAATGTATCCTACCCCTTGAAAATAAAAAAAATTGACCCTCCAACCTTAAACAAAAAGGTAGAAGAAATACTGTCCTTAGTAAAACTAAGTGGTAAAGAAGGTAGGTATCCTCACGAACTCAGCGGTGGAGAAAAACAAAGGGTAGCCTTGGCTAGGGCGCTTGTAATGTCCCCTAAACTCTTACTTTTAGACGAACCCTTTTCTAACCTCGATGCAAATTTGCGAGAAGAAATGCAATTTGAGATAAAGAGAATTAGGGAGGAACTAGGACTTACGATAATTCACGTAACCCATGACCAAAATGAAGCAATGGGACTAGCAAACAGGATAGCTGTTATGAATAAAGGGGAAATAATACAGATAGACAGTCCAAAAGAAATTTACGAAAATCCAAATACGGATTTTGTTGCTAATTTCATAGGAATTTCAAACGATATAACTGAACTCCTAAGTTTAAAGAAAGAACAAAGTAACACAGATGAGTGGAGATATATAGTTAGACCAGAGGATGTGATTTTAAACAAATCAAGCGCACCTTACAAGGGCAAAATACTATCTTCTACTTACAGAGGAAACCTTACACAATACAAGGTTGAATCAGGAGCTTTAATACTAAAAATTGAAGTCTCTTCAGACATTAATTTTAAGGATGGAGAATACATAGAATTCGATTTTAAAAAAGTAATAAAGGTCAAGAGAAACTCAGAACTTTTAAACTAAAAATTGCACGAAGAATACTATAAAAACCTAAAAAAACCTAAAAAAATGTATAAAATATGAACAAAATTTGTTGACTTTTTAACGACTACTATGTAAAATTATTTTGTGTTCTAAACTTAATAACACTATTGATTCAGAAAAAATTTGTAAAACATCAAAAGGTATCTAAACGGAAAGGAGAAACGCATGAAAAAAGGTTCGTTTATGGGGTTAGCACCACTGTTGATTTTTTTAGTTGTTTATTCCGGAACAGGTTTGATTACTGGAAAATTTGATAACATGCCCCTACTAGTTGCGTTCGTATTTGCAGCTGGCATATCCCTACTACTAAATAAAAAGGGAGAAAAAATCAGCATAGAAGAAAAAGTTGACATCTTTGCGAAAGGCGCCGGGGAGCCCACTCTTATCATAATGGTTCTTATCTTTATCTTGGCTGGTGCTTTTTATTCTATCGCAGATGCTTGTGGCGCAGTTCAATCTACAGTTAACTTAGGCTTGAGCATCCTACCTGCAAATATGCTGTTGGTAGGTTTATTCTTAATCGGTTGTGTATTGAGTTTTTCAATGGGTACTTCAATGGGAACGATAAGTGCTCTAGCTCCTATAGCCATAGGTTTAGCACAAAACACTTCTATATCTCTACCACTAGTTTGTGGAGTTGTTGTAGGTGGAGCAATGTTTGGTGACAACCTTTCATTTATATCTGACACAACTATAGCAGCTACAAGAACCCAAGAAGTAAAAATGACAGACAAGTTCAAAGTAAACCTACTAGTTGTTCTACCTGCTGTTATATTGACTTCTATCTTCTTATTATTCGTAAACGTAGAAGTTACTGGCGTAGAAACATTTGAATACAACCTACTAAACATCATTCCTTATATCTCTATAATAGTCATGGCACTGTCTGGCTTAAACGTAATATTTGTTCTAAGCTCAGCTACAGTGATAGGTTTGTTCGTAGGATACTTTAACGGAAGTTTCAACTTCCTAGAAAGCTTAGGATACCTCCAAAGAGGTATGGGCTGGATGGAAGATATTTCTATAATCGCCATTGTGGTAGGTGGTCTCGTAGGCTTGATGGATTACTTCGGAGGAATAGACTGGTTGCTATCTACTCTAACTAAGAAGATGAATACTAAGAAAGGTGCAGAATTTGGTATTGCTGCCCTAGTAAGCTTGCTAGATGTAACTACTACAAACAACACAATTTCTATAATAACTGCTGGACCAATAGCAAAGGATATATCAGATGAATTCGGCATCGATAGAAGAAGAACTGCAGGTCTACTAGACGTATTCTCTTCTGGATTCCAAGGAATGATCCCCTACGGTGGTCAGTTACTTGTAGCAGCTGGATTTGCGCAAATTTCTCCAGTAGAAATAGTTCCTTATGCTTGGTATCCAATGTTGATTACAATTATGGGTATTGTATCTATAGCTACGGGATACCCCAAGCTTAAGCCAATTAAAAAAGAAGAAAAGTAATTTTAAAAATCAAATACAAAAAACTACTAGGCTATAAGTGAGTTTTAAAATCAATTATTCGCCCCTGCGCTATATATAGCCGGGGCGAATACTATTTTTATAAAAAATTAGAGGAGGAATTATGTACAGCAAGCATTTTCTCTTAGACTTAGACACTGTTAAAAAATACGTTTTAGACAATATAGATTTCTTTGAAAAAGAAGATGCCCTAATATCAGAAGAAATAGGTGACGGAAATATAAACTACGTTTTTAGGGTGAAAAACAAAAATACGAATAAGAGCATAATACTAAAACAGGCGGACGTTCTACTAAGATCTTCTGGAAGACCACTGGACATAAATAGAAATAAAATAGAGTATAGTATACTGAAAATACAAGGCGAATTGTCAGAAAAACACGTACCAAAGATATTTTTCTACGATGAGACCATGGCTGTAATCGCAATGGAAGATATAAGCGAATACAAGAATATGAGGACTGAGCTAATATCGGGAAAACACTTCCCTCACTTTGTAGAAGAGATTACAAATTTCATGGTGAACACCCTAGTTAATACTACAGATATGGTGTGCGACACCAAGGTCAAAAAGCAGCGCACCGGACTCTTTGTAAACCCAGACCTCTGCGAAATATCTGAAGATTTGGTATTTACAGAACCCTACATAGATTATAAAGGCAGAAACATAATATACCCTGGAATGGAAGACTTTGTAAAAAAAGAACTCTATGAAGATGAGGACCTAGTTCTCAAAGTGTCAAAATTAAAGTACGAATTTATGACAAGAACCCAAGCCCTAATCCATGGAGACCTGCACTCAGGGTCAATCTTTATAAATGAAAAAGGAATAAAGATAATAGACCCAGAATTCGCATTCTACGGTCCGATAGGCTACGATATAGGAAATGTAATAGCCCACCTAGTTATGGCTTACACATATCGCTATCTTAACCATTCAAAAGAAGAAGATGACTTTTCTATGTGGGTAAAATCTGCAATAGACACAATATTACCTACCTTTATCCAAAAATTTGATGTAGAATACTCTAAGAAGGTAAAAGAACCTAGCTTTTCAAATCCTAAGTTTAAAGAATGGTTCTTATCTGAAATAGAAAAAAACGCACTCGCAACAGCTGGTCTTGAAATAATAAGGAGGACAGTTGGAGACACAAAGGTAAAGGAAATTGAACTTACTACAGACAGCAAAAAGAGAATCAAAATGGAAAAAGCACTAATAAAAACTGCTAAAAAGCTGATTTTAAATGAAAACCGTGCTGAAAACCGTGCAATAGTCAAAATGTTGATACAAGAATTGGAGGAATAGCTTATGAATGATTTTTCTTTTTATAACCCAAGCAAGATATACTTTGGTTCAGACTACACTGACAAGTTAACAAGCGAAGTTAAAAATTTTAAAAAAGTTCTAGTTATGTTCGGTTCCGATAGGATAAAGAGGAATGGTTTATTTGATAAGGTTACCTCGGCAATAAAAGCCGCAAAGGCTTCATTCTTTGAACTGGGTGGAGTAAAGCCTAATTCTCCGCTAGGTATAATCCGAGAAGGAATAGCCATATGTAAAAAAGAGAATATAGACCTTATCCTATCTATAGGTGGAGGTAGCGTAATAGACGCAGGAAAGGCAGTTGCAATAGGCGCTGTAACAGAAGAAGATATTTGGGATGTGTACGCCAAAGGTCTTGAAGTTAAAGCTGCCCTCCCCTTAGGAGTAATACTAACAGTATCTGCTACAGGTAGTGAAGCTAGCCCCGCAAGCGTTATAGAAAATCTTGAAACAAGTGAAAAAAGAGTTTGTGAAAGCGAACTCATATATCCAAAGTTTTCAATCCTAGATCCCAAAGAAACACATTCCCTCCCCGCTGATGTTACCTTTGCAGGTGTTGTGGACATGCTGAGTCATATAATGGAGCGCTACTTCTCAAATACCAAAAACACAGATTTAACAGACGCTCTCTGCGAAGCTACTATGAGGACGATTATTAAAAATTCTAGGATAATACTGAAAGATCTAAAAAATGCAGAAGCTAGAGCTGAACTTATGCTATCTGCTATGATAGCTCATAATGGAGTGCTGGGAATGGGCAGAGAAGAAGACTGGGCAAGCCATAGAATCGCTCACGAAATAACAGCCTCCTTTGGAACAGCACACGGTGACACCCTTGCTATGGTAATACCTGAGTGGATGAAACACGTGTACAAAAACAATATTCCAGTATTCGCAAGATTTGCAAGAAATGTATTTCTAGTAAAAGAGGCCGATGATACAAAGGCTGCAGAACTTGGAATAAAGGCTTACGAAGACTACCTATCAGAACTCGGAAAAGACATAGATGTTTCTACATTTGATGTAGATGACAAGGTAATTGAAGACATGACGATGAGGGCAATATTCTACGACGACAAGAAGACCCTAGGTAGATTTGTGAAACTTGGAAAAACAGAAATTATCGAGATATATAAAAAAGTATTCTACAGATAATACCAAATAAAAAAACGCATACAAAAAAGTATCTCCGTATTGAGAGATACTTTTTTATATACTGAGATAGCCTAGAACGGCTTAGTTCTAGGAACTAGCAAAATTTAGGCTCGCAGTGTACTTAAAAGCGTACATAAGAGACTGAATTTTGCGTATTCCTAAAGAAATCAGCCGATTATGGGCTATATCAGAGTTTATAGGATAGTAATAGGGAATTATACAAATACATCCCCGATTCTGTTATCTCATAAACCCTTTCTCTTTCATTTAGAATTAAATAACCCTCTTTTTCCAATAAAATACATATGCGGTCTAAATCCTTTTTAGGCTTATTTAGATGTCTATACATAGTATCTATTCCATGTTCATCAGACTTTCTCTCAGGATGTGAAGATAGGTGTTTTAATATAAAAAACTTTAATATTAAAAGCCTGTTGTTCCTGTGATTTATAGACCTCATAATAAGTCCGTCAGGGTTTATTAAAAGGATTATTGAAAACACAATCCCCATTGTAAACGCCGTAACACCAGCCATAGATAGGTTTAGATAAAGAGAAAGATAATAACCTACCACCGCATCAAAGATACCTATAAAAACCGCTACAATTAAGGTATACTTAAGCCTCTTTGTCAAAAGATAGGCGCTCGCCGCAGGAGCAACTAAAAAAGCTATTACGAGTATAGCACCAACGGAATCAAAGGCAGAAACCGTGGTTATAGAAACGAGTGCCATCAAGGTATATAACAAAAATCCTGCTGAAAATCCGCTCAAAGTAGCATATTCTTCATCAAAGGTGTTCAAACTAAGTTCTTTAAAGAACACAGTTACAAAAGTCAAGTTTATAACAAACATTGTTCCCATTGTCAAAAGCGCCTTTGGAATAGAAATTGAAAACACCTCTATCCTGTTTAGAGGAGCAAATATAACCTCCCCCATCAATATGCAGTCTACGTCTAGGTGCATTTTAGTTCCATATCTGCTTATTAGTATTACACCTATTGAAAATAAAAACGGAAATACTATTCCCACTGAACTATCGTTTTTAACAAGACCGCTCTTTATTAAGATTTCTATGGCAAACACTGTTACCAAGCCAAATAGAGAAGCACCCACTATTAAAAAAGGAGATGAGAGATCCCTCACAATAAAGGCAGCAAGGACTATCCCTAATAATACAGAGTGAGATATAGCGTCTGCAACCATGGAAACGTTCCTAAGTACTAGAAAGACCCCTAGTATAGAGCAGGCTGCAGCAGTTGCAATTAAAATATACATGGATTCTATCATCGTTGATCACCTTCTATATTTTTGATTCTCTTATTAATTCTAGACCTTCTCGCCTTCGCATTCCTTATAAGCCCCCAAGGAGCAAATACTATAGAAAATATACATATTGCAGACATAACAACTATTATGCTAGGTCCAGTAGAAAAGCCCTTGTTAGATATTGAAATGTAGGTTCCAAAAAACGCCGATACCGCACCGACTACAGCAGCTATAAGGAGGACGTTTTTAAGTTTTTTGCTCCAAAGCATACCCGTAACCCCAGGGGCTATTAACATACTAGATATTAAAATCGCTCCCACTATCTTCATTCCCACACCTATCAACACCATGGTCATAACTAGGACTATAGCGTACATAATCCTAGGGTTAAATCCCATTGACGCAGAGTATTCCTTATCAAATAAAAATACCTTGAGTTCCTTGTAAAACACAAGCATTAAAATTATCGCAACCAATGACACGCCAATAATTAAGTAAACATCTGCCTTCATAGTAAAGGCAGCTTGTCCAAATATATAATCTGATATCCCCGCCCTATTCAAACCATTTGAATTTGTTCTGCCATCTATATAAGTTATAAGTGCCATACCCAATCCAAACATAGAAGATAATACTATCGCCAAAATTGTATCCAAAGATATCTTAGAATTCCTATCTACAATCTGAATTATAACAAAGGCAATGGCCCCGCTTATTATAGCTCCAAAAGTCAATAAAATTGGATTTTTAGATTGAAAAAACATAAATGCAAGGACTATTCCAGGAAATGCAGAGTGACTTACTGCATCTCCTATCAAGCTCTGTCCTAACAAAACACTGTAGGTGCCTATCATTCCAGCAGCAATAGCCAATATAACAGTACCTATTGCTACCACCAAAAAGCTATAAGAAAATATTATATCCATTACAATAGCCTTTCCCTTGTAGTGTAAGCTGTATTTATATTGTCGTCTGTAAAGACTTCGTTTACAGGACCCTGAGCAACGAGTTTTTTATTTAGTATAATTACGTGGTCAAAGTATTTTCTTACGGTGTTTAGGTCGTGGTGAACGAGAACACTGGTCTTTCCTTCACGTTGGAATTCCTTCAACACGTTCATTATTATAGCCTCAGTCTTTATATCAACACCCTGAAGGGGTTCGTCCATAACGTATAGTTCGGCATCTTGAACAATCGATCTGGCTATAAAAACCCTCTGCCTCTGTCCCCCAGAAAGCTGGGATATCTGCCTATCTTTGTAGTCCAGCATTTCAATCTTTTCAAGCGCCTTGTACGCCATCATAACATCATCCTTGCTCGGCCTCTTTATCCAACCGAGGTGGACATAACGCCCCATAAGTACAACATCTAAAACAGTTGTTGGAAAATCCCAGTTAACAGAACCCTTCTGTGGCACATAGGCTATCTTTTTATAGTGATCTTTAAACTGTCCACCCATTATCCTTACACTTCCAGTAATAGGCTTCATAAGACCTAGTATACCCTTTATAAGTGTTGATTTACCAGCACCATTTGGACCCACTATTGCCGTTCTTGAATTCTTTAATATTTCTGCGTCTATGTCCCAAATTACCGGTTTGTCATGATAAGCTAGGGATAGGTCTTCCACTTCTACAATATTTTTGTTCATCTACTTTTCCTTTGTGTCCTTCAGATTATTTTAAGTTTTCGTATATCAAGTCTACATTGTGCTTATACATATCTATAAAGTTATCTCCGAACTCTCCCATTGGAGCCAAAGAATCAGAAAAGAGCTCTTGTCCCTCTCCCTTTACTACTTTTACATTTCCACCTCTGTTTTCAACTTCTTCTCTAAGTTTTTCCATTCTAACAGGGTCGGTTGTAGACTCGGCAAATACAGCTTTTATATCGTGTTCTACTATAAAGTCAACTGTTTCAAGTATGTCTGCACTTGCAACTTCTGAATCTGTAGATACACCTTGTGGAGCCTTTACGCCTATGTCGTAAGCTCTTGAGAAGTAGCTAAAAGCGTCGTGAGGTGTAATCAAATAACGGCTTTCTTCAGGTATCTGTGAAATCTTGTCCTTTATATATTCGTCCAGCTCATCTAGTCTTTCAAGGTATTTTTTAGTATTGGCTTCGTACTCTTCTTTATATTCTGGAGTTAATTTTATGAGATCTTCCTTAGCTGCTAAGACAGCCTGCTTGTACAACCCTAGGTCAAACCAAAAATGCGGGTCGACAATTACGCTATCACCATCTGGCATACTACCTATGTTAGCTTCGTCAAAGTCCCTTGCAAGCTCAGACCCAACCTTCTCAAGCATCTCTACCATTTTACCTTCAAAGTGTAGACCGTGGTATAAAACTAGGTCAGCAGCATTTATCTTATCTACGTCTTCTGGTTTAGCCATATAAGTGTGCGGGTCAACACCCGCAGGTATTATAAGGCTAGTTTCAACCTTGTCACTAGCTATCTGTTTAACCATGTCTTCAATAAATGTAGTTGTAGTCGCGACAACCTTTTTCTTAGAGATTTCTTCTCCGCCCTCTTCTTTTGCATCATTAGTTCCTGAACAAGCACCTAGGGCTAGGGCTAATACGAGCACCATAATAATCATCGTATACAATTTTCTCATTTGATTCTCCTATAAAATTTATCATTGCTAAAGTTTATCCTTCGAGGAAGTATAACACAATTGATAATAATAGTCAATATCATATGAAAACGCCGTTACCTATACATATTAAAATTCTGTTACCTATAAAGAGTGCCCTGTCTTCAAAGTTTAAAGACCAGTGGGCACCCCTATTAAGAATATACTAGTTAAAAATTTTAATTTAACTATTTAAACCGCTTCATAGCCTAGACGGAAAGCCTTTTTATTTATCTCAACAAATCTAGCTTTGACGGTCTGCTCTAGGATTGCATCCCAGTCAATATCATCAAGCCCTAGCCCCTTTGCAAGAGCACCGACCATTATTACGTTCATGGTTCTTGGATTTCCAACTTCTTCTTCAGCAATCTTTGCAGCGTCTATTACCTTAGTGTTTTTAATTTTAGACTCAATCTCGTCTATTACACCATTCGGATAATCCACAGCACCAGTCAAAATGGGCGCAGAAGGGATCCTGTAATTATTTATAACAACAGTTCCCTCAGGCTTTACAAATTCAAGCCACTTAGCTGTTTCCATCTCTTCAAAAGAAACCAGGATGTCCGCTTGCCCTTTTCCGATTATAGGGGAGAAAACTTTTTCACCAAATCTTACCTGAGTTGTAACAGAACCACCTCTTTGAGCCATTCCATGAACTTCAGACATCTTAACATCCAAACCCTTGCTCATAATCCCAGCTGCAAGAATCTTACTTGCTAGGATTGTTCCCTGGCCACCTACGCCAGCGAGAATTATATTAGTTATTTTACTCATATTATTTGCCTACTTTCTTTATCGCATCAAATGGGCAAGACTGCATACAAACAGTACAACCTACACACATATTCTTGTCGATATGCGCTTTTTTAACTGTTTTATCAAAGCTAATAGCAGGGCAACCTGTTTTAACGCACATTTTGCAGCCCCTACAGTCGTCAACAATAACGTTGCACTTAGGCCTATCGAGTGCGAATTCCTTCTTATCTTGGTCAGAATAACGCTTTAACACACAAGGCCATCTGGTTATGATTACAGAAGGTCCTTCAAACGCCAAAGCATCGGCAATAGCCTTCTTAGATTCAGCAAGGTCTAAGGGATTAATAGTTCTAACGTCTTTAACACCTATAGCCTTAACTAGGTTAGTTATGTCTATCTGGTGAGCTGGCTCTCCCATTAGAGTATAGCCAGAGCCTGGGTTCTCTTGGTGACCTGTCATTCCTGTAATCCTGTTATCCAGTATCACGACAACACAATTAGACTTATTATATATTACGTTTACAAGCGAATTTATACCAGTGTGGAAGAATGTAGAATCCCCTATTACAGAAACAACTTGCTTTTCGACACCATTTTGTTTAAACGCCTGAGCAGCACCGTGCCCCATAGATATTGAAGCACCCATATCTATAACCGTGTCTATTGTACTTAGTGGAGGAGCGCAACCTAGTGTATAACAACCAATGTCTCCAGTGACCATAACCTTTTTATTCTTAGAGAGTTCGTAGAAGAATCCTCTGTGTGGGCAACCTGCACATAGAGTTGGAGGCCTAGCTACTATTTTGTCATCAGATATAGTTTCTTTTGGCGATTCTTTACCTAGAAGAGCCTTTTCTATAATATCTGGATTTAGCTCACCTACCCTAGGAATTTTATCCTTACCAATGCACTCTATTCCAGCAACCTTTAGTTGGTCTTCCATAAATGGCTCAAGCTCTTCAACAACGTATAGAGTCTCGACCTGGTCAGCAAATTCTTTAATCTTCTTAATTGGTAGAGGATGAGACATGCCAATCTTTAAGTAAGAAGCTCTATCTTCAAATACCTCTTTAGAATATTGATATGCAACTCCGCTAGTTATTACGCCAATCTTCTTGTCATTCCACTCTATTCTATTTAGTGGAGTGGTCTCAGAATACTCTGCAAGCTTTTCAAACCTTTCCACAACTTTTGGGTGTAGTTTTCTAGCATTTGCAGGAGCAGCAACATATTTTTCCATGTTCTTTACATATTCTTTGTATGGAGAACCTATTCTATCTTCTTCTTGAACGAGTGACTTAGAGTGACAAATCCTGGTTGTCAATCTGTATAGAACAGCGGTATCATAGCCTTCTGAAATCTCGTAAGCTACCTTTATAAAATCCTTTGCTTCTTGACTATCAGAAGGCTCAAGACATACCAGATGAGCAAATTTTGCATAATATCTATTGTCTTGTTCATTTTGTGAGGAGTGACATCCTGGGTCATCAGCTGATATCAAAACCATTCCGCCGTGAACCCCGGTATAACCAAAGGTAAACATTGGGTCAGCCGCAACGTTTACACCTACGTGCTTCATAGCAGCCACAGCCCTTGCGCCTGCTACAGATGCGCCAAAAGCTGATTCTAGAGCTACCTTCTCATTTGGAGCCCATTCGCAATAAAGACTATCCTTATACTTTGAAACGTTTTCGAGTATTTCGGTACTCGGTGTTCCAGGGTAAGCAGAGGCGAATGTTACACCAGCTTCATATATGCCGCGTGCAACAGCCTCATTACCCGTCATAAATTTTTTCATACTAATTCCTCCTCGTATACAAAAAACGAATAAACAGTTTTTAACTTAGAAACCTATTTGAAAAACTCAGAATATTTTTTAAGTTAAACGGTAAAAACAAAGAAACAAAACTTTAATTATCAAAAAGTCATCCACTCTGGATAATCTTTAGAATCAGAGTGGATGAACTCATAAACTAATTTACTTAATATAAGACGCTATTACGCTTCCCAGTGAAATCGAATTTAACTTAACGTCATAGGTGTCAGCCCTTGAAACCAATACTATTGGTTTAGCAGCACCCATTATAATACCAGCTGAATCAGCGTTTGCTAGGTAGGTCAAAGCTTTCCCAATACCATTACCCATCTCTATAAATGGGAATAAAAGCATATCTACATCACCAGCTATCTTAGATTCAAACTTCTTAATCTCAGCAGATTCTTTTGAGAAGGCTAAGTCTAGAGCCAAAGGGCCTTCAACTATAACACCTTCGCCAAACTCGCCTGCTTCACATTTTTTCTGCAGTTCTGCCGCATCAATAGTTGCAGGCATTTTGTCGCTAACCTTTTCCTTAGCGGCAAGGCAGGCAACCTTTACTTCTTCTACTCCAAGCGACTTAGCGACAATTACGCCGTTCTTTATAATCTGTACCTTTTGTTCTAATGTAGGTGCTATGTTCATTCCACCATCAGTATTTACAATAAGCTTGTGATATGTCGGAACATCGTAAACCATAACGTGAGATATTAGATTACCAGTTCTAAGACCCCACTCCTTGTTAAGAGCTGCCCTCATAATTATTGATGTATCACAGAGACCCTTCATCAAAAAATCCGCTTCTCCACCACTAACCAGCTTTACAGCCTTTTCAGCAGAATCCTGAAGAGAATCCCCTTGTACTATTCTATAAGAAGATATGTCGTAAGAATGCTCTGCAGCAATTTCCTTGATTTTAGACTCATCTCCTACCAATATAGGATTTACAATATCCATCTTTGCTGCTTCTATAACAGCGTGCAAAACGTGAGCGTCCTCGGCAGCTGCTACAGCAAGGGTCATTGTTTCTTGCTTTTTAGCAAGCTCTTGTAAATCTTTTAAATGTCTCATCTTTAAGATCCTCCCATCAATAGAATACCGATTATTTGAAATAATCAAAAATTTTTTTAGAAGACATACATAAATTTTTTAATTCTCTAAATTAATTCTAACAGTTTTCTTCTGTTAAATCAAGAAAATATTCAAGATAATATCGCTCTAAAGCCTAGTAAACAACTATGTTTTAACCAATAATAACCATCGAGAATCCCCCATAAAAAATCCCCCTCATAAAGAAGGGGATCTCATTTAATTTTTAACTACTCTGTAATTAAAAATCAAAACCATTCAAACTGTTTAAACAACCCATCCAGACTACAAAGAAGACCTTAGCTTCAGGAACTAGAAAGATTTCAGGTCGCAGTGTACTAAGGAGCGTACATAAGACTTGGAATCTCTCGTATTCATAAAGAGATTAGGTGAATATTTACGGTCTGGGGGTTAGTAATTCATTTGTGTCATCCTTATATACCCCTCATATCGTTCCTTAGCATGCTGTTCTGCTATCTTAAATAGCTTAACAGCTTCTTCTGGATACTCTTGCTCAAGAGTGGTATACCTGTGTTCACTCCTCAAGAAGTCTGCAAATGGTTTAGAAGGCGCCTTAGAATCCATTACAAATGGATTCTTGCCCTCTGCTCTTCTCCTTGGATCAAAGCGCCATAAGTGCCAATAACCATGTGCAACTGCCTCTTTTTCTTGGTTCTGGGTTCTGCCCATACCAGCCCTAATACCGTGTGCAATACAAGGTGCGTAGCATATTACTATAGACGGACCATCGTAAGATTCTGCCTCTTTTAAAGCCTTCAGAGTCTGGTTTTTATCAGCTCCCATAGCTACTTGAGCAGCGTATACATTGCCGTATGTCGCCGCCATCATTCCAAGGTCTTTCTTACGAGATTTCTTACCTGAAGCCGTAAATTTTGCAACAGCTGCTACAGGTGTAGATTTAGACGCCTGTCCGCCTGTGTTAGAATAAACCTCTGTATCAAAGACAAGTACGTTTACGTTTTCACCTGATGCCAGGACGTGGTCTAAACCGCCATAACCGATATCGTAAGCCCAACCGTCACCACCAACAATCCACATAGAGCGTTTGATTAGGTAATCTTTTAGAACTTCTATTTGCGCTAGAATCTCATTTGCCCTAGCATTTCCTAGGTCTGTTCCAAAGAGTTTAGTTATAGAAGCAGTAGCCTTTTCGGCGCCATCAGCATCATTCATATTTTCCAACCAATCTTCAAATGGAGCCTTTTCAACGTCTAAGCCTACCATCTCTTCCATCAACAATCTTAATTTTTCTCTATTCTTATTGCCAGCTATTGCCATTCCAAAACCGTACTCTGCGTTGTCTTCAAATAGCGAGTTAGCCCAAGCTGGTCCCCTTCCCTTTTGGTTCTTAGTGTACGGAGTAGAAGGTGCTGACGCTCCCCATATAGACGAACAACCAGTTGCGTTTGCTATTACCATTCTATCGCCATAGAGTTGGGTTACAAG
>PDWJ01001950.1_pt1 | contig 23340 bp, 27 predicted proteins | sample 1430881 | NCBI WGS metagenome assembly PDWJ01 (sample SAMN01162460, study PRJNA174530) | Oral metagenome, whole genome shotgun sequencing project. | biome: Marine environment; feature: Marine mammal; material: Swab sample of the gingival sulcus; isolation source: swab sample of gingival sulcus... | reverse complement strand
AAAAACTATTCTGGTTGGGGAATTTCATCAACTTCAATGTACTTCCCCTTTGCCCTTGCCACAATTTTGCCCATTTCATTTTCAATTTCTGCTCGGTTTTCAATAACTCTTTTGCTCTTTTTTACGAACCAACCTCTGATGTAAAGGTTTTCATTTATATAAGCAGGCTGGAGATATCGAACTGTCAATTCGCTTGTCATTGCCATCATTTCCAGGTATTTGTTCACCGTTGTCATTGTCTCATCAAGTATGGTGGAGACTATACCTGAGTGAATTATATTAGGAACACCTTCCAAGAGCTCATGGGCAATATACTCGCCGTAGGCAGTTTTCGTATCATCATCAAAGTCAAGTTTGAGCTTTAAACCTCTTTCATTCTCTTGCCCACACCCGAAGCATATATTATCTTCATACTCTAACATAGTTCGTATTAAAATTTGAAGGTTAGATTTTTGTCAAGTACTTTTTAGTCCTGAGAACCCATTCTATCAAGGAGCATATCTATTTCCCCCTGGTCAAGCCATTCATCAATGCAAACTTCGTCGCTATCGGACATCATCATGAACATTTCCAAGGCCATGATAAGCTCTTCTTTATTGATTATGCCCATGGTTACCAAAATTTCTCCCAAAAGCCTGTCCTTATTGTCCTGCTGAAGCTCAAGGGCCTCTTTTAGTTGCTCTTCATCTATGACATTGTTCTCAATTAAAAATGTACCAATTTTTTGTTCGTTTTTTACCATATTTTAATACCACCTATATACAATATACAAAGTTTTTGGGCAAAGGGCAACTTAACTTTGACAAAAATCTCCACAGAGTGATTTTCTTTTATTGGAGCATTTCTTTAACCAGCGTATGCTTTCGCTTCTAATCACTATATTTTGCATTTCATCGATGTTTTTTCGAAGTGCTCTGATGTGTTCATCTGTGCAGATATTTTCCTGGCTACAAAGTTCTCCGTGAATTTCATAGTATATCTTGGCTATGCTCTCCTCGGGGTAGTTGGAGTAGTTCTCAAATGAAACAGCCTCGTTCATGCTGGATATGCAAGTCATGATTCTTTTTTTATAGAGGAGCTCAAAGATTGCACAGAAAAGTTCCTCCGGGGAAAGAATAATTTTTGTCAGTTTTTTCAGGCCATTGAGGAATTCGTGTACAAAAATTCCATGGTCCATGTTTTTATATGCAATGATGGGGACTCTTTTGATGGCATGATTGGTATATGATTTCCGGATTATTCGGTTCATGTCCACCTTTTTGGTCCCGATATTCATGAGAATGAGTTGGTATTTGTTCATTCCCACGAGCTTAAAAAGTTCATCCACATTGTTGGTAAAGTCGCAGCTATATTCCAGGCTCTCTGTAACCGCTTTCAAAATGCTTTTATACTGGGGCAGGTCGTCCAGAACGAGTATTTTCCCTCGATTAATTCCACCTGAGGAGGAGCTTAGGCTGTCAAAATGTTCTTGGAGGAGGCGCGCTTCCGTTGAAGTGAAGCAGTGAGCAATGCCGCAGTGGATTAACAGCTTCCTCAGAGAATCATTCATGTTTTCAGTGACAACAATTACCCGGTTTCGGGATACCAGGTAATTGAGTGTCTCAACTGCACCCGTGTAATTTGAAAGAAAGGAGTTGTCAATCTCCAATATGGTGTAGGAGGTTCTTTGCCCCTGTAGGTGCTCTTCAATTTTGACCATGGTCAGGGGGGCATTGTGTTCAATGAGGGTATATTCCATTGAACGGAGTACCTCTTTGTATTTTTCATTTTTAGATGTTATGAGATTTATATATTTCATGGTAACCCTGTTAATCATGGTGCAACATATTCACAGGGGGCACTTTGGCAAACTCTTTTTCTTTCCTTTTCCAATACTACATAATTTTTTTAATTATTATAAAAAATGAGTTGCTATTGTTTTAATTATAGTGTCTTATGGAAAAAAGAGTTTTTTTAAAAAAAGGAGGATTTATGGCTAATTCTACGTTCAATTTTAAAAGTTTTTTGGAAGACTCCAAACAGGTATTGATTGCACCTAAGGAGTATTTTGCATCAATGCCCAAGGAAGGAGGAATGGCTGAGCCCCTAATTAAGGCTGTGATTTACTCAGTGGTTGCCGCTTTGATTAATTTTATATGGTTCACATTTGTGTTCACCTCTTCTTTTGGAGCTGCCACCGGAGGATTTTTGGCAGGAGGAGTGGGATTCTTCGGAATTTTGATGTCCATTATTGGAAGCATCTTGGCTCTCTTCATCGGAGGTGTAATCGTATTGGTTCTCAGCGCCATCTCCGGTGGTGAAACAAAGTATGAATCAAATGTTCGTGTCGTTGCTGCGACCATGGTTCTTTCTCCCATAAGTGCCCTATTGGGATTTACCAGTCAGATAAATATTTGGTTGGGTCTGATTGTTAGTATCTTGATAACTCTCTATGGTATTTTCATGGTCTATCACGCTCTTGTACAAAGTCTCGGTGCAAAGCAGGGAGCTGCTAAAGTTGTTGCCGGCATTCTCTGTCTCATCCCGGCGTTTATGATTCTCAGCACCTTCATGTGTTACCAGGGAGCTAAAAAAGTGGAAAGTGAGCTTGGTAAAGAGTTGATGAAGGGTATGAACTCCAAGGAAGCTCAGGAGTTTCAGAAGAAATTAAACGAGGCCATGAAAAAGGCTGCGGAGCAGAAGTAATTTTTGATTAATTTTTAATCCATTCCCCTCACAGGGGAGTGGATTAAAATATTGTGGTTTTGTTTTTGCCATGCCACTCCTGCATTATTTTATTTACCCCTTAAAAAATCATTGAAAAAGGGGCATGCCTTTTGTATCTTAAATCTGAATTTTTACCGAATATTTTTTGTAAAAGAGGTTTTGCGTGAAAGTACTTCTCAGGGCATTCTATATATTTTTTCTCACAGTTCTTTTCATTGGAGTCCGGGGGATTATGGACCATGACCGGTCATTTGGGTATTGTAAATTTACCTCCGGTGTTGCCTTTGCCCGAAACTTTGGAGAACGAGATGGAGGGAAGTTGACCAAGTTCATCTCTCCCCGGGGTTTTGTAATGCCTGCGGTTAAGGAAAGGGTATTTAAAGATAGGGGAGTGCGAATGAATCTCTATTCTAAAAATTTTGCCCAGGGCAATGCCGTCTATATTGAGGTTTTGCCATGGGGTAAAAAAAGTCCCGAGCTTCATGTGAGGGGGCTTTTCTTTGGGAAAAAGGAGATTCCTCTTACGAAGAAAAGCTGGGGCTGGCGCGGGCTTCTGGGGATTCATCCCGAGTTGAAACCAGGGTACAGAGAGTTCCTCTTAAAGTACAGCCAAAATGGTATGAACAGGGAAATGAGGAGACGCCTTTATATCAGTGATGTTAAGTATCCCGTTTCAAGAAAAAGCCTGAACCTGGGTAAGTTCTCCTCCAAAAACTACCACGAGAAGCCCAAGTTTCAAAAGCTAATAAAGACCTCTGCTGTTCTAAAGCGGAGGGCCTTTAAGACGAATTCTTTTGATAAGCTTGATAATACTCTTTCTCACCCCAGGGATTTTCATAAAATTACCGGTTTGTTTTGGAAAAAGCGCATATATCTCTATCACAAAAAAAACAAGAAGGGCAAGGTGAAAAAGTGGACAAGGGTGAGCTTTCACCGGGGGCTGGATTTTAAAGGGGCTGTGGGAGCTCCAATTTTTTCAATTGCCCGTGGCAAGGTGGTTCTTGCCTCCAAGATGTTTTTTGAAGGCAACATGGTTGTGGTTGACCATGGTAAGAAGGTCTTTTCCTATTATATGCACATGAGCAGTTTGGGAGTTAAAAGGGGAGATTCTGTTTCTGCCGGAGATTTTCTCGGGCGGGTTGGGGCAACGGGCATGGTTACGGGGCCCCATCTCCATCTCGCAGTTATGATTCGTGGGGTACATGTTGACCCATTGAGTTTTATCTGCCTTCCCATTCGGGAATGAAAATCAATTGTAACAAAATCTCTGCTTTGGTTTCAAAAGAATAAATGTTTTAAAAGTTAGGCATTCCCCTTAAATTTTATGCCGAATTTTAAGCTTTTTCTTGCGGGGGATATTTTTCCCGGGGAAAAGTGGGGAAGGCAATGGATATTTTAATTTTATGGAGTTTACAATGGAGTTTGCAGAAGTAGAAGCCCTCACCGCTCGAGTGAGGGATGAGAATCAGTTCGTGAATGATTTAAAAGAGGAGGTTGCCAATGCGGTAATAGGGCAGGAGAAACTCATAGAGCGCATGATTATTGCCTTTATCACCGGAGGCCATATTCTGGTGGAAGGTTTGCCCGGTCTGGCAAAGACCCTGGCTGTTAAGTCCTTTGCCCGCGCCGTTGATGCCGACTTCAAAAGAGTTCAGTTCACCCCTGACCTCCTGCCGGCCGACCTCACGGGAACGCAGATATACAATCCCAAGGACTTGGACTTTTTCACAAAGAAGGGCCCCCTCTTTACCAGTCTTCTTCTGGCAGATGAAATAAACAGGGCTCCTGCCAAGGTTCAGTCGGCCCTATTGCAGGCAATGGAGGAGAAACATGTTACCATTGGCGATACGACCTATGCTCTCCCCGACCCCTTTATGGTCCTTGCCACGGAGAATCCCATTGAGCAGGAGGGAACTTATCAGCTCCCCGAGGCTCAGCTCGACAGGTTTTTCATGAAGGTGCTCGTGGACTATCCAAGTGCAGATGAGGAGAAGAGGATTCTTGAAAATTTTGGAAACATTTCTTCGGAAAGAGTTAAGAGTGTTTTCTCGCCGAGCCTCCTTGCAGGCAAGAGAGAACTCATTGATTCCATTTACATCAATGAAAATCTCATGACCTATATTGTTTCCATAGTGACTGAGACCAGAACTCCTAAAAACCCTGCGTTGAAAAACTATATTGACTTTGGAGCAAGCCCCAGGGCGTCCATTGCCCTTATGAAGGCGGCTCGATGTATTGCCTTCTTCAACGGCCGAGGTTTTGTTAAACCCGATGACATTAAGGAAATAGGATTTGATGTTTTAAGACATCGAATAATTCTCTCCTATGAGGCCGAGGCAGACGGCAGGAGTACAGATGATATTATCAAAATGATTTTTGACTCTGTGGAGGTTCCTTAATTTGGGAGTTAGAGAAGAAGCCATTGTTAAAAAGATAAGGCTTGAGACGAGTAAAAAAATAAACACCATGTTCTCGGGAGAGTACAGGTCTGCCTTTAAGGGCAATGGACTCTCCTTTGAGAATGTCAGGGAATACAATTCGGGAGACGACATTCGTTCCATAGACTGGAATGTGTCCTCCCGAATGAACCACCTCTACATTAAGGAGTACATAGAGGAGAGGGAGCTTTCCATTATGTTGATGGTGGACATTTCCGGGTCAACGGATTTTGGAAGCTCAAACCTGAAAAGAGATGTAATACTTGAGTTTGTCAGTCTCATGTTGTGGCTTGCTCAGTTAAACCGTGACAGGGTCTCTCTTCTTCTTTTCAGCGATGTTGTGGAAAAGTTTTTCAGACCCCGTAAGGGGAGAAAGTATGTTCTTGAGGTAATTGATGAGATAATCAAGTGCGAGCCCAAGAGCCGAGGGACAGATGTGGCCCTTGCCATTGACTTCGTTCAAAAAGTCATGAAGAAGAAAAGCGTAATTTTTGTTATTTCTGATTTTCTTGATTCTCCGGATTATGTTCTCAGGCTCAAAAGGCTCGCAAGGAAACACGATGTCATTCCGGTTCAGATTCTCGACCCTGTTGAGAAAAAAAATGATTTCATGGGTCTTGTGGAGTTCACGGACATGGAAACGGGAGAGACCTTTATGTACGATGCCATTCCCGGGGACAATAATATTCTGGAAAGCAGCGGGTTTCAGAGTATTTCTCTTTCCACAGACGAAGCCATAGAGAAACCTCTCTTGAGGTTCTTTGAACAGAGAAATAAAAGTAAACTTATATAGTGGTTCTATTATGAAATATTTTCGCATATTATTGGTTTTATTGTTTCTGTCTCATGGAGTGTGGGCAGGAGAGATTTCTGTAAAGGCCACCGTTTCCCCTGAGAAGGGAACAGTGGGCACAAATTTTAAATACAGAATAGCCATTGCCTCCAAGAATGGGGAAAAAATAGATATAAAACTTCCTGCCAAGAAGGATATTTTCCCCAAGGCAAAGAAGGAGAAGGGCAAGAAAAAGGAAGAAAAAAGGGGAAGTGGGAGTTTTGTGCCCCTCTTTTCCATTCATGGAGCCCACCGCGAGGTGAGTGAGAGTGGCAATCTCAAGCAGACCCTGGTTACCGTTGAGCTTTCCTCCTACAGACCGGGGAAACACGAGTTGCCTGAAATCTCCATAAAGGGCAGCGATGGAATTTCCATTGGCTATGCAATCCCCTCCATTGTAATTGAAGAGCTCAACAAGTCAGGCAAGGAGGAGGATATTGTTCCACCGCTTTCGCTTTCAGGGAACTATACAAGGCTCTTCATTCTAATTGCCGTGGCTTTAGCGCTGCTTATTATTTTATTTTTACTGTTCAAGTTTCTAAGAGCCTATTTAAGGCGACGGAGAGAAGCCCGTGCCCTTTCTCCTCTGGAGAGGTTCATGAAGGAGGTTAAAGCCGGAAAGGTTTCGGACTTCATAGAGCATGATATACATGGATATGTCTTTTCCATGTCAGCAATTTTTAGAAAATATCTCTCGGCACAGTTTTGCTTTGATGCACTTGAGATGACAACGGATGAAATAGAAAAATCCATGGAGCAAAATTTGCCAGGTGATATTATGAAACAGTTTGGGACTGAAATTGTAGAGATTATGCAGCTATGGGATTTTTCCAAGTTCGCAGAGTTTACTCCCACAAAGGAGAGACTTCTACAAAACTACGAAAGAACTTTGGAAATAGTGGAAAAAATTTCAGCAGAAATGGGAGGAGAAGAGTGACAGGTTTTGAATTTAAAACTCCCATTGCATTTTTACTCCTGTTGCCATATCTGTGTCTGGTATATTCCCTTTACTTTGGAAAAAGGGGGAGGGGGTCTGCTTCGGTGCGGATTTCATCAAAGATGCTTCTCCACGGGAAAAGGGGCTGGAAGGCCGGGACCTATCCTGTGCTCAATATATTGAGGCTTTTGGCAATACCTATTTTGATTTTTGCGCTGGCCGGTCCGGGACGGGGTCTTGACTACTCCAGTATAAAGAACAGGGGCATAGACATTATGATTGCCCTGGACCTCTCGGCATCCATGCGTGGGGAAGATTTTCAGCCAAAGAACAGGCTCGTCGTTGCAAAACAGGTGGTGAATGACTTTATAGACCGAAGAAAAAATGACCGCATTGGACTTGTTGTCTTTGCCGGCGAGGCATATCTCCAGTGCCCTCTCACAATGGAGCATGATATGCTCAAGGAGATAGTCACGGACCTCGACTTTGACACTGTTCGAGTTGACGGTACTGCCATAGGAGATGCCCTGGCACTGTCAGCTGCCCGGATGATGGACAGCAAGGCAAAGAGTCGCATGGTATTGCTCATTACCGATGGTATGAGCAATCGGGGAACCATTGACCCCGAAACGGCTGCGGGAACATGCGCAGAAATTGGCGTGAAGGTCTATTCCGTTGGAATCGGTAAAAATGGCAAGGTCTCCCTTTCTGGCACGGGCAATGCGTTTTTTGGCAAGAGGTACTTGGTGAACCACTTTGATGAAACTACCCTGAAAGAGGTTTCCAAAGTTACGGGCGGAAAATTTTACAGGGCAAAGTCAACGGGTGTATTCTGGGAGAAGATACGGGATATTGACAGGCTTGAAAAGAGTGAAATAGACCTGAAGGTTTACCATGACTTTGTGGACAAGTCGGAGATATTCATCTTACTTGGCATTGCCCTTTTCTTTTTAGAGATTATTTTAAGAGCTGCGGTGTTCAGGAAGGTCCCCTGATGGTTTTTAAAAATTATGAAAATTTAATATACATTGTTCTCATAACATTTGTTCCCCTGGTTTTGCTTATTCTATATGCCTTTTATCGGCGCAGGTTTATTAAGCAGTTGATAAAAACCAGAAGGGGACAGGAGCTTTTGGTAAATGCGGGGTATTTGCGAATGGGGCTTAAAGAAAGCCTGGTAGCCCTTGCCCTCCTTCTATGTGCTTTCACATTGCTGAGACCCTCCTGGGGAGATGTGACTCGCAAGGTTGAGCGAGAGGGGGCAGACATTCTCATTGGCCTGGATGTTAGCATGAGTATGCTCGCCCCCGATGTGAAGCCCAATCGGCTGGCAAGGGCGAAGCAGGCGATTCGCTGGATAGCCGAATCTCAGCGGGGAGGGCGTATCGGGCTCATTGTATTCGCAGGAGATGCCTTCATGATGTGTCCTCTCACAACTGACATGGATGCCTTTTTTATGTTTCTTGACTCTCTGGGGCCCGGTTCTGTGAATCTACAGGGTACGGACTTCGGGCAACTCCTCCATGAGGCTGAACGGGTATTTTCAAAGAAGAGAATGACTTCAAAAATGTTCATCATTATCAGTGACGGGGAAGACCATGAAGAAAAATATGAAGAGGTCATTCCCTTCTTCAAGGAAAACAATATTGAGATTTACTCCTTGGGAATTGGACTTGATGGTGGCGAGTTCATACCTGCGACGGGAGATAAAAATACAGCTGACATGTATTACCGTGACTTAAATGGGAAGTTGATAAAGACAAAGAAAAACCCCGTTCTTTTAAAGAAGCTGGCTCAGGAAACTTCAGGGAAGTTCATTGACATAACAAGGTCATTCTCCGGACTCAGTGGATTGATTTCCAAAATAGACAGTGAGCAGCAAAATAGTTTCGGTTCAAAAATTATTAAGGAAAAGAAGGAGCAAACATGGTTATTCTTGTTACTCCTCCTGATTATACTAATATTTGAACCTCTCATTGGAGAAAGAAAAAGGTTGAAGATTGGAAATGGGAAAAAAGCGAAAGATGAAAAGTAAATATAATTTTATTTGGGCTTTCATAATTTCTTCTTGCTGTCTCTTCCCTGCATGGATTGACCCCTTTAAGGACCATGTGGAAGAGGGGAACAGAGCCTATGGAGAAGGGAAATATGATGAGGCCCTGGGAAGCTATAAAAAATCCGGTTCATATTTGCCTAACAAGAATAGCAAATATGGCCTTGCCTTTAACAGGGGCGATGCCCTCTATAAGAAGGGACAATATGAAGATGCACTTGATGATTTCAAATATTCCCTGGGCTCTTCCGATTCCGAATTGCAAAAGAGGGCCCTGTTTAACATGGGTAACTCCAACTTGAAACTCGGTCGCTATAAAGAGGCCATGGATTCTTATCGAAATGCCTTGAAGATTGACCCTGATTTTGTGAAGGCAAAGCAAAATATTGAGTACATGCTCAAGGAGCAGAAGAAGGACAAGAAAAACAATAAGAGTGAGCAGAATAAAAATAATCAAAAGGGAAATGAAAAGAATCAAAACCAAGGTGAAAATAAGGACAAAAATTCCCGGAAAGATGAAAAAAATAATCCCGGGAATAAATCCATGAATCGCAAAAAAATGGATAGACAGCAGGTTGAGAATATACTCAAGTCTATGAAAAACAAGCCCGTTAGACGACAGAAGGGGCGTGGTGACGGTAGGAGGAGTCTTGAAAAGTATTGGTAAAGTTTTATTTGCTCTCATATTTTTCTGTGCAGAGCTTTCGGCTGCCCAGGTGAAAACGGAGCTTTCCGACTCCACCATTCATGTTGGCGAGAGCTCCACTCTTAAAATCATGGTCTCAGGCACCACTTCCAATATTCAGCCCGTTTCTGTCCCCTCTGTTAAAAATTTGGAAATTGTCTATACCGGGCTGTCGAGAAATTTTCAGTACATCAATGGCGATGTCTGGTCAGGAGTGGTTATCAGCTTTCGCCTTGCTCCTGAGAAACCGGGGAAGTATAAAATACCTCCATTTGTTTTAAAGGCCGACGGAGAGGAGATTTCTTCTTCAACGGTGACTCTCAATGTTCTTAAAGGTTTGGGGAACAGACCTGAACGGCCGGGGTATGGTTCTCAGCAAAGTATAATTAAAAGCGGAATTGAGCTTTCCAAAAAGACTGTTTATGCCGGAGAGCCCCTGATAATGCGATACTATCTCTATGCCAATGAGGCAAATCTCTTCGAAGTCAATGGCATTGAAAGGTCTCCTGACACCAAGGGCTTTGTGGTGCGTGAAATTTCCGAGAGCTTGCCCGATACAGTGGAAAATATTGATGGAGTTGACTATGCGAAGCATCATGTGGCAACCTTCTGTCTCATTCCCACGGAGTCGGGGCTCCATAATTTGGGAGGAGGTTCGGGTATAATTACCCTGAACAGAAGGGAGTCCCTTTTTGACTTTGCCACAAGGAAACGCATTGTGTTCCCTCATAAAAAAATTGATGTTAAAAAACTCCCCCTTGCAGGTAAGCCGGATAACTATGGTGGCGATGTGGGGAGTTTTAAAATTGCAGTTGAGGTTCCCAAGGGGGAGTTTAAGCAGTTCGATGAAATTCAGCTCAAGGTTACCGTATCGGGGAAGGGGAACCTCCTCTCTCTTTCAAAGCCCCGACTTTCTCAACGCCATGTTAAGGCAATATTTGAGAAGCAGGGGGAGGAGCTCTTTATACACGAAAGGGGAATTTCAGGTAAAAAGGAATTTTCTCTTTCCATTGTTCCCAATGAGGCGGGTGAGCTCAATCTCGGTAGAGTTGTTCTGCCCTTTTATAATCCTGAAAAGGGTATATATGAAAGGGCAAGTAGCGAACCCCTGGTTCTCACTGTTCAAAGGGGCCTTGACTCTTCACAGGATAGCGAGGTTAAGTTTGACCGGGAAAGCCAAAAGTTTAAGTTTGATTTGAAACTTGTCCTTGGTCTAATCGGTGTTTTTCTGCTCATACTGGGGGGAGTGCTTTGGGAGCGAAGGCGTCTTGTAAAGTATAAAAGAACCGGTGAAGAGTCAGGGCAGGCCCATGGGAAGACCCCTGTTCAAGTTTTCGGTGACGATGGAGTGTCTGAAAGCTACTCCTGCAAGAAAAATGAACTTAAGTCTTTGAAAGATTTGGAGGGGGCTCTGGCTGAGCTTTCAACTTCTCATTCCGGCGAGGAAATTGAGAGGTACATCAGTGCAGTTGATTTTGCCCGCTATGGAGGAGGCTCTCTCAGCAACAGTGAATTTTATGAAATTAAAAAATGGATAGAAGCCAGAATGGGGCACTAGCCCCCTATACAAATTCAAGTACAATGGGGGCATGGTCAGAGCCCATTACTTCGGGAAGTATGTGGGATTTCTTAACCCTGTCCTTTAGTTCCGGGGAAACACAGAAGTAGTCAATGCGCCATCCCACATTCCTCTCTCGGGCTTTTCCCATGTAGCTCCACCAGGTGTAGTGGCCGGGACCTTTTTCAAACATTCTGAAGGTATCTATAAAACCTGCATTTACAATGTTGTCGAATCCCTCTCTCTCTTCATCTGTGAAGCCTGCGTTTCTTCTGTTTGTGCTTGGGTTTGCCAAATCTATTTCCTTATGGGCAACATTCATATCTCCACAAAAAATTACAGGTTTTTTCTCTTCCAGGTCTTTCATGTAGTCAAGGAGGTCATAGTCCCATTCATTGTGGCGGTAATCCAGCCGTGCAAGCCCCCTTTTGGAATTGGGAACATATATGTTCACAAGGTAGAAGTCCTTGAATTCAAGTGTAACCACTCGTCCTTCATTGTCATGTTTTTCAATTCCAATTCCATAGGATGCCTGAATGGGTTCCTCTTTGGATAAAATAGCTGTGCCCGAGTATCCTTTTTTTTCGGCATGGTTCCAGTATTGATGGGGGTAGTTGGCGAACTCCTCTTCAACCTGCTCTCTCATTGCCTTTGTTTCTTGCAGGCATATTATATGGGGATTTTCATTTTCAAGAAATTCCATGAAGCCCTTCTTCAGGGCTGCTCTTATTCCATTTACATTCCAAGATATGAGTTTCATTTTATCTCCTGTTATTGTCTTATTCAAATTTCTCTTTGCATTCATCCCAGAGTCTGTCCAGTTCGTTCAGGGGAACATCGTGTATATTTTTTCCTGCCCTGTCGATTTCTTCTTCAATGTACATGAAGCGTTTTCTAAACTTGGAGGCAGATTTACGAAGAGCCTCTTCGGGGTCTATCTTTTGGTGGCGAAGAATATTTACTATTGAGAAGAGAATATCTCCTGCCTCGTCCACCATTTTTTCTTCATCGTTTTGGGCGACCACCTCTTTGAATTCCCTGAGCTCTTCATCGAGTTTCCCCATGGCATCGTGAACATTTGCCCAGTCGAAGCCTATGTGGGAAACCTTTTCCTGAATGCGGTATGCCCTGACAAGAGCAGGGAGCTGATTGGGAACGCCGTCGAGAATGGATTTCTTTTTTCCTTTGTCATTTCGCTCTTCCCTCTTTATCTCTTCCCAGCGGTTTTTTACGGCAGTGGAGTCTTCCAGAGATTCTTCTCCGAAAACATGGGGATGCCGTCGGACGAGCTTATCTCCAATACCCTGAGCCACATCTTCGATTGTAAAGTCTCCCTGCTCAGATGCAATTTGAGACTGGGCATATATTTGATATAGAAGGTCGCCCAATTCCTCTTTGAGGTCTTCCATGTTGTTTCTTTCTATGGCGTCATAGACCTCATAGGATTCTTCGATTAAATAGGGCTTTAAAGAAGAGATGGTCTGCTCCTTGTCCCAGGGACAGCCGGTTTCACTTCGCAGTATTTCACCTATCTGTTTTAGCTGTTCAAGTGGGGAAAGTTTTTTGTCAATCATTGTACAAGTCCATATAGTTTTTTTTGTTCCAGAACAGTGGATGTGGGGCGCGCCCCATAGTGATGTCCCGGAAGTATGACTGTGTCGTCAGGGAAACTGAGAATTATTCCCTTTATTGAGTTAACCAATTCTGCCATTGACCCTCCCGGCAGATCGGTTCTGCCATAGCCCTCAGTAAAGAGGGTATCTCCCGTGAAGAGGTGCCCTCTGGTGTATAGGCATACAGAACCCGGGGAATGTCCCGGAGTGTTGAAAACTCTGAGTTCAATGTCGCCGAATTTTATCACATCGCCATCTTCCATGGTATATACTCTTTTGTCGGGCTCAGATTCAATTTCAGAAAGGGGAGCATTGTCTGAGACATCCTGCTTGTCCAGCAGTTTCAGGTCTCCGGAGTGAATGAGGAGTTTTGCTCCCGTTTTCTCAGTCATGTAGTCATTGCCTCCAACATGGTCCCAATGACCGTGGGTATTTACCACATATTTTACTTTGGCATCTCGAAGTTCAATCTGTTTCTCTATGCGGGGGAAATCCCCGGCAGGGTCTATGAGTATGGCGTCCTTTGTTTTGTTGTCCATGACCAGGTAGCAGAAAACCACCATTTCTGTAACCATTATCTGGTCAATTTGAATATCAATCTGCTGTGACTGTTCCATTGCCTGTCTCCAGAATTATGTCCATGTTTTTGTTTTCACTGCTATACTGTCCCTTGATAGAATCGCATTTGCATGTTTCAAGAAATTTGTATTTACCCGTGGGATTTCGCCATAGCTCCTGGCTGTTTTGATACACTACAATTTGTTGCATTGTTGGAGGCCCCATGGGGTAAACTGCAATGCCCTCTTCTTTTAAGAGGTTTAGAACAGCATATGGGCTGTGCATGCAGGCTGCATGAATTATTATCTTATCAAAACTCCCCGTTCTGTCATCGACTTGGGAGCAGTCTCCGGCGAGGTAACGGATGTTGTAAAATCCCAGGTTCAGGAGGCGTTCCTTTGATTCTGCCAATAGCTGTTCATTTATATCCAGGGTTACAACTTTCTCCGCCATGGAGGCCAGTAGGGCAGTGGAATAACCAGAACCGGTTCCCACTTCCAAAACAGAGTCGGTCTTCTCTATATGCAGAAGCTCAATCATTTTGATTAATAGTAGCAATTCGTCGCTTCGCTCTCCATGTCCAATTGGAATGGGGTCGTATTTGTAAATTTTGTCTTCAAAGAATGAATCGAAGAAATCTTTTCTGTCTATGGCTAGAAAAGATTCCAGAAGTTTTTTGCTTGGTTTGAGTTCCTTGATTTTTTTTATGAAATTTTTTTTACTCATCAATAGTTCCTATTCAACAAGTTGTATGAGATATGTGAGGAAGAAATCGGAGATGAGAACAACCATGGATGACTTTACAACGGCTTGAATTGTTGCCTTGCCCACTCCCTCCGCTCCTCCTGATGTGCTGAAACCGCTATAACATGAAATTACTGCAATCTCAATTCCGAAAAAAAATGATTTTGTAAGGCCGGAGAGAAAGTCCGTGAGCCTTATGTTTTGTAAAATGTTCGTAACATATAGATCGGGAGGAATATTCAGGTATGCCGTTGACACCACTCCTCCTCCCGCTACCCCAATGATATCAGTGAGAACTGTGAGCATGGGGGTCATTACTAAACATGCAATGAATCTTGGTACCGATAGATATTGAATGGGATTTGCCGAAAGTGTCCACAGGGCATCTATCTGTTCCGTGACCTTCATTGTGCCAATTTCCGCAGCAATGGAAGAGCCCACTCGCCCGGCCAGAAGGAGAGCCGTTAGTACCGGGCACAGCTCTCTGAACATGGATATGGCAACCGCACTTCCTATGAAAATGGAGGAGCCGGACATCATGGAGTCCATGGCCTTGCCGATTTGCAGAGCCATTACCATTCCCGTGAAGAAAAGAGTGATTGTTGTTACAGGCAGAGACTTGTAGCCTATTTCCAGCATTTGGTTTACTATGTTTCGCCCGTCAAAGGGAGGACGAAAGGCCCATAGAATGGTATCCTTTAGAAAAATGAAATGGGCTCCCAGCGATTCAAGGGAGGCTGTGAGCAATCCTCCCTCATTCGTTTTCATAGTGCGGGCTTGCCTCTTCGTAGGAATGGGTAACTTCCATATTATCAAACTTCGTATATTGTCCCCAGAATCTGAGATCCACATCTCTGATGGGACCATTTCTCTGCTTCGCCACAATGACCGTAGCGATACCTTTCTTTTCAGATTCTTCTTTTACCTTTTCTTCTCGATATAGAAACATGACCACATCTGCATCCTGTTCTATGGCTCCCGATTCTCGCAGGTCTGACAGGGTTGGTTTCTGTTCTTTCCGCGATTCCACTGCACGAGAGAGCTGTGAGAGAGCTATGACTGGAATATCCAGTTCCCTTGCAAGCTGCTTGAGGAGACGGGATATTTCGGCAACCTGTAAGTGTCTATCCACGCGTGAAAGGCTTGTTATGAGTTGTAGATAGTCCACAATGATCATGGACAGGCCTTCTTTCTGTGCCAGCCTTCGAGCCTTGGCCCGTAACTCATTGATATTTAAAGCTCCGGAATCATCTATGTAAATGGGAGCCCGTGCCAGGTCTGATGCCTTGTCCATGAGTTTTCTCAACTCTTCGGGCTGAAGGTGCCCTGTTCGAACCCTTTGGGAATCAACCATGGATTCTATGCAGAGCATTCTTGAAGCAAGCTGGGTTGAGGGCATCTCCAGGGAGAAGAACAAAACGGGACGATTTGACTTTAGGGCCACATGGTTCATTATATTCAGGGCAAAGGCCGTTTTTCCCATTCCCGGTCTTGCAGCCACAATTAGAAGCTCCGAACCGTGGAATCCCGTTAGAAGTTCGTCCAAATCTTTAAATCCGCTTGGAATGCCTGTAATGAGTTTTTTATCCTGATAGGATTTTTCAATTTGAGCAATGGTCTGGTCCATTACCGTATTCATGGGCTGGTAGTCCGAAGTTATCCTCTGCTCGGTGACCTTGAAAATATCTCTTTCCACTTCATCCATGACCTCTTCGGTCTCCATGGTTCTGTTGTAGCATTTTTCTATGGAGTTTGTGGCAACTTCTATGAGCTTTCGTCTGAGACTCAGCTCTTTTATTCTCGTTGCATAAACATGGGCATTGGCTGAAGTCGATGCGGACTGGTAGAGCTGGGCCAGAGTAACCTGACCACCTATCCGTTCCAGCATGTCCTTGTCAATGAGCCTTTGCTTTAGAGTTGTGAGGTCTATGGGAAGAGATTTTTTTTCGAGTTCAATTATTGCTTCGTAGATTATTCTATGTGCTTCAACATAGAAATCCTCCGGGCGGAGGATTTCGGTAACCTGAAGCATGGCTTCCCTGTTCAGGATAGCTGATGCAATACAGGCAGCTTCAGTTTCTCGATCCTGTGGGGGAAGCCTGTCAGTATTCATTTGTTCTCCTCTATTCTTTAACGATGGAGATCTTTACTGTTGTATTAAGGCCTTCGTCAAGTTTAATAACAACATCATACTCTCCCTCCATTTTTATGGGAGATTCGAGTTGTATCTTTCGCTTGTCGATTTCAAATCCCTTGGCAAGGAGTTCCTTGGATATATCCATTGTGGTTATTGCTCCAAAGAGTTTTCCCTCCTCTCCAACCTGAGCCTTGATGGTCAGTTCCATTCCGGAGAGACTGTCTGCCAGCTTTTCGCTGTTCTTTTTTCTCTTCTCTTTTTTTATCTTAATCAGTTTTTTCTGGTGCTCTATGGCTTTCTTACTCGCTTCATTGGCAACCAGTACAAGATTTTTGGGCAGAAGAAAATTTCTGGCATATCCGTCAGCCACCTCTTTTATATCCCCTGCGTCTCCCAAATTGGGTATGTCTTTTTGAAGTATAACTTTCATTGATTTACTCCCCTCTTTCTTCATTTTTTGGGATCAGTTTTCTGAAATCAGCCCATAGATCCAGAGTCCCTATTCCCGTAAGTGTTACTGCCATAAAAATAATAGCTGAAGAACCAAATGTAAATGAAGCAAAAATCGTAAGGGGAAGAATGTATATGGGCCACCCCTTCTGCAATATTTTGAATTTTATAATGCCCAGAGCCTGAACCATATAGAGCAGTGATGTTATCAAAGCCATATTCAGCAGAATAATGCTTATTCCGGGCCAGAGATTTTTGTTTAGAAGAATAACTCCTCCCCAGCCGGAAATCAATGCAAAGATGGTATAGTCATTGAGCTTGAAAAATTCAAGAGCTTTTGACTTAACTTCAAAGTCCTTCACGAAAAATTTTCTTATCAAATAAAAACTCAAAGATCCTGCTAAAAGGCTATATAAGAAAGAAACAAATGGCAGCATGTCTCTGAAAAAATGCAACCACTTCTCTTCTTTGAGCATGGAGACAGTTCTCCTGAACTCCTCTTTGAGTATTTTTTTTTCTTTTTCCTTTGTTTTATATTGAGCAAAAAGTTCGTCCAGCTCTTTGTCTGATTTATCAAGAATAATGACGGCTCTGTCCCGTGCCTCTTGAAGCATGTCATAGCCCTTAAAGTATCTCACCGTTTGGTATTCCACCATGAAGAGGGCTGAAAAGAAGAGAGTGGAGGTTACTAAAAACACCGTCAAACTCTTACCTTTTAACAATGCCCAGCCTGCAATGAGCCCCATTGTAAGAGGGGTAATGCAGAGAGTTAGTTCATCTGTCAGTTCCCCCTTTACCAGAGGCAGTGCTGCAATGGGGATAAATACCCACAGGCTTTGCCACCGCCATTTTTTGAAGATCATGGCAGAGCTGATTGCCAATATAATATCAGTTATGAAAAATAAAATGCTCAAAATTATTTTTCAATAAATGGTAACAATGCAATGGCTCTGGCTCTTTTAATTGCCATTGCCACACCTCTTTGGTGTTTTGAGCATGTTCCGGTGACTCTTCTTGGAAGAATCTTTCCTCTATCTGTTATAAATTGCTCAAGGAGACTTGCATCTTTGTAGTCAATCTTGAGATTTTTATCAAAGCAGAATTTACAGACCTTTCTCTTAAATCTGGGGTTTCTTTGGTACCCCGGTCTTTCGGGTCTCTGAGGTCTTGTGTTTTCTCTGGGACCACGGTTCTCAGTAGATTCTGTCTTTTCTTTTGTCTCTACATTTTCTGCTGTTTCTACACTTCCTGTGCTTTCTGTTACTTCTTTGTTTTCAACGGTTTCTGTTTGGTTTTGGTCAACCGCATTATTTTCTTCTGTATTTACTGTTTCCATCATTATCTCCTGCTAAAATCTTATTAAAAGGGAATATCATCTTCAGAAAATGGATTTCCGCTGCCACTTCCCATGTCCGGTCCCAAATCTGCGGGGCTGTTGCCATGGCTTCCGGGTGCCATTTCTGAAAATTGAGAAGTTTGCTCTCCTCCGGGATAATTACTAACCCTTGGACTTATGTCCTGGCTCCCCATGCCCGGATAGTCATATTCGGAGCGGCCACTCATGGAAGAATCTTCGGATTTTGAAGACAAGAAGTTGAAACCTTCAACAACTATCTCAACTCTGCTCTTCTTATTGCCCTCTTGATCTTCCCATCTTCCCTGGCGAAGTCTTCCTTCAACTGCTATGCTTCTTCCCTTTTTAAAATACTGTGCAATGGTTTCTCCGGTTCTGCCGAAGGCCGTGCATTCAAAGAAGCTAACCTCTTCTTTTTTAGTCTCTGCCACATAGTATATTCTATTGTTGGCAATGGAAAAGGTTGTTAGCATGGTTCCTGAGGGTAAACTTCTCACTTCAGGGTCTCGGGTGAGCCTGCCTATTAATATTACTCTGTTTAAATCGCCTGCCATATCAAATGACCTTCCTACGCTGAAGCTTTGTCTGACTGCTTAACAAAGAGATACCTTAAAATGTTAGCATCAAGCCCGAATTCTTTTTTAATCTTTGCAATGGAATCGGCAGGAGCTTCTATGTTCATAAACATATAGAAACCTTCGTTCTCATTTGCAATGGGATATGCAAGCCGCTTCTGACCCCAGTGATCTGCAGTGATGATCGAAACACCGTTTTTTTCAAGAATCCCTGTTACCTTTTCTTTTAGAGATTCCGCTTCACGGTTGACCACGATTACAGTAAGTTCGTAGCTATTCATTCTTTCCTCCTTCCTTTGGAATTTACTGCTTAAATACCATGGGTTTTAAGCAGAAAGGTAATGACATTAGTCAAAGAATGGAGTTTTTTTTCAATTATTATTTTTTATTTTTTCTTTCTTTGGGAGGGGAGCCCTGTGCGTGCCAGGTACGGGATTTTGAGAGTAGTATTTATGTTTTAGCTCTAATTCTGGGATAATTTGTGTCCCTGACACCTTTCTCGAAGAAATTCCTATGCCTGGCACCTCCCCAAAAGGGTGCCGTACCCTTTTGGGGATGATCTTGAAAAAGGGTGCCATCTACTCCTTATATTGGTACTCTTGGTAGTATTGCTTTCGTTTAATTTCATTCGTTTGCAAGGTAAAGGCTAAATTAAAGTTTGTAAAATTTATAAAATGCTTTGGATTCCGTCATGTGTCCGGTCTGAAATGTAACCTATCTCTCCGGTTCATACAAAAGGATACTAAACAGTTAATTCATCATTACGAATTGGGCATTGATCATACAATTTAAGCTAGTTTTGGGTACATCCTATGATGCAAGGCAATCACCTCCTCACGAGGAAAGGGGTGAACCTCGCATGCCCCGGATATGCAAGGTCGAAGCAGAATACTTACCTTAAATTTTATTCACCTCTATTCCCACGCCTTTTAGCAACTCAATTGATGAGAGGTCTCTGTAGTCATAGCGATAGTTTACCTCCACCACATTGCCCAGGTTGATGATTCTTTTGGCACACATGACGCAGGGAACATGGGTGACGAAAAATATTTTCTTCTGCTCGCGCGGGGAGTCGCAGTTGATTATGGCATTCTCCTCTGAGTGGAGGCAGCCACACTTGCCCGGTTCATCGGAATCGCAGCCATTTTTCAAACCCGTGGCATTCCCATTGTAGCCGATTGACAGAACCTTTCGATAATCTATGGAAGTGATGACTGACCCCACCTGGAGTCTTGTGCATGTTGACCGCAGGGCAATTATTTCAGCAAAGCGCATGTATATTTCATTGAAGGAGATTCTTTCTGTACTCATGTTTTTATCCGAATGTTGTATTTTATACACAGCAGTTTAACATTGTGGCAACCAATTCGCAAGAATTATTTTTTAGAGCAGCCCTTTCTTTTTAATGTTTTTTGCAAAGTGAGACTTGACTTTTCTATTTCGGTTTTATATGATAGCTTTTAATTTTTCAGGAGGAGTTTTACGCAACTCTAACTATGGGAATTTTTTTTGAAGCCATAATACATTTAATAGGGGAGTCGCTCATGTCTAAAATTGGAATTGTCGGAACCGGTCTTGTGGGAGCAACTGCTGCCTATGCCATTGTTATGCGTGGCATAGGAAGTGAGCTCGTTCTTATTGATAAAAATTCTGACAGAGCATCGGCTGAGGCCAATGATATTTTGCATGCCGTTCCATTTGCCCACCCCATTCGTGTTCGCTCAGGGGAATACAGCGATTTGGAGGGTTGTCGCATAGTCATAATTGCGGCGGGCACCAATCAAAAGCCCGGGGAAACTCGTCTTGAATTGCTTGGACGAAATGCGGCAATCTTTCAGAGTATTATTCCTGAAATAATGAAGTATGCTCCCAAGGCTCGTCTAATTGTTGCCACCAATCCTGTGGATATAATGACTCATATTACGGCGCGCTTTGCCGCAAAGTTCGGGGTTCCCCCGGAGCATGTAATGGGTTCGGGCACAACTCTGGACACAGCTCGTTTCAGGGCTCTTTTAAGCAATCGTTTGGGGGTCGCCGCTCGAAATGTTCACGGCTATGTCATAGGGGAGCATGGTGACTCTGAAGTTCTGGCATGGTCTCTTGTTACAGTGGGAGTCATTCCTTTGGAAGATTTTTGCAAGGCAAGGAGTATCAATCTGGGGCCTGAAATCAGGGCTGATATTGACACCCAGGTTCGCCGTGCTGCATATAGCATAATTGAAGGCAAGGGAGCTACCTACTATGGCATTGGAGGAGCCTTGGCAAGTATTTCCGATGCCATTCTTGATGACCAAAGTGCGGTTTTAACCGTTTCCACTCCTGTCAAAGATATTGCAGGAGTTAAGAATGTTACCATGGCTCTGCCCCATATTGTGGGAGGAAATGGAATAGACGGAACTCTTCCTCTACCTCTCTCAGAAAAAGAGGAAGAGGCTCTCAGGACCAGCGCAATGGTAATCAGGGAAGCCATAGATGAGCTGGAGAACAGTTTTCCTCTCTAACCAGGGTCAGGTAGTTTTTACTCCTGCCTTTTGATATAGGTCAAAGAAGTGATGGGTGGGGCCATGGCCCTTGCCCAGGTTTAGGGAATGGGCAATGGCTCCGGTTATATATGTCTTTGCCTCGGTGACCGCATTAAAAAAATCGAAATCCCGAGCCAGAAATGCAGCAATGGCTGACGAAAATGTGCATCCTGTTCCATGGGTGTTCCTTGTTTCTATGTAGGGTGAAACGAGCTTTTTGAACTCATTGCCATCGTATATAACATCCGTGGCCTGGTCGCCGCTGAGATGTCCTCCTTTAACAACAACACAGGGCGCTCCCAGTTTCAAAATCTCCTTGGCAGCCTCCTTCATCTCTTCAATACTTTTGATTGGGCTGTTTATAAGGGCCTCCGCTTCGTGAATATTGGGGGTTACCACCCTGGCAAGGGGGAAGAGCTTCTCAACGAGTGCCTCACGGGACTCCTCCTTTAATAGGGCATATCCACTTTTGGAAATCATCACAGGGTCCAAAACCACCTCATTTGCTCCCACTGATTTCAGGGCCTTTGCAATTGCCTCAATGAGGGGAATGCTGGATACCATGCCGATTTTCACAGCTCCTATTTCCATGTCATCAAAGATACAGGTAATTTGGTCATGAACTATTTGAGGGTCTATTTCCTGTATGTTATATACCCCCCGGGTGTTCTGAACGGTTATTGCCGTTATGGCGCTGGTGCCAAAAACTCCCAGGGCCTGGAATGTCTTTAAGTCTGCCTGTATGCCCGCCCCTCCGGAGCTGTCTGACCCGGCAATGGTAAGAGCTGTTTTTATTTGAGGTGAGTCCATTGTTTTCTCCTTAATCAATTGCAAATTAATTGCAGTTTGGTTGTTTAACTTTCGGCTTGTATGTCCTCTGTGATATTGAGAGCCCATTGCTTTAAATTTTCAATATCTTCACCGTCGGGGTGGGTGCGTGACTCAATATGTCTTGCCAACCCCTCCTCGGTTAGGTAGTGGGGCTCTCCCTTGGGAATGAGCTTGCGTTTTTCCGTGCGATGTTCTTGTATCTTCCCCAGACAGATAAAACCTCCCCTATAGATGTTTGCCTCCTCCACGAGCTTTTGCACCCTGTCTTTGTATATCATACCCCTTTCTGAATCAGGATATTGTCCCGATGTGCCAAAGGCGGCAATATTTTTGCCCTTGACCTTGCTCAGAAAATCTTGAGCTGTCTCGTCAGCTGTGCCACGGTTGACCCAGTATCCCCAGAAGATGATATGGTAGTCCTCATTGACAAGCCCTTGAGAGACTGCCTGTTGCACCGAGGTGACTGTGCTCTCTGGGTATATATCATGAAGTGCCTCGGCCAGCTTTCGGGTATTTCCCGTTACACTTGAATATGCGATGAGAATTTTCATAGAACCTCCGTTTATTATATAGTAATAAATAAGTGGCTCACAGGCAAGCTTTTTATATCCTCGGCTTATTTCCCGTGGATAATTAGTTTTGCATTAAAAATAAAATACCTGTGAATAGTTTTGAATTTTTTCATGCTTTGGTTAAATTTCAGTTTGTTTTTGCAGGAGGTTCCCGCAGTGCTCAAGGAACCCTCTGCGGTGGAAAGGTGCCAGGTGCACGAACTCAAAAAGTGCCAGGCACGGAGTTTTAAGAGTAAATTTTATTATTTTAGCTCTAAAATATGCGTGCCTGGCACCAAAGTTCAAAAAAATTAAAAATTTTTCAAAATCTCAAATTTTTTTCGAACATTTTCTTTTCTCAGTCGTTTATATTATAGACGCAGAAAAAATATGAGGAGGAAATATGACCAAAGAAAAGGGGAAGAGAAAACCCAGGGCAAATCGAAAACACAAGGATACGGTCTTTGTTGACCTCTTTGGCAAGGATAGAGATGCAGAGAACAATTTTCGTTCATTGTTCAATGCCCTATTTGGGAAAAAATTGGATTCAGATACTCCAATTGAGTCAATTCACATCGAAAATGTTCTTTACACCAACTTAGTTACCGATGTATCATATCTCGTGGACAACAAGATAATTTTCATCGCAGAGCATCAGTCCACCATAAATGAAAATATGCCCCTGCGATGTCTGTCGTATATTTCAAAGATGTATGACCAACTCATTGAGTTCAGGCAAAGATATAGAAAAAAGGGCATAAAAATACAGAGACCTGAATTCTATGTCTTTTATAAC
>PDWJ01001945.1_pt1 | contig 23359 bp, 21 predicted proteins | sample 1430881 | NCBI WGS metagenome assembly PDWJ01 (sample SAMN01162460, study PRJNA174530) | Oral metagenome, whole genome shotgun sequencing project. | biome: Marine environment; feature: Marine mammal; material: Swab sample of the gingival sulcus; isolation source: swab sample of gingival sulcus... | reverse complement strand
TTCAACGGATTCAGATCGATTTACAGGAGCGGACTGGCTTTTTGTCTGTCTGGGAAAACACTACATCTTGTGGGTGACCACGGGAGATCCTAAAGAGCCCAAATTTTTTGGGTGGTACTGGGTCATTAAAAAAGCTGGCAAGAAAATCACTTCAATGCCAGCTCAGCGTTATTTAACCTGAGTTTTTTTAATTTGCTTTTCCATAGCTTCTGTTCCGTGTGGCCTTTGTGTAGTAAGATGCACAAAATTTATATGACAAATAAAACTCTGGTTAATCTAGGAAGTTTTCCTCCAGATATTCCAGTACCGCGAACAGCCCCATTGCCTCACCGCCCACTGGCCGTCCCGGACGCGCCCGCAGGTTCCAGGCCATCACATCAAAATGTGCCCAGGGAATGGCTTCCGGTACAAACTGGTCGAGGAATAAGGCCGCAGTAATCGCCCCGCCATAGGCATCGCCACTGTTGAGCATATCCGCAACATGACTTTTCAGCTTGTCAAAATACGGCTTATGCAAGGGCAAATTCCAGATCAGTTCATTACTGGTGGTGGAGGCCATCTGCAGGCGTTGCATCAGGCGGCGGTTATTACTGAAAAACACCGGAATTTCCGTACCCAGTGCCACCCGTGCCGCGCCGGTCAATGTCGCAAAGTCAATGATCACATCCGGCTCAAACTCGGCAGCATAGGCCAGTGCATCACACAGCACCAGCCGCCCCTCAGCGTCCGTATTATCCACTTCCACCGTCTTTCCGGCCCGTGTCTGCAAGACATCACCGGGCCGGTAGGCATCGCCGCTGATGGCATTATCCACGGCCGGAATCAGCACCTGCAAGCTCAGCGGCAGATCCATCTGCATGATCATATTCGCCAGTCCCAGCACATGCGCCGCCCCGCCCATATCCTTTTTCATAATGCGCATGTAGGATGAGGGTTTAATATCCAGACCGCCGGTATCGAAACAGACTCCCTTACCGACCAGCGTAATCAGCGGTGCCTCCTCATCCCCCCAGTTCAGTTCAAGCAAACGTGGCGTATGGGCACTGGCCCGCCCCACGGCATGAATGGCCGGAAAATTGTTTTCCAGTAGTGCCTGCCCCTTAGTCACACTCAGTGTCGCATTATAACGATCCGCCATGTGTCTCATCACCTGTTCCAGGTCCTGTGGCATCATGTGATTGGCCGGGGTATTAATCAGGTTACGCACCAGTGTCACCGAATCCACCAGTGCATGAATGCGCAGCTGCTCAAAACCGACATACAGGACCGGCAGCGGCTGGCTGTCCTGTTGACGGTACTGCTCAAACCGGTATTGCCCCAGCCCCCAGCCGATTGCGGCCTGTACCAGCTCATCCTCGCTCAGCTCACCACTCAGTGCATACTCACCCTGCGGTAATTTTGCCGGTAAATCTGCGACCACCCACATTACCTCCTGACGGTCAAAACCGACCAGTACCTGTTCCACCGTGCCATTGGTCGCCGGTATCAGGCAGAATTCGCCGGATTTCGCACGAAAACCACGGGTTTCCACCCAGTTACGGGCCGTTTGTGACAGCATCGCCAGTACTTCACACAAATTATTTTCAGTCAGCAACAGGATGGGCGTGGTGTGTTCAGATTTTTCGTAAGTAAACATGAATGTACCCGGATATGGTTGGGAAAATGGTTGCATTATAGTTATCGATTGAGTGTATACCCTGCCAAAAAAACGACAATTACACAATTGGGCTGTGCGGTTTTTTTACAAACTGAAGGCCTGTAGCGGCTGCATGGTAGCGAAATCAGTATAAGCGGACAGATGGCGATATCTGGCAATTTCATCCACGGTCATGATTCTGGCCGGCATGGATTGCTCCGTGTATCTTTGGGGGGCGTGTGGGCTTCACTGTGAACAAGCCGGGTCACTTTTATCTGTTGGATAAACTGCTGAGTTGTACTTGATGGGGGACAGTGTAGTCTTCAAGGTTTCAGGGTGAAATAAGGTTGAGGTGTCATGTCTGCTTTTAGTTTTGAACATATCCGTAAAGCCGCTGCGAAACTCAACGGGCAAGTGGTATATACGCCGTTGCTGGAGTCTTCGTTACTGAATGATCAACTGGGTGGTCGTGTCTTGTTCAAGCCGGAATGCCTGCAATACACCGGTGCATTTAAGTATCGGGGGGCATTATATAAAATTTTAATGTTGACAAAGCAGCAACGAGCGAAGGGAGTCGTGGCTTACTCGTCCGGTAATCATGCGCAGGGCGTTGCGGCAGCGGCCCGGGCAGCAGGCATTAACGCGAAAATTATTATTCCGCAGGATGCCCCGACCCTGAAAATTCAGAACACGCGGGATTATGGGGCCGAGGTTATTCTGTATGACCGCTATACCGAAAGTCGGGAACAGATGGGTCGGCAAATCGCTGAGCAGGAAGGCCGGATATTAATACCACCGTATGATGATCATGCGATTATAGCCGGACAGGGTACAGTTGGGCTGGAAATTGCAGAGTCACTGACAGCGATGGAAATTGCGGCGGATGCTGTGTTGGTGCCCTGTGGTGGCGGTGGGTTGATTGCTGGTGTCTCAACGGCAATCAAGGCATTATCACCGGCTACCCGTATTTTTGCCGTTGAACCGGTGGGATTTGATGATACCCGGCGCTCGCTGTTGTCCGGCCAGCGGGAAATTAACACAACGCAGGGTGGATCATTGTGTGATGCCATCGTCACGCCACAGCCCGGCATACTGACCTTTGCGGTGAATCAACAAACGCTGGCAGGTGCTTTGGTGGTGGAGGAGTCAGCGGTGTTGAGTGCGATGCAGCTGGCGTTCTCCCGACTTAAACTGGTGGTGGAGCCGGGTGGTGTGGTCGGTCTGGCAGCATTGTTGTCCGGTGCTTATGCTGTGGAAGGTAAAACGGTGGTGGTTGTGTTATCAGGGGGGAATGTGGACGCGGTGACTTTCCGGTTGGTGCTGGATGGGTAATCACCTGAAGCACATCTGTCAAAATAACAGACATCCAGGTATCACCGGTAATTATCGCCGGATGGTTATTGGATACGGTTACCAGTACTTTAGTGCTGAAAATGGCAGCAAAAATAACTTGTTAAAATGTAAAAAGTTAGTTTTCGAGCCTGGTACTGGCAATAAAGTATATTTTTTTGGTGTTAGCGTACTAGTCGCTAATTTCTGATCGGTGCTATTGTCTTTGATTTATAGTTGTTGTAACTGGGTCTTTATTCGTCTTTTCGTGCATTAGAATATCAGTGAAGTGCTTTCATGCTCTATTGCATATTTTTTAACCTGGAGGAGAAATAATGAAACTCAAACAACTGGCGATGACTGTTGTCGGTGCATTGACTTTATCTGCTGCATCCATTGCTGCTGCTGAGACTGAGCTTGTGATCGCAACCGTCAATAATGGTCATATGATCGAGATGCAGAAGCTGTCCAAGCACTTTGAAGCAGCTAACCCGGACATTAAACTGAAATGGGTCACCCTGGAAGAAGGAACATTGCGTCAGCGTGTTACCACGGATATTGCAACGAAAGGTGGTCAGTTCGACATCATGACCATCGGCATGTATGAAGCCCCGATCTGGGGCAAGAAAGGCTGGTTGAGGCCACTGACGTTCGACGATGCTTATGATGTTGATGACCTGCTACCATCCATCAAGGAGGGCTTGTCTGCTGACGGCAAGCTGTACGCTGCACCTTTCTATGGCGAAAGCTCAATGTTGATGTACCGTAAAGACCTGATGGAAAAAGCCGGTATTGAAATACCTGAGAAACCAACCTGGGATCAGGTAGCTGAGGCGGCCGCGAAAATTCATGATGAAAAGGCGGGTGTGTACGGTATTTGCCTGCGTGGTAAGCCGGGCTGGGGTGACAACATGGCCTTCCTGTCTACCATGGTCAACAGTTACGGCGGCCAGTGGTTTGGTATGGACTGGAAGCCACAGCTCACTTCTGAACCCTGGAAGCATGCCATTACCGACTACGTTGAACTGATAACTAGGTATGGCCCTCCAGGATCATCTGCCAATAGCTTTAACGAGATTCTGGCACTGTATAATGAAGGTAAGTGTGGCATGTGGATTGATGCGACCATCGCAGCCTCTTTCATCAGTGATCCCGGACAAAGTAAAGTGGCGGATAAGGTCGCTTTCGCTCAGGCACCTTCTAAAGCAACATCCAAAGGCACTAATTGGTTATGGGCCTGGTCGCTGGCCATACCTGAGTCTTCCAAGAAGTCTGAGGAAGCACTCAGGTTTATTGAGTGGGCGACTTCAAAAGATTACATCAATCTGGTTGGTAAGGAACTGGGCTGGGGGAAAGTGCCGACAGGGACACGGGCATCGACCTATGCAAACGAGGACTTCAAAAAAGTCGCTGTTTTTGCTGATGCAGAAAAGGCGGCCATTGACAGTGCCAACCCGACTGACAATACCATGAATAAGTCACCTTATATCGGTATTCAGTTCGCTGCAATCCCTGAATTTCAGGCCATTGGGGTCGCAGTTGGTCAACAAATGAGTGCCGCTCTGGCTGGCAGGATTTCAGTTGAGGCGGCCCTGGAGGCCAGTCAGAAAGCGGCTGATCGTGAAATGCGGCGTGCTGGTTATTATTAATTGTACTGATCAGTGAATTTACTGTCTGTTAAACGGTTTGCTTAAAGTTTGAGACCGTTCACTTCCTCGGAAAAGGTTGGAGGTTGGGGTAAAGGTATCTTTACTCCAGTCTCCTGGCCTCACCTACAATGAGTATTCCTCTATGTCGTCATTTGATCAGGAAAATCGCCTGATACCCCGGCTATTGTTAACACCTGCGGTTTCCACTTTACTGTTGTGGATGATTGTTCCACTGGTGATGACCGTCTATTTTTCTTTTATCCGGTATAACCTGATGCAACCTGACCTGGGTGGTTACACGGGCTGGATGAACTACGAATTTTTCATTACAAATCCGGCATTTGGTGATGCGGTATTTAATACCGTTTTATTATTAGGTAGTGTGGTGTTAATCACCGTTGTGTTCGGTCTGGCGCTGGCGTTATTGATCAATGACCCGTTTCCTGGACAGGGTGTGGTCAGAATCTTGTTGATTTCTCCATTTTTTGTGATGCCGACTGTCAATGCCTTGTTGTGGAAACACATGATGATGAACCCGATTTATGGGGTGTTGGCGCAGGTATGGCAGTTCTTCGGCATGGAGCCGGTGAACTGGCTAGAAGACCTGCCACTGCTTTCTATCATCATTATGCTGAGCTGGCAGTGGCTGCCATTTGCCTGTTTGATTTTTATCACATCCTTACAGTCGATGGATCATGAACAGCTGGAAGCTTCCGAGCTGGATGGTGCAACGTACTGGCAGCAGTTCCGTTATTTGTACCTGCCGCATCTGGCACGTCCTGTTTCGGTCGTTATTATGATTGAGGTCATCTTCCTGCTGAGCATTTTTGCGGAAATTTTCATTACTACGTCCGGTGGCCCCGGTACCGCCAGTACAAACCTTGCCTTCCTGATTTTTACAGAAGCCTTGCTGAATTTTGATGTTGGTGCTGCCTCAGCTGGTGCAGTCTTTGCTATTCTTCTGGCAAATATTGTTGCCATTTTCCTGATCCGCATGATCGGTCAGAACCTGGAGAATTAAGAGGGCATAGATGGTGAAAACCGGAAAATACACGTGGAATAAAAGCCTGGTGATACGCACGATTATGGCATGGTTGATGGCTTTACTGATCTTTTTTCCGATCCTGTTTATGTTGCTTACCTCATTTAAAACCGAGTTACAGGCGATTGCAGTTCCTTCACTCTGGATATTTGAGCCAACACTGGAAAACTATATTGAAGTACAGGAACGCAGTGACTATCTGAACTTTGCCATAAACTCTGTCATTACCAGTGTGTGTTCCACAGTACTGGGGCTGTTGATTGCTGTGCCCGCTGCCTACAGTTTTGCCTTCGCTCCGACCAGGCGCACCAAGGATATTCTGATGTGGATGTTGTCCACTAAAATGATGCCCGCGGTCGGAGCCTTGATTCCGATTTATGTAATCTGCCAGAGCCTTGGCTTATTGGATAGCCTGTTTGCACTCACCATAATTTTCACCATGATCAATCTGCCGATTATGGTCTGGATGCTGTACTCAAACTTCAAGGATATTCCCCATGAAATCCTGGAGGCGGCACGCATTGACGGTGCAACGCTTTGGGATGAATTCCGGCAGGTGTTATTGCCATTAGCAATGGGCGGTATTGCTTCCACGGGTTTGCTTTGCCTTGTGTTGTCGTGGAATGAAGCCTTCTGGGTACTCAACCTGACCGCTGCAAAGGCGGGTACACTGGCATCATTAGTGGCCTCTTACTCCAGTCCTGAAGGCTTGTTCTGGGCCAAATTGTCAGCGGTATCCGTGTTAGCAATTGCGCCGATTCTTGTGTTTGGTTGGTTCAGCCAGAAACAATTAGTACAGGGGCTGACTTTGGGTGCTGTAAAATAATGCATGAGGATGTCAAATGGGTTTTCTTGACTTACAAGCGGTTGATAAATATTACGGCACACTCCATGCTATAAAGGGTGTGACGCTCAGCATTCAGAAAGGTGAATTCATTGTATTTGTCGGCCCGTCCGGGTGTGGTAAGTCAACGCTCCTGCGGATGATTGCCGGACTGGAACGTATTAACAGCGGTACGCTGATACTGGATGGTAATGACATTACACATACAGCCCCCGCCAAGCGCGAACTGGCGATGGTGTTTCAAACGTATGCCTTGTACCCGCATATGACCGTTGCGGAGAATATGTCGTTCTCTTTGCGGCTGGCCGGTGTAGATAAGTCGGTTATTAATGAGAAAGTCAGAGTAGCAGCGGAAAAGCTGAACCTGACACAGTACCTGAAACGTACACCGAAAGCCTTGTCTGGTGGTCAGCGTCAGCGTGTTGCGATCGGGCGGGCAATTGTCCGGGCGCCGAAACTGTTTCTGTTTGATGAACCATTGTCCAATCTGGATGCTGCGTTACGTGGGCAGACGCGCGTTGAAATTGCGCAACTGCACCGTGAACTGGGCGCAACAACTATCTACGTAACACATGATCAGGTGGAGGCGATGACACTGGCAGATCGGGTGGTGGTGCTGCGTGATGGCGTAATCGAACAGGTCGGTACTCCCCTGGAGTTATACGATAAACCGGCGAACCGTTTTGTCGCACAGTTTATCGGAATGCCACAGATGAACCTGATACCGGTGGCACAGGTGACGGCGGCACCTCAGGAAGCAATTGAGCTGGGTATCCGTACTGAGCACATGCGTGCGGTACCGGTCGTTGATGCACGTATTAAAGGCAGGGTGGAGATGGTGGAGTCACTGGGCAATGAAACCCTGATTCACATTCGCCCTGAATATGCGGATGCAGTCGGTATACCTATCATCGTTCGTCAGTATGAGCGTACCGCTTTGCAAATAGGGGATGAAGCCGGAATCGACTGGAATGACAGCAGTGTTCATTATTTCGATGCACAGGGTCAGAACCTGAGTGTTGTTCAGGGAGTAGCGGCATGACAAAAACATTAACCCAGCTCCACCTGGGGCTAGGTTCGTTTCATCGTGCGCATCAGGCTGTTTATATGCAGCGATTGCATGAGCAGGGCGACACCCGCTGGCAAATTGTCGCGGGAAATATCCGGCCTGATATGCCGGATGTCATGGCGCAGCTGCGAGCCAGTGGCGGTGCTTACACCCTTGAGACTGTGACACCCACTGGTCAGCGTGAATACCAGCGCATTGAATCAATCCGGCAGGTGATTGCGTATGATGCGGATTTCTCCGGGCTGCTGGCAGTGGCAGCTGATCCGGCCACCCGGATTATTTCTTTCACGGTGACTGAGGCGGGTTATTACCTGGACGGTGACAACAATCTGGATGAAAGTCATGCTGATTTGCGCTCAGATATGGCAGGGGAGACGTACTGCACACTGTATGCGGCATTGTCGATTTTATTGACTCAACGTATGGCAGCAGGAGTCGGCCCGTTAACACTGATGAGCTGTGATAATCTGCGCAGTAACGGTGACCGCTTTGCAGCGGGTTTCCGGCAATTTCTGGAGCTCAGGGGGGATCAGCAGTTACTGGCATGGGTGAGTGAAAATACTTGTACACCGAACACGATGGTGGATCGCATTACACCCCGTCCGACACCAGATGTACGGACGCGTGTTCTGGCGGCTACCGGAATTGATGACCCTGCTGCATTGATGGGGGAATCATTCATTCAGTGGGTGATTGAAGATAACTTCATTGCTGGTCGTCCGGCATGGGAAAAGGCCGGTGTGGAAATGGTCGAGACGGTGATGCCTTATGAGGAAGCGAAGATTCGTCTGTTGAATGCGACGCATACCTGTGTTGCCTGGGCCGGAGCCTTGCGCGGTTATCAGTATATCCATGAGGACTGTGCTGATCCGGAAGTCATCAGGTTAGCCTATGATTATGTGACCAGCGACGCAATGCCTTGCCTGGATACACTGGAGGCTCCCTGCCCACTGGATTTGGTGCAGTACCGCGATGTGGTACTGGAACGTTTTGCTAATCCGTACATTCAGGACACGAATGCACGGGTAGCGATGGATGCGTATTCGAAAATTCCGGCACAGATTGTGCCGACAATCCGTGAGTGTCTACAGGCGGGCCGCAGCGTCGATAGTGTGATGATGTTACCGGCCTTGTTTCTGGCGTTTCTGGAGCGTTGGCAGCAGGGCGGTATTCCGTTTGAGTACGTTGATCAGGCCATGCCCCCTGAAAATGCGGCAATGATTTGTGCGGCTGATGATGTGGTGAAAATGTTTGTTGCTGAACGTTTGTTGTTTGATGATCTGGCGGGTGATGAACGGTTGTTGGCTGCGATGCGGTCGGCTTATGTACGGGTCGAGGCATTCGCGGGGTGCCCGCAGACAGTCCGGTAATTCGGGAGGAAAAAGATGCAAAATATTCTGGAAGGTAAAGTGGCTGCGGTTACCGGTGGTGCATCCGGAATCGGCCTGGCCTGTGTCAAAGCGATGCTGGCCGCCGGAGCGACCGTTGTACTCATTGATCGTGATGAGGCTGTTGTACAGGCAGTGTGCGAGCAGTATGGCAAGCAGGTTATACCGTTGGTACTGGATTTACTGGATCCGGCACAGTGTTCTGTGTTGATGGATAAAGTATTGGGTACCGTCGGACAGCTGGATATTTTCCATGCCAATGCCGGGCTGTATGTCGGTGGTGACCTGGTGGATTCATCATCAGAGGCCATTGATCGCACGTTAAATCTGAATGTTAATGTAGTGATGAAAAATGTGCGTGATGTATTACCACATATGATTGAGCGGGGTAGTGGCGATATTATTGTGACCAGTTCGTTGGCGGCCCATTACCCGACACCCTGGGAGCCGGTTTATGCTTCTTCCAAATGGGCGATTAACTGTTTTGTTCAGACCACACGACGACAAGTATTTAAGCACGGTGTTAGAGTCGGAGGTATTTCTCCGGGGCCGGTGGTGACAGGTTTATTGGCGGATTGGCCGGAGGAAAAGTTACAGGAAGCCAGGGAGAGTGGCAGTTTGATTGAACCTGATGAAATTGCAGAAGTGATGATGTTTATGCTCACCCGGCCACGGAGTGTGACAATCCGGGATGTGATTATTATGCCGACCCACTTTGACCTGTAGCCTCAATGAGGTAGAAAAGTGGAGGTATTTGATCATGGGGCGTACAGTTACTCAACTCAGAGACCGTACACCAGAGATAGAGCTGGACTTTCAGCGTCATTCTGATTTGGGGTATGAGGCTGGCGGGAAATTCGGCTTCATCCGTTATCTTGAGCACGGCTATCCCAATTCATTGGTGCGGTGGCATTACCACGAAGAATATGAATTGCATCTGATTGTCGAAACCAGTGGCAAAGTGTTTGTGGGTGACTATATCGGTCACTTTGATCCGGGGCATCTGGTTTTAACCGGCCCGCGATTACCACACAATTGGGTATCAATGGATGTGGCTGAAGAGGGGGTACTAATCCGTGACCGGGTATTACAATTTTCTGATGAACCATTGCGAAAATCCAGTAAGTTGATTCCCGAGCTGCGCAGCCTGTTTCCTCTGCTGGAACGTGCCCGTCATGGCGTAGAGTTTATCGGCATCAGCGAACAGGCCGGAGTAAGGATGGCCAGTATCAAGGCCAGTAGCGGTATTCGGCGTTTTACAGAGTTTCTGCGTTTACTGGACGACCTGTCACAACATGAACACTATAATCTGCTCTCCAGCACCAGATTACAAAGTTTTGAAGATGATGATTCGATGCGACAGATCAGTGAGGTGGTGGATTATATTACTGAAAATTACGGTACACCATTTAGTATGGCAGACATTTGTGAGCGGTTCGGCATGAGCAGTAGTCATTTCTCACGGTACTTTCAGCGAACGACCGGTAATACATTTACCGATTTTGTGAACCGGATGCGAATCAATCGTGCCTGTATTTTACTAATGGAAACTGATCAATATATAAGCACCATTTGCTATTCCGTAGGCTTCAATAATATCGCTAATTTCAATCGGCGTTTTATGGATGTTAAAGGTATGACCCCCAGTGAGTACAGGCGACAGAGTCAGGCTCGTTTTGGTTAGTGTATTATCCGTGGCTAAATATCTTTTCAGCAATACCACCAAAATGCCAGGTGAACAAACCTCAAATTTTTGTTTAAAAAATGCTCGATTTAAGCAAGCCGTTGTTTTCAGGCATTATTTCAGGGTTTCCGGCAGGTTATAAACGGGTTTATCCACAGATTTTGTGGATAAACTGACAGTCCCTGAATAACATCTACCGCTCATCGGTTAAAATTTACCACTTATCATTTTCCTGCCGGATATTTCTTGTTACACTGCCAAGACATGCTCTCGGGGTGCCTCACGGTTAATCAGCTCATAGACAGCTGATGAGATGAGGCTGAGACGTGCCAACGAACCCGTAGAACCTGAACCGGCTGATACCGGCGTAGGAAAGAGTGGATCTTGCTGATTTCCCTTCTCCCCATGCCGTTGTGTCCCTTTAATTTGATGATTTTTAAGGAACTCAACCTATCATGAATAAACTTACCACGGTTTTATCTTTGACTCTGTTCAGCGGCGTGGCTTCGGCGGCTGAATTAACCGTTTATACCTATGACTCCTTTGTTTCCGAGTGGGGTCCCGGCCCGAAACTGGAGCAGGCATTCGAGAAGCAATGCGACTGTGATCTGAAATTTATTGCCGCCGAAGACAGTGTGAGTCTTCTCAACCGTCTGCGTATTGAACAGGACAAAACCAAAGCGGATGTGATACTGGGGCTGGATGACGCACTGGTGGAAGAAGCTCGTGCCACCGGCCTGATTGCTGAGCATGGGGTTCAGCTGGACGGCCTGAAAACCGAGTTGGCATGGGATGATAAACAATTTGTACCGTTTGATTACGGCTACTTTGCTTTCATTTATGACAGCAGCAAGCTCAGTGAGCCGGTGACTTCACTCAAGGCACTGGTGGATTCGGAAGCCAGTGTCATCTATCAGGACCCGCGCACCAGTACACCGGGGCAGGGCTTAATGCTGTGGATGAATGCCGTCTATGGTGACGATACCACCGCTGCCTGGCAGCAGCTGGCCAAACATACCGTGACAGTGACCAAGGGCTGGTGGGAGGCTTACAGTATGTTCCTTGAAGGTGGTGCCGATTATGTGCTGAGTTACACAACCTCGCCCGCTTATCACCAGATCACCGAGGACAAGGATCAGTATAAGGCAGCCGCCTTTTCAGAAGGCCATGTTGCGCAAGTCGAAGTGGCTGCACAGCTGAAATCAGCCAAAGAACCCGAGCTGGCACAGCAGTTCCTGCAATTTCTGGTTTCCGACGAGGCGCAGAAGATTATTCCGGTGACCAACTGGATGTTGCCGGTGGTGGATGTCGAGTTACCGACGGTCTTTGATCAGCTGGTGCAGCCGGAAAAGATCGGTTTCTCTCCTACCGAAATTGCTGAACAGCGCGAAGACTGGATCAAGGACTGGCGCACAGCCGCTGCCAAATAACGTCTGACTTTCTGTGAAACGCACAGCAGCAGCGTTATCCTTATCCGTGTGGGCGGGCTATCTGGCTTTAGTACTGATTAGCCTGCCGACGCTGGTCGCTTTTTATGCGCTGATCAGTTTTTCCGGGGGCGGTGTGGCCTGGAATCTGTTAGCTGACAGTTATTTTCAGGGCATTCTTTATTTTTCACTTAAACAGGCGTTTTTGAGTGCCATATGGTCGGTATTGCTGGCCTGGCCAGTAGCACGGGCTTTATTTTACCTGCCGGAGCTGGCCGGGCGGCGCTGGTTTCTCGGTTTATGTCTGCTGTGTTTTGTCTTGCCAACACTGATTCTGATTACCGGGCTGGTGGCCTTACTGGGGCGGTCAGGCTGGCTTGTGCCGCTGCTGGATGCTGACTGGAATCTGTATGGCCTGCATGGCATTTTACTGGCGCATGTCTTTCTGAATATGCCGTTTGCGGTGCGGGCGCTGTTTTTACAGCTACAGGGCATTCCGGATAGCAGTTGGCGGTTGGCAGCACAGTTGAAATTCGGTGCGTGGCAGCGTTTTAGCCTGATTGAATGGCCTGCGCTGCGCGGGCGCTTACTGGTGCTGGCCGGTTTTGTTTTTGTGCTGTGTTTCAACAGCTTTGCCGTGGTGCTGGCACTGGGCGGCGGGCCACAGGCGACGACACTGGAAGTGGCGATTTATCAGTCACTAAAATATGACTTTAATATTCCCGAGGCACTGACACTGGCCTGGGTACAGTTATTGATTGCCGGTAATCTGTTTTTGCTGATGGCCCGTTTGGGTTCGATGGCCTGGCTGTCACCGGAGACTGCCGGGCAACGTTTTCTGCCGCGTATCCCGATATTGACCCGATGGCTCCATTACGGGGTTTACGGGCTGGCCTGGGGGTTTCTGTTAGCACCATTGTTGGCATTGTTGCCCGGATTAATGGCTTTGGAGGCGGAAAAGTGGTCAGAGCTGAATATTTTCTGGCCGACGCTGATGACCTTGCTATTGGGTGTGACCGCAGCCGGGTTGGCCCTGTTGCTGACTTATTTGCTGTTATGGCCGTTGCGGCAGGCAAGAATGCGGGGGTATAACCGGCGGCAATGGCTGCTGGAGTGGCTGGCCACGCATAATCTGGTGATTCCGGCGATGGTGTTGTCGGTGGGTTTGTATGTCTTTCTGTGGAACCGGATGGACGTTGATCGCCGGGGCATTATGGTGGTGGCTTTGCTGAACACAATGGTGGTTATTCCGTTTGCAGTACAACAACTACGTCCGCGTCTGTTGCAGTTCGATGATCAGTATCAGCACTTGTGTACGACCCTGAAATTAAGCTATTGGCAACGCTTACAGGTGGAATGGCCGTGGATGCGCCGCTCGCTGATTTCTGCTTTTGCGCTGGTGCTGCTGCTGGCAATGGGTGATGTGGCGATCTTCTCGATTTTTGGCAGCAATGAATGGATGACCTTGCCGTGGCTGATTTACAGTTATGCCGGAACCTATCGCATACCGGAAGCATCACTGGCCGCTGTTATTCTATTGATGTTATGTGCCCTTATTCTCATGTTATTTGAGAGAAATAACTGATATGTTATTGATTGATAAAGTTTCTGTCTATCGTGATAAGCAGCAGCTCAACTACGATTTTACACTGGAAACCGGGCAGATTATGACCATTCAGGGGCGCAGTGGTGCAGGAAAATCGACATTGCTGGAATTGATTGCCGGTTTTTTGCAGCCACAACAGGGTGATATTATCTGGCAGGGCCAGTCACTGTTACCACTGGCAGTTGAACAGCGCCCGGTCAGCATGCTGTTCCAGAGCAATAATCTGTTTGAGCACATCAGTGTGCTGAAAAATCTGCAGCTGGGACTGAATATCGGCAGTGCTGAAGGATCAATGTCAGTACAGCAGCTGGAAGAGGCTGCAATCGCCCTGGAAGTGGATAGCTTACTATCCCGTCAACCGGCTGAATTATCCGGTGGGCAGCGGCAGCGTATTGCACTGTTGCGTACTTTATTGCGCCCGGAACCACTGGTGTTGCTGGATGAGCCCTTTACCGGCCTGGATGATGCGACCCGTGAACTGGCCGCCAGCTGGGTGGCGCAAATTGCACATGCTGCGCAGAAAACGGTCTTATTAATTACTCACCAGGATGAAGATGTGTCCCGGCTGGCTGATATTAATCTGCCACTGTGATGAAAATTATAACTTTTTCTTGAATATCAGCCTATTAGGTGTATTCAGTCAGAATTTCCCGCTATAGTAATATCAGTTATTCATAAAATAAGGCGGGAGGTTTTTACATGTTTTCACTGGGTTCTTTCCTGATCGGTATGCTGGTGGCCTGGCTGCTGGAATGGTTGTACGTTTATCTGACCAGTCGCAGGCCGCGTAACAATCCAATGAAGCAGCTGGAAGCGCAGATGCAGGAAGCTGAACAGGCACACGCGGATGAAACTACCAAACTGACCGCAGAGATTACCTCCTTGCAGGCTCAGCTCGAAAAGCTGGCCCACGAAAATGAAGTCGCAGTTGCGGAAGCGGATGGGTTGCGCGGCGAACTGGAAACCATGCATTGTCCGATGACAGAGGGGGGTGCAGAAGAAGCGATCGAAGCTGATGATGCTAATGAGACTGACACGCTGGACAAGGATACTGCTCTGGAAGAGGAGTTTGCCGCGGCAATGGCTGCGACAGAGCCGGAAGCAACTGACATGGAGGCAGCAGATATTGAGACAGCCAATGTTGCCATAACGGAAGATAATCTGACCCGTATCACCGGCATTGGGCCAAAAACTGCAGAGTTACTGCATCAATCCGGTGTGACATCATTCGCCCAGTTGGCTGAAATGAGGGCAGAAGATTTGCATGAGTTTTTACAGGAGCATAATATTCCGCACAGCAGGGCCAAGGTGGCTAAATGGCCGGAGCAGGCTACGAAGCTGGCTGCTAATGTCTGAGATAAAACGGGCTGTTGCCCTGAGCTGAAACGCCGCTGGAATTCCCTCTGAGCGGTACAGAGGGAATTAAAACCTGGATATTATTTTTATAATAGATTGTGACGCTTTAGTTTAGTGCGCAGGGTTGCACGATTAATGCCCATACACTGCGCCGCTTTCGACTGATTGCCGTGTGTATAACGCATCATGACTTCCAGCATTGCCGGCTCCACGGCATTCAGCACATGGCGATAAACATTGGTTGGTTCCTGATCACCCAAAGCATCCAGATATTCCTGGAGTGTACGATGTACCGTTTCAGATAATGAAGGGTCCAAGGTGCGAGTTGATGTATTCATTTTTATGTAACCTTTTAAATATAAGCTGCTGAATAAAGTAATAGTCTGAGCTTATTCAGCTGTTTACTGGGACAAACGATTTCGACATCCATTTCCGGTTGATTTCTGCTTAACATCGGCAAGGCCCCTGAGACACTGCCGGTGATGTAGTCGTTTAAATTTCACTTTAAACAGACTGATTTTTAACCAAAAATCGTTCAGGTTTAGCCCTGGTGTGATCGAGAATCAGCTTGATTACGGTTTTCCGACAGTTCCGGAACAAGGTTGTTCCCAAATGAAGGAAAATCATGCAATAATTCGCAAGCACATTGTGTCCGGGATTCATTCGTATAAACCACCGTCACTCAGAGCATCGGGTTATACGTACTATCATCGTCCAAAATACACAATTTGCAGCGAATGCAACTGTAACGTATAAGCCTGAACAAAAGAGTACCAATGTTGATTAATTAATGTCTTCATCTGGAAGATGAACGGTTATTTTAGCTGATAAATGTTGCTTCATAAGTGGAAAAATCTCTGTATAAGTTAAATCCAGGTTGCAAGTTTTATCCGATAAAAGGGATGCAAGCCATTATCAAATAAGCATAAAACACAGAACTCACATTCTTGCAGACTTTAACATAAAAAATAAAAATTTGATTCATGATTCATTAATTTTTATGATGAAAATTCGAACGTTGCTATTTGGGAGGGACAACCTGTGGCTCTTCGTTGTCTGCCGCAACGGTTTTACGGACATAACCCATCAGGCGCTTTTCTGCCCGCTGGAAGTTTTTGCTTTTACTTTCCAGCACCAGCCGGTCATCAACCTGCAGACGCATGGAGGGTGACGGGGCATCACCACGAATGTCTCCGCGCTTCACCGACTTTAAGAAAACACCGGTATTTTCCAGTTTCAGTTCGCCGATCGTCTTGCCGACGGCATGATCATTTTCCTGCAAAATGACGGTGTGCAGAAAATACTCATCAATTGGTCGGTTGTCCTTGTTTCTGTCGGTTTGTGTGCCGTGGAAGTAGGAGGTCAGTGAACGGTAACCGTCAGCCCGAACCTTGTCGACCACTCCGGCAATTTCCTCAGCAGGCAGTCCCAGCTCTTCAAGTACCCGCTCTGCAACAATCAGACTGGCTTCCAGGGTTTCCGGCAGCACGGAAGTAGCACCCAGTTGTTCCAGTTCATTCATGCACATATCATTACGGGTGCGCACCAGAATAGGGATATCCTGTTTTTTCTTTCTGGCAGCGGCGGTAATCAGTTTGGCAGACTCGATATCCGACACTGTGACCACCACCATTCTGGCACGGTAGAGTCCGGCAGCAATCAGGATTTCCGGGCGGGTGGCATCGGCATAATACACGCTGTCACCGGCCTCCCAGGCTTCCTTGATAATAGTGGAGTCCAGTTCAAGGCCGATATAGGGGATGCCCTGTTCTTGCAGAAAGCGACTGAGTGACTGGCCGATGCGGCGATAACCGCAGATAATCACATGATTTTCAATCTCCTTCACCTCAAGGCTAAAATCATGGGCCGCCTTGTAACGCTGCTTTAAGTAACTGTCACTCAGCAGTTTTCTGCTGAAAGCATCATTATAGCGGATAATAAAAGGGGCCAGTGCCATGCTGATAATAATTGCTGCCAGCACGCTTTGGACTTCCGCCTCGGTGAGCAGGCCGTTACTCAATGCCAGGGCCAGCAAGGCAAAACCGAATTCCCCGCCCTGGGCCAGTACCAGCCCGGTGCGTAATGATGCGCCGTTATCTGCGGCAAACAGCCGGGTCAGCAAGGCAATCAGTACTGCTTTTCCCAGTGTCAGTCCCAGCACCAGTACCAGAATCGGAAGCCAGAGTTCCGGCAGGACAGAAGGGTCAAGTTTTGTTCCGACAACAATGAAGAAAACCCCCATCAGAATATCGCGGAAGGGGCGGATTTCAGCTTCAATCTGGTGTTTATATTCGGTTTCACTGAGTAGCATACCGGCCAGAAAGGCACCCAGTGCCAGTGATAATTCCAGCGATTGTGTTGTCCAGGCGGCTGTCAATGCAACCAGTAACACCGTAATATTGAATAATTCGACGGATTGTGTTTTGGCAATCTGGTGAAATAATGGTCGCAATACATAATGGGCTGCCAGCAGTGCACCGGCCAGTGTGAACAGGTTGCTGACCATATGTACAGCCGCTGTGGTGGTATGCACCTGATCGCCGCCGCTGCCACCCAGGATCGGGATAATAATCAGGAAGGGCACGACTGCCACATCCTGAAACAGTAAAATCCCCAGTGCCAGCTGCCCGTGGCGGGCACGCATTTCACCCTGATCGGAGAGCTGCTTAATCACAATGGCGGTGGAAGACAGCGCCAGCGCACCCGCTGCAATAATGCCGCCCTGCCAGCTCATATCGAAGAAATACAGGGTGCCGAATCCGGCCAGTGTCGATAGGATGACCTGTAAGCCACCCAGACCGAGCACGGTGACTTTCATCGCCATGAATTGTTTGACCGATAACTCCAGCCCGATGGCGAACAGTAGAAAGACTACCCCGACTTCGCCCATGAATTCAATGGAGTGGTTATCCGGTAGCCAGCCCAACGCATGATTACCGGCCACAGCCCCGACCAGCAAATAACCGAGAATTGGCGGTAATTTAAACAGGCGAAAAGCACCAACGGCTGCAACAGACATGACCAGTAATAATAGAATACCTTGCAACAGCCCTGTATCGTGCTCCATATCGTCTCCTTTATTTCTGAGGTAAGCAGTAACCACCGTTGCACCCTGATCGGCGGATTATCGGCCATTTTAAATCTTTAGTAAAAACACTTATAGTAGCAAGCTGTTTTTATTACCCCTTTTTTGCAGGCTTTCTGTGTCCGGAGGTCATTGATGCTGATACTTTATCAATTCCGATCCTGTCCGTTTTGCGGCAAGGTACGTGCTTTTATGAACCATAGCGGTATTCCGTATGACACGGTTGAGGTGACTCCGTTCGGCATGAAAGAGCTGGATTTTACTGATTACAAGAAAGTTCCGGTGTTACGGGATGGTGAGCAGGTGATTGTGGAGTCAGCAACGATTGTTGACCACCTCAATCAGCATTATGCCCAATTGCCCTCGGGTGAGGGGGCGGCGGAATGGGCGCAGTGGATTGACAAGACATTGGTGCAATATCTGCCACCGCTGATTCACCCGAATTTTTCCACGTCATTCAGGAACTTCAAGGTGGTGATGAGCCGTGAGCAGTTACAGGGGATCAAGGGCTTTTTTGTGCGGCTGGGCGGAGCATTGATGATGCCAAAGGTGGCACGCAAAATGAAGGCCCGTAACCATATGGTGGATCCGCAACAGGCATTCAGTACCGCCATTGATCACTGGACGGAGCAGGGACTGGCCGGTAAAGCGTTTTTTGGCGGTGAGCAGGCGGATCAGATTGATACCAGTGTGTTTGGTGTGCTGCATTCCGCGCAGGGTATGGGTATTATTGAGGCGGAAAAAACGCGTAATCCGGTCTTTGCCTGCTGGTACGATGCCTGTGCGCAGACAATGACCTGATAACCCGTCACCATTGCCCCACTCGCGAGGCTGGCAAACCATAACCGGATGTGGAAGAATGCCCCAATGAGTCTTCCGGGGGTATCAAGCAGGTGATTAACAAACTGGTCATTTTCGGGGTTGGACTGATTGGTGGTTCGCTGGCGCTGGCATTGCGCAATGCCGGATATTGTCGCCAGATTACCGGTTGCAGCCGCAGTGCGGAAAATCTGCAACAGGCGGTTGATCTCGGTGTCATCGACAGTTACACCCTTGATCCGCAGCAGGCGGTGCAGGGCGCGGACATGGTATTTCTGGCGGTGCCGATTGGGGCGATGTCAACGGTACTGGAGCAGATCATGCCCGCACTGGAGCCGGAGGCCATTCTGACTGATGGTGGCAGTGCCAAGACGGCCATTGTTGAAGCAGCACAGGCCGTATTGAGCGATGAAATGATGTCGCGATTTGTGCCGGGCCATCCGATTGCCGGACGTGAGCGCAGCGGCGTGGAAGCAGCTCTGGGCGATCTGTATGCCGGACGACGTATTATTCTGACACCGCTGGCTGAAACCGACACCTCGGCGGTCGCCAGGGTCACGGCGATGTGGCAGGCTACCGGGGCCATCATTGAGCAAATGCCGATGGCTTTGCATGACGAAGTGCTGGCAGCCACCAGTCACTTGCCGCATGTGCTGGCATTTTCGCTGGTGGATACCCTGCTGGGAATGCCGCAGCGGGAGGATATTCTGCGCTATGCGGCCGGTGGTTTTAAGGACTTTACCCGTATTGCCTCCAGTGATCCGGTGATGTGGCGGGATATTTGTCTGCATAACCGTGCTGCCATTCTTGATATGATCACTGCAATGCAGGCTAACCTTAATGAATTTGCCGGGCTGATCCGTGAGCAGAATGGTGACGGGCTGTTGCAGCGCATGGCAAGTTCCAAGCAGGCGCGTGACCATTATGTAGCACAGCTGGATGCGGGGTAATTATGATGAATGATCAGGAGATGCGGCAGGATAATCAGATTGTTGACTCTGGTAAGGCCGGGAATATTCCGGTGATTACCATTGATGGCCCGGCCGGTGCCGGTAAGGGGACGATTGCCGGGATGCTGGCCAAAAAACTGGGCTGGCATTTACTGGACAGCGGGGCGATTTACCGCACGGGCGCACTGACAGTGATGCAGCAGGGTGTGGCACTGGACGATGCGGAGGCGATGGTCGCTTTGCTGGAGTCTATGGCGATGCGTTTCGAGGATGGTAAGGTCTATGTCGGCGATGAGGATGTCAGTCTGGCGATCCGTGCGCCGGAATGCTCCGGTATTGCCTCAAAAATTGCCGCAATTCCGGCGGTACGCAGTGCCTTGATAACCCGTCAGCGTGCTTTTGTACAGCCGCCTGGACTGGTTGCGGATGGGCGGGATATGGGGACGGTGATTTTTCCGGAGGCCCTGTTGAAGATATTCCTCACGGCCAGCCCCGAAATCCGGGGGGAAAGACGCTTTAAGCAGTTGAGTGAACAGGGAATTAGTGCTAACCTTGCCGATCTGATTGACGACATTGCGGCGCGTGACAAACGGGATGCAGAACGGGCGACAGCTCCATTGCTTCCGGCGACAGATGCAGTAACGATTGACTGTAGTCAGATGACGGTACAGCAGGTACTGGAAAAGGTCATCAGTCTGTTGCCCGTGTCGTAAGTAGTGGTCACAAGAAAACATTACAGGCCCGGAAAAGGAATGTCCGGGCTTTTTATTTTTGCCCGTCATTACATGAGGTGATGACGCTCATTACGTTTATCTACAGGTAATTTTATTCATGTCCGAAAGTTTTGCAGAACTGTTTGAAGAGAGTCTTTCCTACACACAGATGAAACCAGGCTCTCTGGTTAATGCGTCCGTTATTGATGTCCGTTCTGACTTTGTGATTGTCAGTGCCGGTCTGAAATCCGAGGGTGTTATCCCCGCAGAACAGTTCAAAAACGAAAAAGGCGAGATCACGGTACAGATTGGTGATCTGGTCGAAGTGGCGCTGGATACCGTTGAAGACGGTTTCGGTGAGACCCGTTTGTCCCGTGAAAAAGCACGTCGTATGCGTGCCTGGGAAGTGCTGGATGAAGCCTTTAATAATGACGAGATTGTCACCGGTATTATTACCGGCAAGGTCAAAGGCGGTTTCACGGTTGAATTAAGCGATATCCGTGCCTTCCTGCCCGGTTCTCTGGTGGACGTGCGTCCGGTGCGTGATACTGCTTACCTGGAAGGTAAGGAGCTGGAATTCAAGCTGATCAAGCTGGATCAGAAACGCAATAACGTTGTGGTTTCCCGTCGTGCGGTGGTTGAAGAGGAATACAGCGCCGAGCGTGAGGCACTGCTGGATAATCTGCAGGAAGGCCAGACCATTAAGGGTGTGGTAAAGAATCTGACCGATTACGGTGCGTTCCTGGATCTGGGCGGTATTGATGGTCTGTTGCACATTACGGATATGGCGTGGAAGCGGGTGAAGCATCCGTCGGAAGTGGTGAATATCGGTGATGAAATCGATGTTAAGGTGCTAAAGTTCGACAAGGAAAAGAGCCGCGTCTCGCTGGGACTGAAGCAGCTGGGTGAAGACCCGTGGCAGGATCTGGTACGGCGCTATCCACCTGAAACCCGTCTGTTCGGCAAGGTCAGCAACCTGACTGACTACGGCTGCTTTGTAGAAATCGAGGACGGTGTTGAAGGTCTGGTGCATGTGTCTGAAATGGACTGGACCAACAAGAACGTTAATCCGGCCAAGGTAGTGACATTGGGTGATGAAGTCGAAGTGATGATTCTGGACATTGATGCGGATCGTCGCCGTATCTCGCTGGGTATGAAGCAGTGTCAGGCCAATCCGTGGAATGAGTTTGCAGCCACACACAACAAGAACGATAAGGTCTCTGGCAAGATCAAGTCGATTACTGACTTCGGTATCTTTATTGGTCTGGAGGGCGGCATTGATGGTCTGGTTCACCTGTCAGATATTTCCTGGAATGAAGCGGGTGAAGAAGCGGTACGCAACTACAAGAAGGGTGATGAAGTTGAGGCCGTGGTGCTGGCGGTTGATCCGGGGCGTGAGCGTATCTCGCTGAGTATCAAGCAGCTGGAGCAGGATCCGTTCTCCAATTTTGTCGCCGCGCACAGCAAGGGCAGTGTCGTCACCGGCACGGTGATTGAAGTCACCGCCAAGTCAGCCAGGGTCGATCTGGGTGAGGGGATCGAAGGTATTCTGCGTGCTTCCGAACTGTCCCGTGAGCGGGTGGAGGATGCCCGTACCCAGCTGAAAGAGGGCGATCAGGTGGAAGCCAAGTTTATGGGGGTTGACCGTAAGACCCGGGCAATTAACCTGTCGATCAAGGCGAAAGAAAACGAAGATGAAGCCCGTGTCATGAAGGAATACAGCAGTCATGCCGGTACAGCTTCCACTTCTCTGGGTGACATCTTTAAAGAGCAGATGGGTGATTGAGTAATCTGATTCAGTGATGAATCTCACTTAAACCTGTTTGCTTAACAGGATAAAATGGCCACGGAAGGCTAATGTTCTCCAGGGCGGGTAAGGTTTGTTTACCCGCCTTCTCGGGTATCAGTCTGTAAATTTTAGTCACAATGTAGTTCCAATGTGTTGCTTCAGGAGTGTAACGGATGACCAAGTCTGAGATTATTGATATTTTGACCCGTAAACAAAATCACCTCAGCAGTAAGGATGTCGAATTATCAGTAAAGCTGTTACTGGAAAATATGAGCAGTGTACTGGCCGACGGTGGCAGGATTGAAATCAGGGGTTTTGGTAGTTTTTCACTGCACCATCGTACCGCCCGCAAGGGCCGCAACCCCAAGACCGGAGATCAGGTCAATCTGCCTCCTAAGTTTGTGCCACACTTTAAACCCGGCAAACAGTTACGCGAGCGGGTTAATGCCTCCCGGAAGGATTATCCGATTCAGGACTGACTCAGTCACTGTGCCTAAAATGCCTGATTATGCAGGAAATTCTTTTTTTACTTTTACCCTTGGCATTTTATTCCGGCTGGAATGCGGCGCGGAAAAAACAATCTAAACGCTCCGTATCGCGCGGGGCGGATGTTGAACCTTCACCCCGTTTTGTGCGCGGTATTAATTTTTTGCTTAACGAAGAGCCGGACAAGGCACTGGATATTTTCCTGGAATCACCGGCAATTGATGGGCAAATTGCCGATACCTTTCTTTCTCTGGGAAATATGTTCCGCAGTCGTGGTGAGGTCAACCGTGCCTTGCGGGTACATCAACATCTGGTTGCCCGCCCCGATCTCGGTCGTGAACAGCGTCAGGCCGCCATGCTGGCATTGGGTGAAGATTATTTTTCGGCCGGATTACTGGATCGTGCCGAGAGTGTGTTTCGTGAAGTTATTGATAAATACCCGGATAATGTCAAAGTCCGGGAACCGCTGCGGCATATTTATGAACAG
>PDWJ01001943.1_pt1 | contig 23388 bp, 24 predicted proteins | sample 1430881 | NCBI WGS metagenome assembly PDWJ01 (sample SAMN01162460, study PRJNA174530) | Oral metagenome, whole genome shotgun sequencing project. | biome: Marine environment; feature: Marine mammal; material: Swab sample of the gingival sulcus; isolation source: swab sample of gingival sulcus... | reverse complement strand
AAAACAAAAACCTTGGACATTGCCCATCAGCTATTGGATGTTCTAGATGATCATACCATTGCTCAAAAAACAGGCTTGACGATTAAAGAGGTTGCACAACTGCGTCTGGAGAGCCAATAAGCGGACAACTTGCCCAGTCACTATTAATTCCCACTTTCCCTGATCACATTTTATAATACGCTGCATGCAAACTCACAACAAAAACCAGTTCCAAGAAAACCTTAACTTTGCACTGATGTTAGGACTGCTTCTGTTCGCCCCTTGGGTCGCCAGCGGAAAAAGTATTTATGCCTTGTTAGTGCTGGAGTTAGCAGCACTGGCTCTATTGGCTAGCCTGTTCTGGAATTTGTTTATACCCAAACGTCTACCCATGATCGTTTGGCTTAGCCTTGGTTTATTGGCTTTAATACCTTTACTTTATCTGATTAGCTTTAACAGTCCTCTTTGGCAAGAACTGCCCCATCCCGACCATTACCAAGCGGCTGTAACTTGGCTTCAGCAGCAAGATAGTAAGTACAAGGCTTGGCTAGCGCCCAGTATAGTCCCTCAAAAAACCTTACATGCACTGTTAGCGCTCTTGCCTTTATTGGCTATTTTTATTGCGGCTAGCTCCACACCCGTTCGTAAACTGACGGGAGCGATTTACGCTTTATTAATATTGGCTTCAATACAAGCAATTTGGGGCATACTGCAATACACGATGGGGCTTGAACAGCTATATGTTTGGGGTTCAAAGCATAGTGGCGGCAACGCCCGAGCTACTTACCTTAATCGTGATCATTATGTTGCCTTAATGTACTTATTACTGCCTTTAAGCATTGGCTTATTCTCACTTAATATCGGTAAATACACGCAAATCAAGGAAAGTGATAATAAAACCAAGTTTGATCGCTGGTTAATCAAAACACTGCTTCTGGCATTAGCTACTTTTCTGCTATTAATCGCAGCGCTGTTTAGCCGTTCCCGTGCGGGCATTTTCCTAATGATTTTAGCCATTTTCATGTCTGCTCTACTATTTGCTAGGCATGTTGGTGGGAAACGAAGTGCTGGTTTAACCACCACCGTGACAATGCTTGCTTTCGGCATGGCCTCTAGTGTTGGACTCATTCCTGTGGTGAACCGCTTCATCGCCATTAACCCAATGGAGGATTTTCGTTGGGAAATGGCCGCCACTGCGATAGTCGGTATTAAAGCCTTTTTCCCACTAGGTAGCGGTCCCGGCACATTCCAGGAAATTTATAGAACCGTCCAACCCTACGACCAAAGACACTTTATTAACCACGCCCACAACGACTACCTAGAACTTCTCTTCGAGATTGGTGCGGTCGGTATACTAGTGCTCGCTTTGTTGCTCATCCTGTACATCTACGGCTGGTTTTCATTACGCGGTATGCGCTGGCATGAGATCCGCTTTATTAAAGTGGGTGCGGGTATTAGTCTATTCCTTATGATGTTACATTCATTAGTCGATTTTAATATGCACACTCCGGCTAATGCCTTGATTGTGGCTTTTCTGGCGGGTGTTTTCCTAGCAAAGATTCCCGAGGATGAGTTACAGCGTTCGCATCGCCGCCGACGCAGACTGCATTCAAAAAGTCATTCTCAAAAGGCAGAAGAACCGTTATGATCAACTGGTAACTGAGCGCAGCTTGATTCCTATCTTAACGACTGACTCCCCACTGACTTACAGTTTTAAATAAATAACAAAGGTCTTCCCATGAAAATTGCCGTTGCTGGAACTGGCTATGTCGGGCTTTCCAATGCCCTACTCCTCGCACAACATAATGAAGTGATTGCACTGGACATTGTTCCTGAAAAAATCGAGCTATTGAATCATAAGCAATCCCCGATTGTGGATGCTGAAATAGAAGACTTTTTACAAAACAAGGCGCTAAATTTTCGAGCCACTTTAGACAAGCATGAAGCTTATCGTGGTGCTGATTATGTGATTATTGCCACACCGACTGATTACGATATCCAAAGCAATTATTTCAACACGAGCTCAGTCGAGACCGTGGTTAAAGAGGTAATGCGTATTAATCCAACAGCCGTCATGGTGATCAAATCAACCATACCCGTGGGTTATACGCAAAGTTTGCGCGAGGAAACGGGGAGTTCCAATATTATCTTTTCACCCGAATTTTTGCGGGAAGGTTTAGCCTTGTATGACAATTTATATCCTTCACGGATTGTTATAGGCGAGCACTCTGAGCGGGCGGCCACCTTTGCAGAGCTGTTACAACAAGGTGCACTGAAAAAAGCCATTCCGGTTTTATTTACTGACTCTACCGAAGCGGAAGCCATTAAATTATTTGCCAATACTTATCTGGCGATGCGCGTGGCTTATTTCAATGAATTGGATACTTATGCCGCCATTCATGGTTTGGATACTCGGCAAATTATTGAGGGTGTTAGCCTCGATCCACGCATAGGTAATCATTACAATAATCCGTCTTTTGGTTATGGTGGCTACTGTTTACCTAAAGACACCAAACAGTTATTAGCCAATTACAATAAAGTGCCGCAAAACCTGATCCAAGCCATTGTCTCAGCCAATTCAACCCGTAAAGACTTTATTGCTGACAGCATTATTCAACAAAAACCTAAAGTCGTTGGTGTGTATCGTCTGATTATGAAAAGCGGCTCCGACAATTTCCGTGCTTCGTCGATTCAAGGCATTATGAAACGCATTAAAGCCAAAGGTATTGAAGTCGTATTATACGAGCCTGAAATGCCTGAAGACGACTTTTATCATTCCCGCGTCATTCGTGAGCTCAATGAGTTTAAAGCTATGAGCGATGTGATTATTGCCAATCGTATGCACGATGATCTGGAAGCAGTAAAAGATAAAGTGTATACACGGGATTTATTTGGCAAGGATTCTTAGATTTTTAAAACAACAAATCCCCAAACGCTGCAAATGACGTGGGCTGTTTTCCCAGTCTTCTTCTACGCGCACCCAGAGTTTCAGCATAGTTTTTTTTTGCAAAAAACTTTCCAATGAAATACGTGCTGAGCTACCAATACGCTTAAGCATTTCGCCTTTACGACCAATCACTATCCCCTTCTGACTCTCTCTACTGACCCAAATAACGGCATCTATTTCAATAAGTGCTGCTTTTTCTTCAAAGCGCTCAATCTCAACCGCTGTAGAATAAGGCAGTTCTTGATGCAGGTAATTCATTAATTGTTCACGAATCAGTTCTCCACTGATAAAGCGGATAGATTGGTCGGTAATATCATCTTCGGCATACGCCCACTCCCCCTCGGGCATAGCTTTGCACAAAGCCTGTTTTAGTGCCGCAATATTCGTTCCCTTTGTCGCAGATAATGGAAAGATTTCAGCAAAGTCACGTTTGCTGCTAATTTCCTGCAACCAAACAAGCAGTGCTTCTTTCTGCTGGATGCGATCCACTTTATTGGCAAGCAACAGCACAGGGACTGTTAGGTGCTGCAAGTGTTCCAGCACCAAACTATCTTCCTCCGTCCAATGCAAGGCTTCCACCACCATCACCACAGCATCCACATCCTCCAGTGCAGCCACTGCTTCGCGGTTAATGGTTTTATTTAACAGACTTTTGGCCGTTTTGTGTATACCGGGCGTATCTAAAAAAACGATTTGGGTATCGCCTTCAGTGAGTATGCCACGAATATTGTGGCGCGTCGTTTGAGGCTTATCAGCAACAGCCGCTACCTTAAAGCCGAGTAGTTGATTCATTAAGGTGGATTTGCCAACATTAGGGCGTCCAGCAATGGCAAGCTGCCCAAATTTAGCCACGTTCAATCACCTGCTGAAATGCTTTAGCCGCTGCATCTTGTTCAGCCTTACGGCGACTACTAGACACGCCTTGGGTGCGAATATTAAAAACGGCTACATGACACTCTGCGGTAAAACTTTGTCGATGCGCTTCGCCTTCAATATGTAACAAATTATACTCTGGCAACTCATAGCCTCGTGACTGCAAAAATTCTTGCAAACGACTTTTAGGGTCTTTTAAATCGTCTTCGGTTGGCAAATTTCGTAAGCGCTCACCATAAACAGAGAACACAAATTTCTCAGCTTTGGGATAGCCTTGTTCCAAATAAATACAGCCAATCAAAGCTTCCAAAGCATCAGCCAGAATAGACTTACGCCGAAACCCGCCACTTTTTAGCTCACCTGGCCCTAAACGCAAAAAATCACCCAGCTTTAAATCAGCCGCTAACTGCGCCAAAGCCGTTTCATTGACCAAAGAAGCACGTAGCCGACTGAGATACCCTTCGCTAGCGCGCGGAATACGGCGGTAAAGTTCCGTGGTGATAATGAGCCCCAGCACACTATCACCAAGAAACTCCATGCGTTCATTGTGTTTGCCATTGGCACTTCGATGCGTGATGGCTCGAACAAAAGTGTCCGTAGCCATCAAATCCCGTGATAAAAGTTTGTTCAGTTTTTCCAATCCCTTGCGCCTCCTGAGTTAAGGCTTATTCAACTCCACTGCATGTTCAAACGACAGCAAAAAATCAATATTGGCCATCCAGTGCTTTTTAGTTTCGTATTTTACCTGAAGCATTTTAATACTCTTGTTTTCAGGCTTCGGTACTATAGCAAAATGCTCTCGCTGAATATTATACAAACCATTGATATTTAAATAATCATCCAGTTTACGTCGTAATACCTGAGTATTGCCAGACCTGACGTCAGCATCCTGAGCAACCTCTTCCATTAAAGAACGGACAGAATAAAATTCCGTGTAAGAGGGCACTAGTTTCACCGCCGTGATAAGAATAAAAGCAATCAAACCGACCATGAGCAATGTTGTTGTCAAAGTTGCACCGTATTGTGTTTTTTTCATCATTATTATTGTCCTGTTTTATTATTAATTCTTAAGTGCTTTTTCCCATTTAGTGAATTGAACCAATCCTAGAGAAATTAAAGCCATCACCATTCCAGTTAAAATGAAACCATACCAACATGGCACGACCTACTAGATTGCCTTCCGGTACTAATCCCCACGCGCGACTATCATTACTGCGATCACGATTATCACCCATAACGAAATAATGCCCTTCAGGAACGGTGATTTCACCTACCCGACCAGCCGATCTAGGCACAATCAGTATATCATGGTTTAGGTGTTCTAGGTTTTCTGTTAGACGCAAGGTGGGACGAACCAGATTATTCTGGTCACGCGCATTATATTCCCCAACAGGTATATGCTTGACAGCCTTGCCATTCACATACAAATCTTTATTATCCCAACGCACCCGATCCCCGGGCACACCAATCACCCGCTTAATATAATCCGTACTAGGATCATTCGGATAACGAAACACGACAATATCACCCTGCTTGGGCTCACCCAAAGGTATAATTTTAGTATGTAGCACCGGCAAGCGGATGCCATAGGAAAACTTGTTGACCAAAATAAAATCACCCACTTCTAGTGTAGGCAACATGGAGCTAGAGGGAATACGAAACGGCTCAACCAGAAAAGAGCGCAATAATAAAACAATTAGTAATACCGGAAAAAAAGAGCGCGCGTATTCCACATACCAAGGCTCCGTTGTCTGACTTTTGTCTTTAGCTCGCTGTATCAAAACATATATCAGCCAAATCAGCCCCGTTATAATAGTCGCTAATACTAGCCAAAATTCCATATCGATATCCATGTACCGTATCCTTTGATTTTCTTTACTTATCACTCACTTTAAGCACAGCGAGAAAGGCTTCCTGAGGAATTTCAACGCTGCCTACCTGCTTCATACGTTTTTTGCCTGCTTTTTGTTTTTCCAGCAGCTTACGCTTCCGGCTAACATCCCCACCATAACATTTAGCCAATACATTCTTACGTAAAGCCTTGACCGTAGTGCGCGCAATAATATGCGCACCAATAGCTGCTTGAATAGCCACTTCAAACATTTGGCGTGGAATCAAATCCTTCATGCGCTCAGCCAGTGCTCGTCCGCGTATCTGGGCAAAATCACGATGCACCATTAAAGCTAAAGCATCTACACGTTCACCATTGATTAAAATATCAACACGCACCATCGGGGCAGCTTCAAAACGATTTAACTCATAATCAAAGGAAGCATAGCCGCGACTGACTGATTTCAACCTATCAAAAAAGTCTAACACCACTTCACTTAAAGGCAAATCATACGTCAGTGTGACCTGATTGCCCAGATACTGCATTTGCTGCTGTACACCGCGCTTCTCAACACACAAAGTGATTACATTACCCACATAATCCTGCGGCACTAAAATCGTACCACGAATAATGGGCTCACGAATCGTTTGAATTTTATTGAGTGACGGCAAATCAGACGGATTATGCACATTGACTACACCACCATCGGTCGTATGCACTTCATAAACGACAGTAGGGGCAGTCGTAATTAAATCCAGATCATACTCACGTTCTAGGCGCTCCTGAATAATTTCCATGTGCAGCATCCCTAGGAAGCCACACCGAAAACCAAAGCCCAATGCCTGCGATACTTCCGGCTCAAAATACAGTGAAGCATCATTCAGATTAAGCTTTTGTAGAGCATCACGTAAATCTTCATACTGATCAGACTCTACCGGAAAAATGCCTGCAAAAACACGTGGTTGTACTTCCTTAAAACCAGGTAAAGGCTTATCTGCTGGACGATTACTGTCGGTAAAGGTATCCCCTACTTTCGCGGCATCAATCTCCTTAATACCTGCCATGAGGAAGCCCACTTCACCTGCCCGCAAAACATCACGTTCTTGATCTTTAGGTGTATAAATACCCACCTTCTCTACTTGAAAATCACGACCGGTCGCCATAGCACGGATTTTTTGCTTTTTGCGCAACTCACCGTCAACCACGCGCACCAAGGACACAACACCCACATAATTATCAAACCAAGAGTCAATAATTAAAGCCTTTAGCGGTGCATCAGGATCACCTTGAGGCGGTGGAATCCTTACAACGAGTTGCTCCAGCAAATCTTCTATACCGATACCTGTTTTAGCACTGACCTCCACTGCATCACTGGCATCTAGGCCAATAATTTCCTGAATTTCATGTTTAACCCGTTCAGGCTCTGCCGCAGGCAAATCAATTTTGTTTAAAACAGGCACCACTTCCAAATCAAGCTCAATCGCAGTATAGCAATTCGCCACACTTTGCGCTTCTACCCCTTGGGAAGCATCGACCACCAGCAAAGCACCTTCACAAGCAGACAAGGAGCGTGAAACCTCATAGGAGAAGTCAACATGTCCAGGCGTATCAATAAAATTAAGTTGATAGCTTTCACCATTGCGTGCGGTATAAGCCAAAGACACACTTTGTGACTTAATAGTAATACCACGCTCCCGCTCCAAATCCATGGAGTCCAGTACTTGATCAGCCATTTCCCGCTCAGTCAATCCACCACAAACCTGAATAAAACGGTCAGATAGGGTTGATTTACCGTGGTCTATATGCGCGATAATGGAAAAATTACGGATTTTGGAATTTACTTCACCCATATTGTAATGCTTGTCTCACCATGTCCTCATCGAAAAAGTGATAACACAATACCTCACCATTGAGGCCACCACCGGCACATCAATATCATAACGCTGACGCAATTGTAGATCTTTATCGATGTCGATCAATTCAAATTCAAAGGCTATTTCAGCTTGCAATCATTGCAAACAGGCCACTATCTGCTCACACAGATGGCAGCCCACGCAATAATACACGCTTAGCATGGGTTTTGCCTGATTATTCAGAAGCAGCCATTAGGGCAGCGGACATAGTACCCATTAATTCTTTACTACGGTGGTGGGATACCAAGGCAATCGCACTTAAATAATCCCCAAGATGATGCGCCCAAGCACTCACCCTGTGGATAGCTGATGGGCCAGAGGCTTTGTCCAAACTGCGTCGTACCGCTTTGCCATCAATGGCAATGACCTCCCCCGACATTTAGACCATTTGTTATCTTTATTCATATACTGGGTTATTATTTTGTTCTCTTAATTGCAGTGACATAACGCAGCGTTCGCCTGCGAGTGAAATGACTTGTTATACATTATTTACTTGATGGTGCGGCTGTACTGCCAGCCAATATGCCACCATCAATAGTAAGTTCAATGCGCTCAGCTCAAGCTTGGCGCTTTTTAAACAAAGACTGTCCCATTCGATAAGCTCGCTTGAACTGTTCTTGCACCGAAAAAGACTGCGCTGCTTCCAATCGGCGTCGATTTAATTGGGTTTGCAAACCCTTTTCATAGTTCTCATCCAATAACTGCTGTAATGCAGCAAGATTATAATGCTGCTTGTCCTCGCTGACAGACAGCGGAATCAATAAAGGCAGACTCAATAATTCACGGTTATAAGCCAAGGCATCTCGAATAGTATTTGCTTTGCGACTGTCATCTGCGTCCAAAACATAAGGTGGCTGCCATTCATGCACGGGCGGCAAACGATCTACTTGATTCAATAAACCCAACACGACTGGCCGCTTGCGCGAACGGTTTTTGTTATCGGCAAACCAAGCATCCAAGCGCTCCCGAAAGGTAATATCCAGAGCACGCGCAGACTGATTGGCCTTTAATACCCACACCAATACATCACTACGTACCGCCTCTTCTAATAAAGACTGCTCATTAGCTGACTGACCCTCCAAGCCAGGCAAATCCACCAAATGAACAGCAACAGTATCCTGTAATTGCAATTGGTAAATCGTACAGTTTTCAGTGGAAGGTAACTGGCTAACTTCAGCCGCCATATTGCCAATCAGTGCATTAATAATAGAAGATTTGCCTGCACTCACTTGTCCAATAAACGCTACCCGCAAAGGCTCTGGAGGAGCAGCCAAATGTTGCTGATCCGCTTGCCAATGCGTGCTATTCCCTATTGCATCGCTGTCTACTTTAAAGCGACCGCTATAAAGATCAATGGCAACACTGGCCACCTCTTGCAGCAATGCACGCTTTAAAGTCATTTGCAGCTCATCCTTGAGATCACGAAACAAATAACTCGTGACCTGCGAACGCGCTTCAGATAACCATCCAGTGGGTGTCAACAGACGCACTATCCGATAAATACCCCAAATATTTTCCAGCGTCTTTTGCTTATCCCGATGCTCATACACCCAGCGCAAAGTCGATAAATTAATATTTTCCGCCAATGGTACATGCTGCTTAAGAATACTGCGGTAGCGGCGGCTAACCTCTTCGGTCATTTTCAGCAATTCAGGCAAGGTAAACACCCATTCGCCGCGTTTACTGGTGTGATACTGTTCAGCCACTCGCCTTACCAGCGTCAGTGCGTGACCGCGCAAGGACTCCCAGCGAGGATCTGCTTGCAATTGCGTCTGAATGACTTCATTCATTAGCAGCCAAGTAGCCTGATCAAAGTCGCTCCAATCTGTGGAGGCATCAACCAAGCTATCCACCGATTCAGGCAAATGCTGCTTGTGCTGACTGTATTGCCAGACACGCCGTTTAAATAGCACACTGGGAATCGCGGCCAACACCGTACAAACCAACATCAGTATGACAAACGCCCCAGCGTAACCTAGCCAATAGATCGCATAGAGACCAAAGCCCAAAAGCACCACGACGGGAATCAAGAGCAATATCGCCAAAAAGGGTAATAAACGCGCCGATATTCGATGTAATGTTTGTAGACGTAGACTATTTGCCTTTTTGTCCGGTTTCATGTCTGGCTACCTCAGCAATCGATTTCAAAGCCTCATCATACAAACACTTCAAGTCTTCACTGAGCAAGTTTTCCCCGTGAAGCTGGTGATACAAATACTTACACGCCACTCGCCCCAAAGCATAAGTAGATGCAAAACTTAAGGTTGCTGCCGTAGCAGCACCAAGCGTTTGGCCATAGACTGGAATCAATTTCACCAACTGACGTACACCTAAACGCGAGGCGTAGTAAATCCCAAAACTGATACCCAAAGCACTCATAAAATCCCTCAGGGCTTTCTTATTCCATTCCACACCATATTGTTTGGCCAAACTGTGTAATAATTTAGCCTGTATACTGGGTACACCCACCAAACCTACCGCAGGCACAACATCACTAGCACCCGCTACACTGGCATACCACAGGATTTCAGGTTTCAGATGGGCAAAATTACGCTCTTCTTGCGTGGCATGATTATTTTCCTGATGTACATGCGCCAATATGGGCAACATGCCTACCAAGTGCTGCCGTAAAGCCTCGACATTCACTGCGCCACTATTGCCCACAAAATCCACCGCAACTTGTGGCAAACGATGCCCCATAAGTGCTTCTAGCTGTGCCTGATGATGTTGAATAGCTTGTAAACGCTGTTCAGGGTCAGCGATTAATTCAATACCAGTATGCACAACCAGAAATTGACGAATCTTGCCAGACTGACGGACTTGTTTCAGTGCATTGAGTACGGCACTTTGTTCAGGATCATCCGCTTTCAGCAAGATTAACAAGGCGTGGCTACGATCTTCACAAGCAGCCATATCCTCTCGTGCATCATAACCCGCCTCCGCCAAACCACGCGTATCCAAAAAGCGTAACAATGGTTTAATTTCAGGGTAATCATACACTTGTGCTGTTTGCGTGCACGGCTGAAAACCATTCCCAATAGCCACCTGGCTAGCGCCGGTCAGTGCTTGAATCAGCGTCGATTTACCTGCACCCGTTTTTCCCAACAACCATAATGTCGGTAATGTTTGCGCCTGATGCTGGAATGCGGGTTCCAGATCAGGATTCTTAGGTGGGTTAAGCATAGCGCCTAATTGATCAAGCAGGCTCATGAGACCCTCATCTATTGGTAAACATGCCTCATTAATAACAGAAGCTAACAAGCATGTGTATTAACAAGGCAATTGGCTGGAGTCACTATTCATCCGCAATGGTTAATCTCGAATGACAAAACTCATATCTATATGGCTTATCCTTGAGTATGCTTGCAGGTAAACTGGTTCAACTCACTGATATTACAATACTTGGGAGACATTATGCGTAAACTCATTTATGGATTATTGGCAAGTACCTTACTGTTCACTGCTTTCGCTCAAGCGGAAGAGCATCCGGGTGCAAAACTATATATAGAAAAAACCTGTGCAACCTGTCATGGTGAAAAAGGCAATAAACCTCTAATGCCATCTTACCCCGTCCTTGCAGGCCAATCCGCTGAATACGCTTTCCAACAATTGAAGGATTTCAAAAGCGGTGCTCGCAGCAACGGCCAAGCAGCTGTTATGAAAGGTATTATGGCTATGGTGAGCGAGGAGGAGATGAAAGCCCTCTCTGAATACCTGCAAAGCTTAGGCCAAGAAAGCCAGCCAGACGCTGCGAAAGCAGAGACTGAATCGGCAGAATCAACTGAATAATTAATATAAACCCTCTTGGCTTCGCTGGAGAAATAGGCTTTAAGTGACCAAATTCTCCGGCGCCCTAACGCTCACTTGCTCACTTCATTACTTTCCCATGACTTTCAAAGCTCAAACACTGCAATAGACTCCACATGCGCTGTATGGGGAAACATATCCATCACCCCCGCACCTGTTAGTTTATAGCCATATTTATGCACCAATTCACCCGCATCACGTGCCAAAGTACCCGGATGGCAGGAAACATAGACAATTTTTTTGGCTTTAAGCTTGGCAACATGAGCCAGTACCTCCCGAGCGCCAGCGCGTGGTGGATCAAGCAAGATTTTGTCGAAGCGAGTCTTTAGCCAAGGCGCTTGCTCCAAATGATCACCCATCAGATTACAAGCATAATAATCGGTATTATAGATTTCATTAGCCTGTGCAGCCGCTTTGGCGCGTGCAACCATAATATGATCGCCTTCTACGCCAATCACCTGAGCCGCCTTACGTGCTAAAGGCAAAGTAAAATTCCCCAAGCCACAAAATAAATCCAAGACCGTTTCACTAGACTGAGGATCAAGCAATTCCACAGCTTGTATAACCATTTTACGATTCAGCGCTTGATTCACTTGAATAAAGTCCAAAGGACCAAAGTTTACCTGTGTCTCAAAGGCGGGGTGGCGGTAATACAATGCGGCCTGCTCCGGCCAAACAAGCTGTACAGTATCAGGACCTTTGGCTTGTAAATAAAGCTGAAAATTAAAGTGTTGCGCAAATTCCACTAATTTCTGTTGATCCCCGACCGACAACGGCTCCATGTGGCGCACCACCAAGGCAGTGGCATTATCACCCACCGCCACTTCAATCTGTGGCAAAGTTTCACGCGCCTCCAAACACCCCACTAATGCCTGAAGCGCTGTCAAACGAGTACCTACACTGTCATGCAGAATGTCGCAGCGCTCTAACTCAGCCAATAATCCCCCTTGCTTTTCGCGGAAACCAACTAAGGCTTTTTCTTTTTTACGTACCCAACGCACTCCTAATCTGGCTTTACGGCGATACCCCCAGCCTTCAGCCGTCAGGGGCGCAAACACCTTTGCAGGCTCTACTTTGCCGATATGTTTTAAACTATCCAACATAGCCTGCTGTTTGTAGCGAATTTGTCCGGCTAGCGAAATGTGTTGCCAACTGCAAGCACCACAAATATTAAAATGTGGGCATTTGGGTTCTACCCGCTCAGGCGAAGCTTCTAGAACCGTCTCCACCCTGCCCTCATCATGTTTAGGTTTGTAAGCGGTATAGCGAAAAGCGACTAATTCCCCAGGCAAAGCCCCCTCAATAAAGACGGTCTTAGCATTAATGTGTGCTACACCCTGCCCTTCCAAGGTCATGGACTCAACCCTAGCTTCTACCAAAGGACTATTTTGAACGCCTCTTGATTTACGCTGACGACGCCTCATGCACCGGCTTCCCAAGCCGCTTCAAATTCCAATAAATGAGCCTTATTGGATTGCTTTAATACGCTGCGTACCAAGTCGCCTTCTTGCACATAACGTTCCGCATCAATATAGCCACGCATTAGCTGAAAACGCAGATAAACCAACCAAGTATTTAACACATCGGTTTCGCAATAATCACGGATAGCGCCGATTTCACCTGCCTGAAAAGCATCCCACACTTTCGAGCCATCCATGCCCATTTTGCCCGGAAAACCAAACAATGTTGCCAACTCATCAAGGGGGGCATTTGCTCGCCCGGTGTACAAAGCCAATAAATCCATTAAGTCGGTATGGCGAGTATGATAGCGACTGATGTAATTATTCCATTTAAAGCTCTGATCATCGTCGCCCATCTCCCAATAACGCGGTGCAGCAATCTTGTGTAACATGGCACGATAATGAATCACTGGTAAATCAAAGCCCCCCCCATTCCAAGACACCAGCGTAGGCGTAAATCGATCAATGCCATCAAAAAAACGTTGAATAATTTCCTTCTCAGAAGCCCCTTCTTCACCCAGACTCCAAACCTTAAAATTATCTGGATCACGACCACGAAACGTCACTGAAATTGCGACAATACGTTGCAAATGATGTGGCAGGAACTCACTGCCTGTTTTTTGCATACGCAAATGAAACATCGCCTTAGCAACACCCTCAGCATCCAGTGTTTCCAGCCCATACAAACGACGACCACCTTCAATATCAGGAATGGTTTCTATATCAAAGACCAGCGTATTCATATCAAGGCTTCCTTTCTGGAAAATAAAACCGTAAAACCTCAGATGATAACAATCTGTACGGCCTAGCGTCCACGTTAGTCAAGCTTAGCAAGGCCGCCTCACTTTTTTATTTTCTTGCTGATCAAATTTTTAGGATATGATTTTTTGAGAGCTTCAGCTACACCAAAAATATTAAATACAGCGACAAATTTATCAACAATAATCCCCTTTGCCAGTAAAGGTCATGTCTGGTGGACATTAGGAATGATTATGGCAGTCTCTAACATCGTAGGAAGGCTAATCGGAAGTAGAGAGGAACTACAAAAAGATCTGAACGATTGGCTGGATGACTATAATAATGAGCGCACTCATCAGGGCAAACGCTGTCGTGGTAGAACGCCCATGCAGATATGGCTGTATGGATGGGAAGTCAATCTGGAAGGAAAAGTGTGTGAGTTAAACCCGACCTGACAGCTACCCTTTCAAAATCGGTAACTGTCAGATCAAGTCTGGAGTTTTACAGATTATTCCTGTGTGTTTGCCTCTGTAGCTTCGGCTGCTTCGCTTTCAGCTTGCTCTGCTGTGTTATCCATTTCCATTAAATCTTCTGTTTTTACTTCAGCTTCGGCGGCTTCGCTAGCTGTGGTATCCATGTCTTGGGTTAGCTCATCACTGTTTGTCTCAGCTTTATCCGCCATCTGGTCAGCAGCTTCTTCGCCGGTTTGTTCTACAGTTTCAGCAGTGGTGGAAGTGGCGTCTACTTTATCCATCACTTGGTCAGCAGCTTCTTCGCTGGTTTGTTCTACAGTTTCAGCAGCAGTGGTGGAAGTGGTCTCTACTTTATCTATCACTTGGTCAGCAGCTTCTTCGCTGATTTGTTCTACGGTCTCAGCGGTGGTGGGGGTGGCGTCTACTTTATCCATCACTTGGTCATCAGCTTCTTCGCTGGCTGACACGGCTGTATCGCTGGTTTGCTCTACGGTCTCAGCGGTGGTGGAAGTGGCGTCTACCTTGTCTGCTGTCTGGTCATTAGCTTCTTCGCTGGTTTGAACGGCTGTATTGCTGGTTTGTTCTACGGTCTCAGCGGTGGTGAGAGTATTTTCTGTTACAGCTTGTTCGACAGGTGGACGCAATACCATTGCAACAAACAGTGCTAGGGCAAGTAGGGTGTAAAGGAAGGCAGCAATCTTCATACTTATTGACTCCATTGGTGAATTGAAGGTGGTTGATATTACGACTGATTGTAGGGCTTATATTACTACAGTATCGCATTAGAATTGCATTCTGTTCATCAATTTAATCTTTTAGTGGGAACAATTATGTCCGTGGTGGCTTTGTTACAAGGTTTCGGGACGGGGGCTGGTTTGATTATTGCCATTGGCTCGCAGAATGCCTTTGTCTTAAGTAATGCACTGCGTAATCATCATGTGACAGCGATTGCGCTGGTGTGCATGTTGATTGATGCCACTTTGATTAGCGCAGGCGTATGGGGTTTGGGGGCTTTGATTAAGTCTTACCCTATATTATTAACTTTAGCAACTTGGGGAGGCGCTACTTTTTTGTTGGCTTATGGCTGGCTGGCCTTTAAACGTGCTTTTAATCCGAATGGTTTGCAGACTAATCAGTGGCAAAGCATGAGCTTGCAGGGTGCTATTTGGACGACCTTAGCCTTAAGTTTACTGAATCCGCATGTTTATCTGGATACGGTGATTTTACTAGGCAGTATTGGTGGACAATTACCCGATTCACAGCCGATCTGGTTTGCGATAGGTGCTTGTTTAGCCTCGGTATTATGGTTCAGTTTATTGGCTTGGGGCGGACGCTTGTTGGCACCTTGGTTTACTAGTCCACGTAGTTGGCGTATTTTGGATATAGCTATAGGTTTGACGATGTGGGGCGTTGCGCTTAGCTTGATTATTGGTAGCAGTACATGAATCTAATCGGCACTTTATATAAAATGCGTACTACGCTAGAAACACCCGTACGCTATGAACTCATACTGAGCGATACCGCAACGTCTTTGAATGCTTTTCTGGGACAGTCTTTAAGTCTGCGGCACACCGGCAAGATTCATTGTATTCATTGTGGGCGTTATATTAAAAAAACGTTTAATCAAGGTTATTGCTACCCCTGTTTTACGCGCTTGGCACAATGCGATACTTGTATCGTAAAACCCGAGTTGTGTCATTTTGCAGCAGGGACTTGCCGTGAACCCGACTGGGGTGAGGCTCATTGCTTCCAGCCGCATTTTGTTTATTTGGCCAATTCATCAGGTCTAAAAGTTGGTATTACTCGTGGCAGCCAAATTCCAACTCGTTGGATGGATCAGGGGGCGCTGACTGCTTTGCCGATACTTAAAGTGGCTTCTCGTTATATCTCGGGTTTAGTGGAAGTCGCTTTTAAGGATTTTGTTGCGGATAAAACCCAGTGGCAGCAAATGCTTAAAGGTGCTATTGCACCGATAGATTTACAGCAGCAACGCGATAAACTATTCTCTAAAGTGGAGCTTGTTTTAAATGCATTAAAAGAGCGTTTTGGCGAGGATGCTGTACTAATGCTACCCAATGAAGCTACGGTCGCTATTGAATACCCTGTTTTACAGTATCCTAGCAAAGTAAAAGCACTGAACTTTGATAAAACACCGGAGGTCAACGGTGTTTTGCAAGGCATTAAGGGGCAATACCTGCTATTAGACAGCGGTGTGATTAATTTGCGTAAGTTTGGCGGTTACGAGCTTGAGGCTATCTTGCCTAACACATGACTGACTGCAAATAAGGCAAAGCTGGCCGTTACGGTCATGATTGATCCCAATCCACCTGCGCAGCTTAAACTGTTTCCTGTCTTATTGTCTGGTCGTTCTGCGGTCAGCGTGCCATCTGCTGCGGGGAACAGCATTTGTTCTTCGGACCAAACACAGGCGACTTCAAAGCGACGCTTGGGGTTACGAGGGAAATGGTATGTTTGACGCAATTGTTTACGTACACGAGAGAGCAGAGGATCATGCTGGCTACGTGACAAATCACCTAAGCGGATTTTACGAGGGTCACGTTGGCCTCCTGTACCACCAAGTGTAATAATTTTGATTTTGTGGCGACGGCAGTAAGCAATCATGGCTGCCTTGACTCTAAAGTTATCAATGCAGTCCACTACATAATCCATCTCGGTCGTGAGCATTTGCGACACATTATCGACTTCGACAAAATCTTCAATCAGCGTTAAGCGGCATTCTGGATTGATGTCTAAGACACGTTGGCTTAGCACTTCAATTTTGGGTGCGCCTACTGTGCTGCTCAAGGCGGGAAGTTGGCGATTAATATTGGATTCGGCCACATTATCCAAGTCAATCAACGTCAGCCGACCAATACCACTGCGTGCCAGTGCTTCGACTGCCCAAGAGCCCACGCCACCCACACCGACGATACAGACATGTGCTTGCATAAAGCCTTGCAAAGCGGCTGCACCATAAGTGCGAGCTATACCGCCAAAGCGGCGTTGCAAATCGTAATTTTTGGTTTCTATCATGGTTTAAGAGTGGTTCAAATCCTGATCAAGGGGGCAATGGCTTAGTTTAACAAGTTCGTGCAGCATGGGCGATGCTGGACAAGCAGACATAAGCTCTTCAAAATGATGCTTTCATTTTTCTGACTACCATTTGATAAACAGGAGTTGTCCCGTCGTGTCCCCAGTGCAAACTCAGTCCGAAGTCCTTTATCAACGTGCCCAAAAAACCATTCCTGGTGGCGTGAATTCGCCTGTACGCGCTTTTCGGGGTGTAGGCGGTACACCGCGTTTTATTAACAGTGCCCAAGGTGCTTATTTATATGATGTTGATGGTAATCGCTTAATTGATTATGTCGGTTCTTGGGGGCCGATGGTTGCGGGACATGCTCACCCTGAAGTGGTAGAGGCTGTGCGTGAAGCAGCTTTGCTAGGCTTAAGCTATGGTGCGCCTACTGCATTAGAAGTTGATATGGCGGAAAAGATTAATGAGATTATGCCGTCTATGGAAATGCTGCGCATGACGAGTTCTGGCACGGAAGCGACCATGTCCGCGATTCGACTGGCGCGTGGTTTTACTGGACGTAATTTTATTGTCAAGTTTGAAGGTAATTATCATGGTCATGGCGATTCCTTATTGGTGAAGGCTGGGTCAGGTTTATTAACCTTCGGCGAGCCTAATTCTCCTGGTGTGCCTGCTGAGTTGGCGCATTACACTTTGACATTGGAATATAATAATGCTGAACAAGTGCGTGAATTGTTTGCTGCGCGCGGGGATGACATTGCTTGCATTATTGTTGAGCCAGTGGCCGGAAATATGAGTTGTGTGCCACCTGTGCCTGGATTTTTGGAAACGCTACGTGAAGTGTGTAATCAACATGGCAGCGTGCTGATTTTCGATGAAGTGATGACAGGTTTTCGTGTGGCACTGGGCGGCGCGCAAGCACTTTATAAGATTAAGCCTGATATGACGACCTTGGGTAAAATTATTGGTGGCGGTATGCCAGTCGGTGCTTTTGGTGGGCGGCGGGCGATTATGGAAAAGTTATCACCGCTGGGTGCAGTTTATCAGGCAGGTACTCTGTCGGGTAATCCTATTGCCATGACAGCGGGTTTGAAAATGATGGAAATTATTCAAAGGGAAGGTTTCCATGCTGAGCTGACTGCTAAAACCAGCCAATTATTGCAGGGCTTACAACAAGCGGCTGCTGAGGCAGGTGTGCCATTTACCAGCACACAAGTAGGGGGCATGTTTGGCTTGTTCTTTACAGATGAAAAGAAGATTACTCGCTACCAACAAGTAGTGGCTTGTAAGACGGCGCAGTTTAATCGCTTTTTCCATGCTATGTTAGATAGACAGGTTTACCTAGCTCCTTCCGCTTTTGAGGCAGGTTTTGTGTCAAGCGCTCACACAGAGGCGGATATCGCTGCTACAATTGGTGCAGCACAGGAAGCATTGGCTTGTGTAGCTTGTTTAGACTAAGAGCTCGAAGGGCTTGCTTCTTTTTATTTGCTTAAATGCTTAGATCAGGGTTTTGAATAAGTAAGCAGTTGCGTTTTGTGTGAGCAGGGGCGGTATTCAGATCTGAACATTTAGGTAACAAGCCTAATTTTCCAATATAAATAATGAGTGATCAGGGTATGTTCCGGCTTATGCTGCTATTGATTTTGCTGCTTGCCCAGTCTGTTTGGGCGGAGTCGGATCTTTCCGCGCCTAGTTCAGCTAATTCTTCCAACCTCTATAATCAAGTAGAGCCGTCGATTTATCAAATTAGGGTGCTTAATAAACGTAGTGGTTATAAGCGTACGATTGGTTCTGGCTTTGTAGTAGCACGTCCAGAGATTCTAACAACGAATTACCATGTGATTAGTGCTTATGCGAATAATCCTGATATTTATGCACTGGATTATTTGTCTACCAGCGGTGATAACGGTCGTTTGGAGTTATTGGATGTTGATATTTTGCACGATTTGGCGGTATTGAAAGCAGAGAAGCCCTTGGGAAAACCCTTGGAAACGGCCTTAGTGCCTGATAAGGGAGCGATTTTGTATGCGTTTGGTAATCCCTTGGATTTAGGTTTTTCCATCGTGATTGGCACAAATAATGGTATTCTCAGTAATAGCGAGGGCAATAATATACTGTTTTCGGGTAGTCTGAATTCAGGTATGAGTGGCGGTCCTGCTTTAAATGAAGAGGGTCAAGTCGTCGGTATTAATGTTGCTACAGCCGGTAATGATGTCAGCTTCTTAGTGTCAGTACAGTACCTGAATATTTTGCTGGAACGGCTGGAATTAAGTGATTTTAAGCCCAGTGATGATTTATTTGGGCAAATTGTACGCGATTTGCATGATAATAGTATCGCTACGCTGGAGCAACTAATGGAAAACGATTGGCAATCAACCCAGATTGGTGATTTTCAAGTGCCTACTCGTCTAGGGCGTTATTTCCGCTGTTGGGATGGTAGTAATCCTTTAAGTGAGCTTGATTTGATTGGTGTAACTTCAGCTAGTTGTTCTAATGATTTGGATATTTATTTGGATGACGGCTTGAGTGTTGGCAGTATGCAGTATCAGTATAACTGGTATGAAACAAAGGCAATGATTTCACCGCGTTTTTACCGTATTTATGAAGCGCAGAATAGCAGCGGTATGGAGGCCAGTGGCACTAAGGAAACAGTCACTTTGTTTAAATGCTATACCAGTTTTGCCGCTATTTCTAGCAAGCCATTCAAACTGACTTTTTGTCGCCGCGATTATGTGCGTTATAAAGGCTTAAGTGACTTGTTGGTGACAGGTGCGATGGTCAGTGAGAAGCAACGTGGCATGTTATTTGATTTATATATGACGGGCATCGATTTTAAAAAAGCGGTCAGCTTGGTGCGTAAAATGCTGGAGGCATTTAAATGGACTCCTTAACAACACCGGTTATATTAGAAGTTCAGGCGCGTGGTTTACATCAATACCACAAGCTAGAACAGTTTCCGGTGCGCATTGGACGGGCATTGGATAATGATATTATTTTGTCTGATCCCACTGTTTCCCCTTATCATCTAGTGATTGAGAAGGGACAGAAACAAGACGAGTTAGTCTTGCGCAATCTATCCACTGAAAATGGTTCACGTTTAAATCAGCAGGTACTGAATGATGCCGTGGTCAAGCTGAATCAGCCTTTGAACTTACGCTTGGGAACACGACGTGTCAGGCTATTAAGGACAGATACTACGATTGCTCCTACGAGTGTGCGTAATTGCAAGGGTTTTTATTTACTGTTTTGTAATCCCTTTGCGGCTATTATTCTGACGGTATTATTAGGCTTAGCGTTTGCTTTTGAAGGTTATTTGCAGTCGTATGTCGATAAAGAGCCCATTTTTTATATTAGTGGCTTGATGCCGTATGCGTTGCTTATGATTACTTTTACACTGCTGGTTGCAGCCGTTAGCCGCTTATTTATACAGCATTGGGAGGTCGCGGCAGCCGCTAGTTTGGTAGCCTTGTTTATGCTATTGCCCTATTTAATAGGTGAATTGGGTCATTTTCTGAATTATCTATTTACGGCGGATTGGCCTTTAGAGCTATTACTTATTATTAGCAATTTTATCTTATTGCCAGCCCTGCTTTATATGTATATCCGCATGGTACATCACACTTCTTTTTGGTTTGCTTTAGGGGTAGCTTTGGTCATCAGCTTGCCTTTGTTTGTTTATCAAGCGGCTGATTTATCTGACAAACTATTGATTGCTAGTGAGTATAGCAATGAAGCACAGTTTAACCGAACCTTGAGCTCATTTGATATTCGCTTAGAGGGTACACATTCGTTGGGTGATTATATGGAACAGATGTCCACAGCTTTGAGTTTCGAGGCGGATAATAAGAATCCCTAAGTACCTTTGCAAAAGTGGTCGCGATTTACATGCGTTGAAATCCATTCTGTTGTATCCTCTGACCTTCTGCCCCTAATGCATGGTTATCTATCCGAGTAAACAAGAGCGATTACAACGATTACTTTAATATGGTATCTATCGGTTAATGTATCGAGCTGTCTGTTTTTATTCTTATTTAAATCGTTATCGTATTAAATATTGATTAATTTCTGTTTTAGTCATATGATGAACATCACTATGTCGAGCAGCTCTAATGGTAAAAAAGTAAAAATCCTTGGCTTTTTGTGTTGAAAAACCAATATCCTCAAAATAGCGTAAATATTTTTGATGGTCAATGTGGTTTTCATCACCTTTAATATCCCAAGCAGAACCGTTTGGATTTCCTTCAACTCCTCCGCTCCAAGCGTGAACAACGATGGTAGGGTTAGTTCCTACAGTGACGCTTTTACCACTTGCTAATAAATCTGTACCTCCAGAAGCTACGAAACCATTATCTACCAAATGTGTGTTTATGTTTTTATTATAAACTTCTCTTCCTAATTCTAAAGCTGCGTCTGTTTGTAAATTGCCACTAACATCAGAGCCAGGAACATCGACTAAATTTAGTGTTTTTAGATTTGGATATTGAGCTGTCATATCGTTGAAATCTTGTAATGTTACATCGATAATAGTTCCTTCTACTTCAGCACTCAATCCGTCATTATTCACCGTAAAAATACCAAAAATCTTGGTTGTGTATATTTCTGTATTATCATCACCAATACAGCCTACAATACTTAATGTTAAAAATAGCACAGCTAAGATTTCTGTTTTCATTAAATTTATTTTTCTCATTTTTTATAGCTCCTCTTTACTCTTTACATATATGTTCCCCTCCGATATTGCAAAGGAAATGTTTACCTTCAGACAGGGATAGGTTTGCTCACATATATCCATTCAATCAACGAATGAACAGACGCAGGTAGTGATTGCAACTGCCGTTGAAGCGGTCTTTCCGCGATACTTCTCAGGTAGTCCTCAGCAAAGCGGACTCTGGCAGAGAAACAGGCCTTGAACCTAGCTTTCAATTCATCAGCGACGTTGCGCCATCAGCGCCAGCCTGACACTTGCCGGGGGCATCCATTTTTCGGGTGGCTTGTAGCCAGCGCTGCTGAGCCAGTTTTGCGGTCACTGCCGTATAAAGTAACTGGTCATAAAGGTACAGCTCGGCCAACAGTGTGCCTTTGTGCGCCCGCAGTTCAGTTGCAGCCACACAGCCAATTTTCCTAATCTTTCAGGTGGTTAGGCACTTAAGTTGGCGTGTATGTCGTATGTTTATCACCGATCAACTGAATACCCATAAATCTGCCCAATGGATCAAGTATGTTTAGCACAGGTTTGTGGCCTACCAATGCCACACGGCATTTTTAAAAATATGGCATCACGAAAGGCTTTTTTGGAAGACACTGCTCACCACATTCACTTGTGTTTACACCCAAGCACTGCTCATGGATGAATCAGGTCGAAACCTGATTTGGAATGAATATTAAGCAGGAAGCTGTTGAAGTGGGGCAGCTTCACCTCCAGAGAGGAACTTAACCAAAGAATCAGAGCATTCATTGAGCATTTCAATCACAGGTTTCCGGGCTGATCTGAAAGCCCAGCTCATCCAAAAGGTGGCCGTTCGCTTTGGCTGAATCTTCAGCCGACATGAAGACCAGCAGTCAGGCGGATAAAACTGACTCAAAACCTTCAAATTGTGGTGGGCCGATAATCGCTGGCTCGGAATGCTTGCCGACACCGGCATGTGCTTTTTTAAAGGCTTCCGACTTTGTCCAGTCTTCAAAATGCTGAGCACTTTCCCACATGGTATGCGACGAATACAACACATGGTCATCCTGTTCCGGGCCTTTCAACAAATGAAAAGACTTGAAACCGTCTACTTCATGCAGATAACTGTCACGACTACGCCACATCGCCTCAAAATCTGCGGTACGGTCTTTCTTAACCTTAAAGCGGTTCATTGCTATGTACATCAACGTTACCTCTCTCCAATAATCCCGGACAAGACTGATTAGAAATCCACCGTCACACCAACTTTAAAGTGCCGCCCGGCCTCCGTACGTGCCAATGCTGTAGCATGGCCTGATCTGCTATCAACGGTGTCCCAGTCCCAATACTTTTTATCGGCTACATTGAACAGTCCAGCATCAATCCGGGTGTTTTTACCCAGCTGATAATAGCCGGTGATGTCAAACACGCCATAACCACCGGGCAGGAATGGGTCTTCAGTGCCCAGTTCCACCGGATCAACATCGGCACGATCCTTGCCCTTCGCCGCAGTCACCGCCAGTTCGCTACCCCATTGATCACCGGGGGCATCATAACGCACTGCCAGCGTGCCATTCAGTGGTGCAATAGAGTTCAGTGGTGTTTTTGCACCACCTTTCTCATAGGTGCCCTCGGCATAAGCCAGCGTGCCACGCACCGAGATATTG
>PDWJ01003520.1_pt1 | contig 23400 bp, 17 predicted proteins | sample 1430881 | NCBI WGS metagenome assembly PDWJ01 (sample SAMN01162460, study PRJNA174530) | Oral metagenome, whole genome shotgun sequencing project. | biome: Marine environment; feature: Marine mammal; material: Swab sample of the gingival sulcus; isolation source: swab sample of gingival sulcus... | reverse complement strand
TTTTACCGCAGATGGATTTAGCAAGTTCAATACTGGTATGAATGGCTGCAAAATCCGGAACCCTGTCCAGAAAAACAATCTGGAATATCCCAATACGCAGGATGGTTTTGACTTTGGAATCGATGCGGTCAAAGGCCAGTTTAGAGCTGTGGCGGATCAATTGATCAATACGTCCCCTGTGTCTGAATACCCCGAACACAATGGCATGGAGAAGTCTTTTGTCCTTTTGACCCAAACCGTCAATCCGGGATGCCTCATCCTCAATGGCACGGTCAAGGGGCAGGGTGGGTTTTTGCCCTGCCTGGATCAGGGTAAAGGCGATATAACGTGGATCAGCGGTCATGTTCATTCAAAACAGACCAACTGATCAATTTTATTTCCACAAAGAAATGCGGCTGCATCAAGGCGCTTTCCTGAACTTTTCATCAGCTCAAGTATCTGAACAACACCATCTCCCGCAGCCACAAACAGGCCCTGATCGCTGCAGCTTACAACGGTGCCCGGCGGGACGGACGTCTGCACGGGAGCGGATGAAACAGCAGCTTTATAGATTTTAAGGCGTTTTCCGCAAAGTTCCGTAAAGGCCCCGGGCCAGGGTGTCATGGCATTGATGTGGGCACAGACCGCCTTGGCACTGCTGTCCCAGTTAATGCGGCCGTCAGATTTTTTAAGCATGGGGACATAGGTGGTTTTTGAATGATCCTGGGGAACAGGGGTGATGGTTCTTTGTTCAATACTGTGGATGGTTTTAATAATAAGGTCGGCACCCATCCGGGATAGCCTGTCATGCAGCGTTGAGGCGTTATCCTGCGGATCCACAGGTGTTGTTTCCATCATCAGAACATCCCCTGCATCCATTTTTTCAGCCATCACCATGGTGGTTACACCAGTTTGTTCATCCATATTTAAAATCGCCGCCTGGATGGGGGCAGCCCCCCGGTATTTGGGTAAAAGGGAGGCATGAATATTTATGGGATACATTTTGGGAATATCCAGTACCTGCCGTGAAAGGATCTGTCCATAGGCGACCACGACAAAATAGTCCGGTTCAAGGCTGGAGAGAAGCGCTACGCCTTCTGGCGTGTTTATTTTTTCAGGCTGGTAAATGTCAATGCCAAGGTCCAGTGCGATCCTTTTGACTGCGGAAGGACTAAGCTTTTTCCCCCGGCCTTTAGGCCGGTCCGGCTGGGTTACTGCCAGTAAAATGTCAAACCCCGGCTCTTTTTCCAGGGTCTTAAGTGCCGGAACAGAGAATTCCGGAGTTCCCATGAAAACGATGCGGATATTTCTCATTTTTTGTTTTTTAATTGTTTTAACCGTTTTTTCTTATACATGGCCCGTTTCAATGCAGAAATCCTGTCAATGAACAGGATGCCGTCAAGGTGGTCAATTTCATGCTGCATGATCACGGACATAAGCCCGTGGGCCTCAAATTCAATGGTTTCACCATCAATGGTCATGGCCCGTACCGTGACACTGGCATGCCGCCTGACATCGGCCCTGTAATCCACAACACTTAAACATCCTTCCTTTTCAGAGATAAAGGTCTCTTGGGATTTGGACAGGATTTCAGGATTAATCAGTGCGGTAAATGTTTTGTCTTCAGTGTCTTTTTGCTCCTCTCCTGCATGGGGATCATAAACAATCACCCGGCGATTGATTCCGATCTGGGGGGCGGCAAGACCGACGCCTGGTTCATGGAACATGGTCTCCCCCATATCCTCAATCAATATTTTCAACTCATCATCAATGGTTTCAACAGGTATAGATACCTGATTTAAAGAGGGTTCGGGATAAGTGACAACATCAAGAATAGCCATCTATTTTAAAATGTCCTTTGCCTGTTGAATATCTTTTCTGATCTGATCGGACAACTGCTCAATATTTGAAAATTTAATCTCATCCCGAAGTCGTTCCACCATATTAACGCGTATCCGGGAGTTATATATATCTTCTTTAAAATCAAGAATATGAACTTCAATGGTAAAGATCCCATCTCCAAAGGTTGGGGAAAAACCGATGTTGGCCACCCCCTTGAAGTTGCCGTGGATGGTTTCAACCGTTACCGCATAAACCCCGAACTTAGGGCATAGTTCATCATGCAGTTTTATATTGGCCGTGGGAAATCCAAGCTGACTGCCCCCGCGTTTGCGGCCTCTTACAACCTGTCCCCGAATTTGGTAAAACCGCCCAAGATAGTGCTTTGCCCTGTCCACATGGCCATCCATGACAAGTTTTCTGATTCTTGTGCTGGAAATACGTTCTGTGCCGGATTCAACATCCTTTATCCACTCTGGAACAATGGTCTGATACCCAAGTTCTTTGCCCATTGTTTTGAGTAGCCCAACATTGCCGATCCTGTTTTTTCCAAAGGTATAGTCCGGACCAACAATAATGGTTTTCATACCAATTTTATTTACAAGAATATCTTTAATAAATGCCTGGGCTGATATCTGTGCAAAGGCTTTGTCAAAGGGCAGGCAAAGCAGTACGTCTATTCCCGAGGATTCGATCAGTTCAATTTTCTGGTCCCGCCGGGTGATTAAAGGGGGAGTGGAGATCCCCAAGGCTCTTAACGGATGCGGTTCAAATGTCATGGCTATGCAGGTTCCGCCAACCTGGGTCCCCTGCTCAATCACCTGATTCAACAGTGCCTGGTGACCTTTATGCACACCGTCAAAATTACCAATGGTAATAACGGCATTTTTAAAGGGGGTCTTAATCTGATTCAAATTCTCAATTAATTCCATGCAACAAAGCGATTGAGTGTGTGCCGAAGTGGCGGAATTGGTAGACGCACTAGTTTCAGGGACTAGCGAGCTTACGCTTGTGGGAGTTCGAATCTCCCCTTCGGCACCACCTTAAAAATCAAAAAGTTAAGAGAATATCTGACTCTTTGATTTTTTATTTTTCAGGTGTTGCATTGTCGGATCATCCGACGTCACGCAGCCGTAATTTCCATCTCGGTGTTCAACTGCCAGGCCGGTTCCGATTTTGTAATGCTCGTTTTTCAGGTGCTATTTTCATAACTTTGGTTGACAAAAGGCAAGTCTATATCCTATAAAATAACAATCTTAGACTTCGTATTTGTATTGATTTTTATTTGGATACAATGATGTTGTGCCAAATAACCTCGAAGTCATTTGGCCGTTGATCATTGATAAATGGATTGCTATCCAATGAATAGCATATCGTAAAACCTTATTATTACAACAAGTTATATACCATTTTACATAACTTTCAATATATTATCGAAAGTATATTAAAAAGGAGCTGTTAAATTGTTAGAAATTTATAGATCTTTGAAATTGTTATTCATTATTAGTGCGTATCTTTTAATCTGCGGAAGCGTTGTGACTGCTTCCGAAACCGGGAACCTTGGCCCTATACCTTTAAATGATATCCTGGAAGATATTATAAAAACCAACCCGGAAATTATAGCGGCCAGGGAGAACTATCGCAGTGTCCTGGAAGAGCTTTCTATCGCGAAAAGCGGCTACTATCCTAAAATCGGCGCAGAAGCGTCCATAGGCCCTGAAGTTACGGAAGGTGTTGACACCAACGATAAGAGTGAAGAATATATTGCATCCAGGGCATTAATATATCTTCGGCAAAACCTGTTCAAAGGGGGAGAGACAAAAGCATTTGTCGAGGAGACCAATGCTCGGATACTCTCTGCAGCCTATGAAGTCGTCACGGTTGCCAACCGGGTTTTTCTCGAAACAGTTGAAGCGTATATCAATGTATTGAAAGCCCGTGAACTGCTGGCTTTTTCAAAACAAAACATGATGACCCAGGAACGGATACTGAGCCAGGTCAAGGAGCAGACCACAGCGGGCTTTACCCGTGTTTCCGATCTAACCAACGCCAAGGCCCGGTTGTCCCTTGCCCGGGGAAATCTGATCTCAGCCCAGCAGAACCTGAACCATGCGGTTGTAAAATTTCATCGCCAATTCGGCCGGGTGCTCAGGCCGGAACAATTTGTAATGCCCGAACCAGCCTTTAAATTTCCGGATACGGTTGAAAAAACCATTGATTTTGCATTTCGCAACCATCCGGCCCTGGCGGTTGCAAAGTTCAATATCCATGCGCGAAAATCTGCCTATGAGCGGACAAAAGGCGCCTACTGGCCCAGTCTCGACCTTGAATTGAAAGCGCAGTACGAGGATGATGTTGACGGGGATGATGGGTATACTACCCAGACCTCGGCATTGTTAAAATTGAGTTACCTGTTTTTCGACGGGGGAATCCGCAAAGGAGAAAAAGGTCAGAAATATCACTCCCTGCTTGAAGAATATCAGCTTGCATATACCGAACGAAGAAATGTTAATCAGGCGGTCCGGCTGGCGTGGAATATCAATCAGGCGGAACAGGTTAAACAAAAATTTCTCCATGATCATCTGGCCTTGAGTGATGAGACCTTAACGGCGTTTAAAGATGAGTACCATTTAGGCCGCCGGACGCTATTAGATCTTCTTAATATGGAAAATGAGTATAATGCGGCCCAGGTTGCCAATACAGAATCCCAATATAACCGGCTGACGGCATATTACAGGATATCACAGGCAACAGGGATGCTGATTCATGAATTTGATAACGGACTGCTGGCAGCAGTGAACCTTCCTGCTGAAAAGCCCTATGACCTTGCAGAATACGAAAAAGAGATCCTGGATCCGAACCGTGACGTCGATTGGGTGGACGATGTCAGTGATCAATGCGATAACTCAATTAAGTGTTCAAAAGTGTCAGCCTATGGCTGCGCCGGCGAGCTTGTTCCATCGGTGGGTTACACCGAACCGGTAAACATCAAGCCCTATATCCAGCCCAAAGAAGGCACCCCGAAGCGCTGAATCTCAAGATAGATGAAAGAAAGGAATTTCGACTGGCAATATATTAATTTCATTTGATGAATGCCCGGAATCAAGCATTTATTTTTAGTATTGACTGCCCTGGTGGTACCGGTGCTTTTTGCTGACACCACCACCCGGTTTTTTGTACCTGAAAACCTGCTGAATACATATGAAAAAAATTATGGGGGTCAGGCGGTCAGGCGCTTAGACAGCCTCCTTGCGATGATGGAAGACCAGATTGGTCTGCCCGAAGATCAGATTGTTATTAATGTAAACAATTTTTTTAACCAATTGGCATATCGTTCCGATCAGAAAACGTGGAATAAAAGTGATTATTGGGCCAGCCGTCTGGAATTTCTCGGCAAAGGACAGGGTGACTGCGAAGATTTCGCCGTCGCCAAATTTTTAACCATGGTGCAGCTTGGCATCCCTGGTGAGAAAATCTTTCTTACCTATGTTCGTGCCAGAGGATTTCCACAGCCGGCCCACCTTGTTGCGACCTATTACAAAACACCGGGCACAGTGCCCCTTGTCCTTGACAACTATATCAAAACGCTTTTGCCTGCCACACAACGGGCGGATCTTGTCCCGGTTTACAGTTTTACAGCCAGGGATCTTTATATCCAGAAACAGCACGGACTGGGTAAACGCGTAAGCCGCAGGTTGTTGAAAAATCAGCTCAAACTAAAGGCCATTGATCTGGAAATCCAGGAGATTGAACATTGAGTCTTTTAAAGCAGACACAGCTATTGGTCACCTTGCTTCTGACTGCAACCCTGTTGATTGTCTTGCGGATCAATTTTAATACGGCCCGGGAATTTACCGCAAATGAATCCTATCTGAACACAAAAAATCACGCGAACATGCTTGCCCTGACGCTGGGTACCAGACCCATGGATGAAGATTTCATGAAAACCAGTATCAACGCCATGTTCGACGGCGGATATTTTGAATCCATATCACTGCTCCGCCAGGACGGAACCCTGGTGTACGAAAAGCGTGAACAAGTGGCAATCCATGGCGTGCCTTCTTTTTTCGTTACTTACATTGACCTTGGCATACCAGAAGTTGAGGCAAAGGTAATGGCGGGATGGAATATCTTTGGCACCCTTAAAATCAAAGGCCATCCAGGCTCATCCTACACAAAACTGTGGCAAACATTGGAACAGCTGTGTTTGCAGTTTCTTGTACTTGGCATCCTTGTTTTTATCTTAAGTTTTTTAGGATTGCGCCATCTTTTGGGCGCCCTGGAAAACATCAAACACCAGGCAGAAGAGATCAGCAATAATGCGTTCATCATCAATCAGGATATCCCCAGAACACCGGAGCTGAAACAAGTGGTTCTCGCCATGAACACCATGGTTGAAAAAGCACAGTCCGTTTATGCACACAACCTTGAAAACCTAAGCAAGTATCAAAAATTAAAATATCAGGATAAAATTACCGGCCTTCACAACCGTACAGCCTTCATCAAACAGCTTACCGCGGTTACCGTGGATAAGCGCCCAAAAGGGCTGGGCCATGTTGTCATTTTGGGTCTGACCGGCATGGAGGAGATTGAGGGCTCGGGCAACCGGCCCCTTGTCCATAAAATTTTCAAGGATATGGCAGACATTCTATGCACCCGGACAGAGGCCGCGGTACCGGATGCCGCCACGTACAGATTGCCAAGGCGCGAATTTGCCGCAATCCTGCCGGACACCGAAGCAAAAGCGGTGGTGAACCTTATTGAAGGTATTATAAAAAAATTTTTGTCAGAAAAAGACAGGGATATGCCTGACACCATCAAAGTCTATGCAGGGGTTTCATCCTATAACAAAAATGATGAGGTCGGCATGGTGCTTTCCAGAACGGATTATGCATTGTCAAAAGCAAAAATCGGGCACCCTGGAACGGTCAGCGTATTCAAAGAAGAGTCATTCCAGAAGGCCTTGGGAAAACAGGAATGGAAAACACGGATGGATGCCGCCTTTACCAATAACCTTTTTTTTCTGACAGCCCAGCCCGTGCGCTCTGATCGTGGTGAATTCCACCGTGAAGTCTTTATCAACATGGTGGACCAGGAAGGGCTCCAGAGAAAGGCAGGTCTGTTTATGCCCATGATTACAACCCTGGGCCTTGCAAGTAAGTTAGACCGGTATATCCTGGAAAGATCTGCGGCATTCCTGCAGGAAAATCAGGGAATCACCCTGGCCGTAAATATTACGACAGAATTTTGCAGGGACAATCTGGCTGTGGCCTGGCTGCGGCAGTTTCTTTCGGATAAAAAATCGCTGGCAGAGCATCTTTTATTTGAGATACATGAAAATACATTGATAAATTTCCCTGAAATCTGTTTTGATTTTGCAGGGCTAATCACAGGAAAGGGGTTTAAACTGGGTATTGACCGGTTTACCATGCATGCGACTTCACTGAACCTGCTGGATAAAATAAAACCCTGTTACATTAAAATTGAACGGGATTATCTTGAGGTCTTTGATGATCCGCAAAAAGCAGATATGGTTTTAAATTCATTGTTCACAATTACCCAAAGCCTGGGGATAAAATTGATTGCCACAAAAATTGAAAATGAAGCCCAACGGATTGAACTTGCAGGTAAACAGATAACTTATTTCCAGGGACACGGCATTGCTGGAATTTCGCCGCTAAATGGTTAAGGCCCATGATCAAAATAAAAACTCCCATCTGCTTGCCTTTTAAGCCGCCCTCGGCGTTACGCCAACGGACACATATATCGAATATGCATCCATTGGCGTGCCTTGATGGCGACTTAAAATCCGGCGCAGCTTTGGGCGCTTTAATTCTGATCATGGGCCTAAAAGGATACATATGAGCAAATCCCATTTTTCCGATCCTCTGATGCAGTGCCTGGTCGCAATGACCAGACTCAACCACACGCCCAGTTCTGAAAAAGTCCTGTCCCATGGCCTTCCGTTTGAACCTGGTGCAGACCGGCAGCGGCTGTTCAGTATTGACAACCCCAAAGCCAATTTTTCGCGTGCGGCTGAAAAAGCCGGGTTTGTTTCAAAGCTGCAGAAGCGCAAACTTCACCAGATTCCCTCCCTGGTTCTCCCTGCCATTCTCACCCTTAAAGATGACAATGCCTGTCTTCTGCTTGACATTGATTTTGAGAAAAAAAATGCCGAAGTGATTATCCCCAGCCTTGATGACAATCCGGTTGAAATCAGCCTTGAAAAACTGGAAGCAGAGTACCTGGGATATGTGTTTTTTCTTAAAAAAAAATATAGAGGCGCGGAACAGACAATTGGGACAGCCGGTATTCTCAAGAAAAAAAACTGGTTTTTCGGCACACTCATGAAATTCAAAGGGGTTTACGGCAGAGTGCTTCTTGCCACATTTCTGGTGAATCTTTTTGTCATTGCAGGACCGATGTTCACCCTGAATGTGTATGACCGCATTATTCCCCATCATGCAACGGACACGTTGTGGGTGCTGGCCTGTGGGGTCGGCCTGATCTATATTTTTGATCTGATTCTTAAAAATATCAGATCCTATTTCCTTGAAAATACCGCACGCCGCAGCGATGTGATTCTTTCTTCCATACTTTTTGAACAGGCCATGAACCTGAAATTGCGCGATAAGCCGGGGTCTATCGGTTCTTTTTCAAGCATTATAAAAGACTTTGACGGCATACGCTCTTTTTTTGCCTCAAGTGCAATCACCGCATTTATTGATCTTCCCTTTGCGGCGATTTTCCTTCTGGTGATTTATTCAATTCAGCATCTCATTGTGCTCATCCCCCTTGCAACGGTTCTTTTAATTCTGGTCATCAGTATCCCCATGCGGTATTCGATCCAGAAAACCATCAACAGTACCCATGATGCCACCCACCACAGAAACAGTGTGCTCATAGAATCTTTATCCAATCTTGAGGCGGTAAAGGCGTTTAATGCAGGCAGTTCCATGCAGTGGCACTGGGAGGAAAGCTGTGGGTTCATTGCGGACAAAAGCCGGCGGTCACGGATCAAATCCGCATCTCTTTCCACCATGACCGCTTTTTTAACACAGGTGAACAGCGTGGCCATTATTATTGCCGGCGTCTACCTGATCAAGGATGGCGCATTAACCATGGGCGGCCTGATTGCGGTCAATATCCTTGCGTCCCGATCTATTTCTCCCATGGCCCAGGCTGTTTCCTTGATGTTGAATTTCGGGCAGATGAAAGCTGGATTAAAATCCCTGAATACGTTCATGGAAAAAGATGTCGAACGGCCTGAAAACAAAAAATTTATCCACCGGCCCAACTTTAAAGGGGACATTGAGTTCAAAGATGTCAGTTTCAATTACCCTGAAGAGCAGAGCCGGGCTGTCTCAAGTATCAGTTTTCACATCAAATCAGGGGAGAGGGTCGGGATCATTGGTGCTGTGGGGTCAGGAAAATCCACCATTGGAAAGTTGCTGCTCAGCCTGTTCGATCCAAACGAAGGTGCTGTTTTTATTGACGGCCTGAACATCAACCAGATTGATCCGGCAGATTTACGGCATAATTTTTCCTACGTGCCCCAGGATGTGACCCTTTTTTCCGGAAGTGTGCGGGACAATATCACCCTGAAATCGGCCCATGCCCCGGATGAGAGCATTATCAGGGCGGCCAGGATCGGCGGGGTAAACACATTTACCGACCGCCATCCCCAGGGTATGGATCTCCAGGTCGGGGAGAAGGGAGCCCGGCTGTCCGGGGGACAGCGTCAGTCGGTGGCCGTTTCCATGGCATTCATTGAAGATAGTCCAATGATCTTGCTGGATGAACCCACAAATGCCATGGATTTTAATACCGAAGCCCAGGTGATTGCAAATCTTGGCCGGGTAACAAAAGGGCATACCACCATTATTATCACCCATAAGCCTTCAATCCTTAAAATTGTTGAACGGCTTCTTGTGATGGATAAAGGCAAGCTTGTCATGGACGGCCCTAAAGATCAGATTCTTGCTAAGCTGGCAGGGAATGCATCCCCCACCGTCTAAGACCCCGGTCATACCCCTGTCATTGTTTACCGCAACGGACCGGAAACCAAGCAGATCTGCCTAAAAGGCCAGGGAGTTAACCTTGATTGGAACCAACAAAAATGACCATTGATATCAATTCTGTTAAAAAAATTACGCCCCAAAGATGGCCCGTGGGAAATAAGAAAAAATACAGCCGGACCGATATCGAATTTATGGACAGCCTGAGTGCTGCTGTTTTATCGGACAGCCCGGCCAAAACCAATATCCTGCTTTATGCCATTGCCCTGGTGGTCATTTCCCTTATTGTATGGGCCAATTATGCACAACTTGATGAAAGAACCCAAGGTATCGGCCGGTTGATTCCTTCCCGGCAGATCCAGGTGATCCAGAACCTTGAAGGGGGAATCATCAAGGAGATCAAAGTGGTTGAGGGAGACAGCGTTGAAAAAGGACAGATTCTGATTGTCATTGACAGCACAGGGGCCGGCAGCTCCTTTGAAGAGAGCCGGACCGTGATCAATGAACTGCGCGCCCGTTCCATCCGGTTTGCAGCGGAAGCTGGCATTCAAAGTTTTAACGCAGGTATAGAAAAAGAAAAAGACCTTGCACCCAATCTGATCGAAAAGGAAAAAAGACTGTATGATGCCAATGTGGTTCGCAAACAAAGTGAAATAGAAGTGTTAAAACAACGTATCAGACAGCGGGAGATTGAATTGTCCGACACCCGTATGTCCATAAAGAATCTGAAAACCAGCAAAGAGATGCTCGCCCGGGAAATGGCACTGACCCAACCCATGTTTGACAAACGACTGGTCTCCGAGCTTGAACTCATCCAGCTCAAGCAAAAGGTTCTGGATAAAAATCACGAATATGGCAGCGCGGTAAATCAGGCAAGATCACTGACGTCAAAAATAAAAGAAAGCCGGAATCAGCTCAAAGAGATCCAGAGCCGGCATAAGTCCGAAGCCCAGGAGGAGCTGAACAAGGCCCTGGCTGAAATATCCCGGCTGAAAAAAAACCAGGTGGCCATAGAGGACCGGGTGATGCGGACAAATGTACGTTCACCGGTGGATGGTACAGTGAAACAACTGCTGTTCAATACCGTGGGCGGCGTGGTTAAACCCGGTATGGATATTGTGGAAATCGTTCCCAATGATGATAAACTGTTGGTCGAGGCCAAGATACGACCGTCTGATATTGCATTTCTTTATCCAGGCCTGACGGCGGTGGTCAAACTGACGGCCTATGATTATGCCATCTACGGCGGCCTTGACGGCAAGGTGGTTCACATCAGTGCGGATACGATCAGCGATGACCGCCAGGAGGAATTCTACCTGGTCCGGGTCATGACCGAAAAAAACTACCTTGGCACCGAAGATAATAAAAAAGAGATAATTGCGGGAATGACGGCCCAGGTCGATATTATTACCGGCAAAAAAACCATTATGCAGTATTTGATGAAACCGATTCTGCGGGCAAAAAACAATGCGTTGAGGGAAAGATAGCATCATGACACCTGTCTATTATATTTACAGCAAAGATCAGATCCTGGTTGAGCTTTGCAGGAAGTTGTTCTACGGCAGAAAAAAGACAAAACACCTGTCACCCCAAAAAAAGCTTGCCAGTTATGATATCTCACAAAAAAATATTCTGATCATTGATTTAGAATCCTGCGACGAAACAGATCTGCCAAGGATTGTTTGCCCCTGCATCGCCCTTGTTGCCATCCCCCAAAAGGATCAGGCATTACGTCTTTTACAAAAAGGCATACGGGCTTACGGTAACCGGCACATGCATGAACAGAACCTGAAGCAGGCGGTCGCAATCCTTGAGGCCGGCCAGATCTGGCTTCCCCCGGCCATCATCACCCAGGTGATCTCGGCATTGCCGGAAACCAAACCCGGGGAGAAAGAAAAAGACCTGTTAAACCGCCTGACATCCCGTGAGGCAGAGGTAGCCAAATGGCTGGTGAATGGGTTGTCAAACCAGGAAATCAGTGAAAAAATGTTTGTTTCCATCCGAACGGTCAAAGCTCACCTGACCTCTATTTTCAAAAAAACCGGCTGCCGGAACCGCCTTGAACTTGCCACCCGGATGAAATAAAAAAAAGCCGTACTGGAAAATCCGGCACGGCTTTTTTGATCCGATAATTTTTATACGTATTTATACCTGAAATGAATCTCCATTATCAACATCCACATCAATATCCATACCGTCATTGACTGACTCAATGGTCACCTGGATGCTGTTATCAGCGACATTGGTGAACAAACCATTCCCATCATGGGTCCATTCTCCGCCGGCAACACCTGTCAGTGTAACAGAATCACCTGCTTCCCCAGTGATCTGAAGCGTATTATCCTCATCTGTCATGCTTAAAACTTGATCCAGGCTCAGGGTCGTCGTCTGATCCAGACCTTCTTCATTCAGATCAATACGTTCAATATTGCTGACATTACTGAAATCCAGCTCAGTTTCACTGGTCACCACCAGGGTGTCAAATCCGGAGCCTGCGTCAATCACATCATCGCCTGAACCTGAATCAATGGTATCGTCACCTTCCTGTCCGTAAATTATGTCACTTCCGGCACCGCCGTTAATCACATCGTCCCCCCCATCGCGCACATCGCCATCATTCGTCCCCGTTCCTAACACAGTTTCTTTTGCAAGGTCTTCATGATTGTCCTGAATATACTGGAGGGTCTGTGCTCGGGTCCAGGTCGACACTTCATTTTCAAGTGTTTCGAACACCAGCCATCCCGACCCTTTTGGCGGCTCTGTAATGCCGGATAGATCATGGTCAGCCGAGATATCAGCAAATACGCCGTCGGTATTCAAAACATCTCCGAAAATGAGATCATCTCCCTCATTGCCGTAAATCTCATCGCTGCCTGTTGGGTCTAAATAGATGTATTGGGGTAAGGGGTCAACCATCACATCTGAAAGCGATTCGGCTTCTATGGATAACGCATTACCTGTACTGTCAATCCCATCCATTATAATCTTAGGTAGGCCGTCTATATCGATACCCACGGCGCGGATGCTGTCCACCATACCTTTAAGTGTATTATATGCGTCTAAGTAATTCCCTCCTGTATTTGGTGATCCATCACTGAAAAAAATGACGCTGCTTTGATAATTATCATCAGGCTCAACGAAATCTTGGGCTTCGGTAAAGGCAGAATTATAATTGGTCAGTCCGATATCGCCTAGTTCAAGTGAAGTGCTATATCCACTCATCCAGTCTATGATTTCATCAATGCTATCAATAGATTCCGTACCAGTCGTAGAATTTATACCCCCCTCAATAACCACCGTGTCGTTTTGATTTGTAAATGAAATCCAGGCACTATGGTTGTCATGATCTGCCTTCCCTGCAAAGGGTAGAAGGTTGATTTTTATCTCATATCCGTGGGCCGCTTGCTGAACTCTGAGATAGAGCGTCTGAAGGGCAGACTGTGTTGCGTTAAAAAGATTATCAAGACTCGAACTGTCCGCGGCTGAATGCGAGCAATCCAGAACCAGTATATAATTGTTTGATACCGGTGTCACAGAACCGGGATCTCCAACCAGGATATTTGCACCTTCCTGGCCAACAATTGCTCCCTGACCATCTTCTTCCGGATTTACAGTATGGTAGTCCTTCTCCAAAGTGGATCCAGTATCATCATTGTATCCTTCGTCATCACCCTGTGGATCCGACCCGACGATAAACGCTGTTTCTGGTTCTGGCTCTGGTTCGGGTTCTGGCTCCGGTTCGGGTTCTGGTTCTGGCTCCGGTTCGGGTTCTGCTTCTGGTTCTGGTTCTGGTTGGACTTCGAGCTCGGATTCAGATTCTTCTGTAATTGTTATGTCTTCCCCTTCGCCATCTATATCGGGAATATCTTCATCTTCAATGTCATATTCAGTACCAAACAGATAACTGCCGACCTCGCCCCTGGTTTGATCACCTGCATAGAAGGCAAGATTATAGTCATGTTCGTCATCTTCCTCTCCTGCTGCAGGCTCTTGGTCAGGAATTTCCTCGCCCGCTTCCAGGGAGGCCTGGATTTCCTCAACTTCTGTGATAACCGCATCCTTTGAGTCAACTGTTGCAATAACCGTTTCGTCAATGGCGAGCCGGCTGTTTTCCGCCAGGGTCAGTATCCTTCCGTCGTTCAGCTCAATGGTAAGTTCTGCACCGGCTGCTGTTTCAATGATTTCATTTTCATAGACCATCTCCCCGGCCATGAGCTGGCGTACCTGGCCATCTGGGGTCCGTGCATTCACACTTCCTGTAATTGTTTTAATGATTCCGGCTTGTGTCATGATTCCTTCTCCAACTTATTTTAATTTGATTTAAACAATCTTTTAATGCCAAACAAAAAATTTGTTATTATTTCATACAACTATAATCGGTGTTTAAAAAAAAGATATTGTACCAAGGTCTAATTTTTTGTGGAAACATACTATCCTTTTATGATACAAGAGTAGCGAAGAAAAGTTCTAACCAATCATAATTTTATTTACCATACAGAGCAAGATATTGAAAAAAATACCTCGTTTTGGGTAAAAAAGTAATGTTTTTGTTTTTTTAAAACTGCAATTCAATGATGCCTATTTTATGAAAAACCTTTTTAATAAAAGGAGATATAGTTTTTTTGCAGAAGTGGTATTATTTTTGCATCATTACTTCATAAAAATTAGGTCAATAATTTTTTCTAACTACAACATATCAGGAGTTATCTCATGAAAAAATTTTTATGCCTCTTGGGCTTTTTATTGATTCTCGGGGTGGCAAGTCAGGTATCTGCAGCATCAATACCCCTTACTAATGACGGTTTTGAATCAGGGAACCTTACAGGCTGGGATTCCGAGAATACAACCGTAGCAAGTGAGTCTTCTTATCAGCACTTTGGTACTCATTACGCTGAAATAACAGGTACAACTAAGGCAATTTATAACGTAGAGACATCACCGGGTTTTTTTAACTCTGTCTCAGGATATGGCGGATACATAAGCCAAACGATTTCGTACAATGATCGTGATACATATAGCTTTGATTGGCTTTTCTTGTTCAGCGACGGCCATGCATATGATTATGCTTACTATAAAATTGATGGCGTTGAAGAAGTCTTCTATACTAAAGGATTTGATACTAATCCTCCAGTCGACTGGACCACCGAAACAATAACTTTTTCAGGAACAGGAACTGATGTCGAGTTCGAAATTGGTGTTGTCAGCTTTAACTCCCATAGCTACTCACAATTATTCATTGATGCAGCGCCTGTCCCAGTGCCGTCCTCCCTGCTTCTTTTAGGTGCCGGTCTTTTCACTATTTCAAGAATCCCCAGAAAAGAATGGTAACACCATACGATTAGGGGGCGCCCATTACCGGGAAAGCCGCTGAATGTCTTGCTGCAGTTCCCCTTTGGCAGGTGAACTGAACAACAGTCCACCAATCACTGAGAAACGAAATTGCCCCCAACATTGCCCAATAGGCGCTTAAGTGTTGCCTGTGGCATCTCTTCTTTCGGTTTTGCTTCCTGTGGCCTCCACCTTGGAGATAAGCGGGGAGCAAAACCGTAAACAGACACCTTGTAACCCATTGCCACTCCCTGAAACCAGTTCAACGCCTGCGTGATCCGCTCCAAGCAAAGAGCTCCCTTAGCTATCTTGGTGTCACCGCCATGACCGTCCCCACCCATAGGGAACCCACAGACAATTACTATTTCCACGCCACAGGGATGCGGACATGATGACCTGCCTTATTTTTAAAAAGCAAAAAACCATTATCCCGACCATACGTATACAGTTCATGGGTAACGCGCACATCCTGGATGCAATAGTCCACAATCAGATCCAGACGGCCTTCCCGCCACCATTTCAAGGCGAGAAGGCCGTCTGCACTTTTTTTAAGGCCCAGGGTATGACAGGCCAAATGATCCAGTGAAAGCCTGTAACCCAGACGCTCATGGACTTTTGTCAGAATATCCAGGGTAGGCAGGTTGTAAAAATTAAACCGGCTCAGACCGGACAGCACTTTGTAATCAAACCGGGTAATGTTAAACCCGATAATAAGGTCCATCTTCCCCAGGTGCGCCACCAGTTTTTCCATATCATCCTGGTAATAAACCAGAAAATCATTTTCAAGGGAATCGTAGAGCACAGCGCAGGATACTCCCATACGTTCGGCCTTGTGCCATCCGCCCACCTGCTTGGCAGACCGTCTGGTTTCAATGTCAAGCACGGCATATCTTGAAGGTGAACCCAAGGCAGGTTTTTTTTGATGTTCAGTTGTTTTTAAGACAGCAACATCCGGAAAAGCAGGCAGATGCGTGGCAGGTGCCAAAGCAGATTCCCTCTGCCCCGGCTTTTGTTCAAGGAGCATTTGAAGAATCTGCTTTGCCGCGTTCTTGTCTATGGGACGGTTTCCTGAACCGCATTTGGGTGAATGGACACAGGCCGGACACCCGGTTTCGCAGGGGCAGTCCCGGATTGCCTCATAGGTTCTTTGCATCAGAGTCACGGCATTGTCAAAGGCCTGTAAAGTCAGCCCTAAACCACCTGGCACGCCGTCGTATACAAAAACAACGGCCTTTTCAACCTGGGGATGAAAGGGCATGGAGATACCGCCCAGATCATTTCTGTCGGTCATCACCAGAAGCGGCATCATGCCGATGGCAGCATGCTCTAAGGCGTGAATCCCGCCCATGAAGTGCAGCTGATCCGTTTCAATGCGCTGCCGGATCCAGTCCGGAATTTCAATCCATAGCCCCTGGGTTTCATAGGTCAGTTCAGGCAGATCCAAAGGCACGATGCCAAGGGATTTCTGGCTTGACACAGATTTCATTTCATACCCTGTCACCTGTTCACGGATTTTCAGTTTGCCAAATCCCACCCGGGTGCCTTTGACCTGATCTATTTTCTCCACACCTATAATTTCAGTATTTTTCGAAGATCTTGCCCGGGTGTAGTAGCTGACCTTTTCCTTTTTCGCCCGGATCACGCCCTTAAGATGGTCAAACAGTCTCACCACAAAGGTTTGCCCACGGTGCAGATAAACCGCACCTTCATGGGTTTCAAAATAAGATCTGTGCCAATCAATTTCACCTAAACTTTGCCGGGTATCTTCCTTGAATATGGGAATGGTGCGCCCGGTTCCCCTTAAACTGACCTCCCTGTGGGGATGTTTCCGGGGAGAAAACCAGGTATTCCCGTCCCGGCTGAGCAGCAGCTTGCCTGTACGCCCCAGTGTCTGTATCCGTTCCTGAACAACCGGCGGCTTTAACATGGGATCATCGGCATCAAGGCTGAGCTCAGCAGCCGCGCAATCCAGATGGCGATTAAGAATTTGGGGATTTTCAGGATTGATCCGGGCGGTTTCAGGGGGCATGGAAAAAAAGATGTCCGGATGGTTGATGAAATACTGGTCCAGGGCGTCTGCATGGGCAATGAGCACCATGGCAGAGTCATTGCCGCCCCGCCCTACCCTGCCTGCCCGCTGCCAGGTGGACATCATGGTTCCCGGATACCCCACAAGGATGCAAAGGTCCAGATTGCCGATATCAATACCAAGTTCAAGGGCAGAGGTTGACACCACGCAAAGCAGTTCACCGTTGGCAAGTTTGTGTTCAATCTCCCGCCGCTCTTCGGGAAGAAATCCGGCCCTGTAGGCGCATATCTTATCCGCCATGGTTATAGGCGGAGCGCTTATGCGCTTCGGCTGTCAAGCCCAATGGAGCGCAGCTCATCCGGCGGACGATAGGTCGGAGCGCGGAGCGCTCCGACCTATCACGGCAATAAGTTCCGTAATTTTTCTGGACTGGGTGTAAACAATGGTGGCAAGGTTTCTGTAAACCGCAACATGGATCAGTGTGATGGCCGTTTGGGCTGCACCATTTAATCCCTTCATCATTAAAATATCTTTTTTCCCGCAGGGAGCCCCTTGTTCATTCACCACCGTCACCGGCAGTCCGGTCAGTTCTGAGGCAAGTTGTCCGGGGTTGGCAATGGTGGCTGAACAGAAAATAAAACAGGGGTCAGATCCGTAAAACCGGCATATCCGCAAAAGCCTGCGAAACACCCAGGCCATGTTTGAGCCCATGATCCCGCGGTAGGTGTGCACTTCATCCACGACGATATATTTAAGGTTTCCGAAAAAAGAGGCCCATAAATGATGGTGGGCCAGTATGGCCAGGTGCAGCATTTCCGGATTGGATAAAAGGACGTTGGGCGGATGATTACGAATCTTGGTCTTTTGATACCCTGTAAGATCTCCATCATAAACGCCTGCTGTTAAAGGTTGTGAAAAAACAGCATCAGCCTTGGCCAGCATCTTATTGACGGTGTCAAGCTGATCCCTGGCAAGGGCTTTGAGGGGAAACAGGTACAGGGAATGGGCATGGGGATCACAGATCAGCGCATCCATCACCGGCAGATTATACACCAGACTTTTTCCCGATGCCGTGGGCGTGGCAATAACTGTATGACACCCATCAAGGATGAGCGAAATGGCCCGGGCTTGGTGGGTATACAGATTTTTAATGCCAAGCTTCCCAAGAAGATGGGATAAATCATTTTTAAAGCAGGGAAAGGTATTGGGCGATGCCCAGACCGCAGGTTTGGCATCCAATATTTTATGGCTTACAATATCACCTGCAAACCCCTTAAAGGATTTTAATCCGGTAATATATTCATCTAATATGTTCATCGGGTTTCACGGGTTAATTTTGTGGGCCTAAGCCGTTGCCAGAAAAATGGCCCTGACCGGTGCAGGATACCCTTCAACGGTTTTTGACGGATCTTGGGGATCCAAAAAATCTTCAAGGGATTCCGTTTTAATCCACTGGGTTTTGCGTTGCTCTTCAAGGGTGGTATCTGTGATATCCACACATCTGATATCGAAAAATCCAGCCCGGGCCAGCCAGGCTTCCATAACAGACAAGTCAGGGATAAAAAATACATTGCGCATTTTAGCGTACCGGTCAAAGGGAAACAAACAACAATTATTTTTCCCCTCAATCACCAGATTTTCCACAACCACCCTGCCCCCCGGCACAAGGCTGTCATGGATCTGTCTGAGCATCTTCAGCGGGGATTTGCGATGGTACAAAATTCCCATGCACAACACCAGATCAAAAAACCGGTTCATGGCCGGCAGCTCCTTGTAGGTGGCCGGTAAACAGAATACATGTTTCAGATTCAGATATTTTTGTGCCGCACAATACTGGTAATAAAAAGCACTTTGGGGCTCAAGGCCTAAAACAAACATGGGGTCTGACGCCGCCAGTTTAAACATGTAATAGCCGTTGCTTGAACCGATATCCAAAATTTTTCTGTTTTTAAGGTTAGGCAGATGGAACACCAAACGCTCCCATTTCATCCAGGACTGCCACTCGGAATCAATGTGAACACCAAAAAAGTCAAAGGGGCCCTTGCGCCAGGGACTCAGATTGACAAGCGCATTGTAAAGCCTGTCTTTTTCATTCGGTAAAAGCTGGTCTGCCTGACCGATGCAGACAGCTTTAGAAGATGGATCAGGCGATAGATGAGATGACGGATCTTCGATGTGCGGACAAATTTCAGGCAGGTCTTCAACCACGGATTTAAACTTTTCAAAGTTTCCCCCGGCAGAATCAAGAAACGCCCTTTTATCTTTGACCAACTTTTCCAGGGCATCATACCATTGACCCCGTCCCAGGTGTCCGAAGTTTGTTAGAAACTCTTCCATCCCAAATTGATATCCTGACAGTCACAAACTACCGGCATAGCCGGTAGCTTGAAGAGAGCCCCTGGAGGAGGCCTGTCCCTGATTGTTATTTCTTATTTATTTTCGAAATCAAATTTCATTTGTCGATTTTCTGTACTTTCTTGGTTTCGGATATATTGACGTATTCGGTTTTCATCTAACCCTACCGTACTCACAAAATAACCTCTCACCCAAAAACTCTTTGAACCTCTCATCTTATTGGAACAATATTGATGCAACCGGATTGCACTTTTTCCTTCTTCCCGACCTGCCCTTTGGGGGCCCTCGGGAAGAAAGTTTAGCTCGTCTGGTCGGCAAAGCCCATCAGGATCACACTAGCAGAGCTGATGGTTTAATGCAATTAATTATTTTAACGATGCAGATACCGATCTTCTGGCCAAAATACCGGATACGGACGCTAAAGTACGGCACAGGATGGGGGATCTGGCTTGGCAGAACGCCAAGGACAGAATCTGGTTCTGCGGCAGAAAGGCCCACCGGGTTGAAACGGGAAAACAGACCTTATTCATCATCCCTGTGGAAGCCATATTCAACAATCATGAAAAGGCCTATCGCAGTGCCCTCACTGGTGTCGGCCCTAAAAACCATCAGATTTCAGTGGTGTTTGTGGAGCCGTGTCAAAAAATTTCCGACGAAAAACAATTTATCCGGGAAATGACTGCTCTGACCAGCAGAGATACTTTGACCTGCCTCATTGAATACATTTTCATTGACTACAAATTCCTTGTGGATATCCGGCACAACTCTAAAATTTTCAGGGAAAAACTGGCAATCAAAGCCGGTGAGTTGATCACAGAATAAACCACCGGTTAGGCAGATCTTGATTACAGGCACCGGGTATGATATTAAACTCAACCATAAAAATTTTGCCCTAGCACTGCAAACGTCGTAAGTTAGGGGGAATAGCGTCAGTGGCGTAACGCCAAAGACGGCTTAAAAGACAAGCAGATGGGTGATTTTATTTTGACCATAGGCCATATACGATAAAATCTTTCACAGTATCCGGCAGGGGCAATACAACACTATGACATCGCAACTTGATTTAGTTAACGCCATTCATGATATCAGCTGTCCCAAACTGCTGATAAAACAATTTGACGGAATCCATATCAACCGTCCCTCACAAAGCAATATGGCGTCGCTGTCAGATCAGGCCTACGTGCCGGCCATACGCCCGACAAGCCTTGGGGATTCAGAATTTAAACGACGCCATGGATTAACGTATGCCTATGTCGCGGGTGCCATGGCCAACGGTATCGCATCCACAGCACTTGTCAAGACCATGGGTGAAAACGGGATGGTGGGTTTTTTTGGTGCCGGCGGGTTAAGCCTTTCACAAATCGAAGCCGCCATTCATGAGCTTAAGGACGCCCTTGGGGATAAACCCTTTGGATTCAATCTGATCCACAGCCTGGCAGATCCGGACCATGAAATGGCAACGGTAAAACTTTATCTTGACCATGGGGTAACCCTTATCTCTGCGGCAGCATTCCTGCGCATCACCCTGCCTTTGGTCTATTATCGTGTTAAAGGCATCCATAAAAACAGCCAGGGGGTCATTGTTACCCCCAACCATATTATTGCAAAAGTGTCACGCATTGAGGTGGCCCGGCAGTTTTTTGCACCACCCCCTGAAAAACTGCTCAAGCAATTGATTGACCGGCAGATGATCACTGCACAGGAAGCCATTCTTGCCGCTGAAATCCCCATGGCCCAGGACCTTACCGCCGAAGCCGATTCCGGTGGACACACGGATAACCGCCCTGCCCTGGCCCTTTTACCAACATTCATTGCCCTGAAGAACCAAGCCATGGCAGCATATCATTTTAACAGACCGCTATGTGTCGGTCTTGGCGGCGGCATTGCCACGCCGGAATCTGCCTGTGCCGCTTTCAGTATGGGTGCTGCATATATCCTTACCGGATCCATTAACCAGGCATGTGTGGAGGCCGGTATCTGTCAGGATGTAAAAAAACTGCTCAGTCAGGCTGAACAGGCGGATGTTGCCATGGCCCCTTCCGCAGACATGTTTGAAATCGGCGCACGGGTTCAGGTGCTTAAACGGGGTACCTTGTTTCCTGTACGTGCGGAAAAACTGTATCAGTTTTACAAAAATTACGCTTGTTTTGCAGACCTTCCCCTGGCTGACCAAAAGGAGATTGAAGATAAGTTTTTATTCACTTCTTTTGATGCAGCATGGCAGTCCACCCGTAAGTTTTTCCTGTCACGGGGAAATCAGCAGGAGGTGGACCGGGCAGAACAGAATCCGGCTCACAAAATGGCCCTGGTCTTCCGATCCTATCTTGGGCAGTCTTCCAAGTGGGCCATCCAGGGGGATGCCCAGCGTACAATGGACTACCAGGTCTGGTGTGGACCTGCCATGGGCGCATTCAACCAGTGGGCCAAAGGCAGCTTTCTTGAACCCCATACCAACCGGTTTGCAGCAGAAATCGCCATGAATCTGCTCACCGGTGCCTGTGTTGTCACCAGGGCGGCGTTTGCAAGGGCCCAGGGGCTTGAACTGCCCCCTGGTGCAGGACATTTCTCTCCCATGCCGCTTGCTGAAATATTAAAGCTGATTTCTTCAGAATCGATATAGTGCCTGAACGAAAACCTGGAAATTTTATCGACAGGCTGTTTATGTATCATGGGCCTAAAATACCGTTTCGCATAAGCCCGCCATAATGGACAAGGGCCGGCCTGTAGAAATTTGAATCAAGTTTTGAGAGTATATCTCTTACCAGCGTTGACTTTCCAGCCCCTGAAGGACCGGATAGCGTGAAGCTTTTGCCATTGGAAATCAAAGATAATGCTGTCCTTAGAAAACGCGTATCCTGTACTCCCAGGTATGGCACTTTCAATCGATTAGGTATCAGCAAACGGATGCATGTTGTAACTGAAAAAATCTTTGGCTGATTCGCCGTTTTGTCTCATGCCTTCCTCCCATTCGGATTTTCAAACCGCCTGGCATTGGTGGCAGGGTCAATCATACGGGCTCTTGTCATATATTCTCCAAAATAGATATTTTCTGTATCCCAGGGCATATAATAAATTTTAACCCTTGAGCCCGGCAGATATCCAGGCACTTCGTATTTTCTTTTTTTGAATTGTATGCTTGAATCTTTATAGACCCGGCACCGCCGTTCCATTCTGAATAGGGCTTCAAGGTCAGTTCCCGGTGGAAGGGGACGGCAACAATTCCGGGTCTGCAACCTTTTTTGTAGCGGTGTACACCCTGGTCCATAATGGATACGTTCATGATATCGTCCTGACCAGCGCTTAAACTCATGATTGATTTGCTGTACAGTTTTGTATTTGTCACAAAGAAATTGATCCCTCACGGTCCTGAAGTAGCGTTCCATCTTGCCTCTGCCTTGGGGCCTGTAGGTGGTGTATGTGACAGGTCAATTGCATTTCTGGCACAGATTATTTTCAATTGGCGGCTGGAATATGAGCACCATTGTCAACATAAAAACGCCGGGGAATACCAAACCTCCTGATTTATAGGGAGATACGTTTTGTGTTGATGGGATGAACACCATATCTTCCAGGGTAAAAAACATGGGTAAAATCCCGTATAAAAACAGACCACTCATTTTTGGGTAACATGCAGGGATGAGCGTGTTTGTGCTCAGTATTAAGCCAATTTCTAATGTCTTTGGCTTTGCCGGCCCATCGTTTCATCCGAGGCCAATTCGTGCCAGTATACCGGGCAATTGCCGCAATACCCTGTCCTTGCTCATACAGTTGTAAAACATGCATAAACATGCACAAGGAGGCCCGGGCGATCCTTAAAAACGCATGGGGCAGTATTGAGAAGGTTCTTTTCGG